>Ga0325411_1007117_pt1 | contig 12219 bp, 5 predicted proteins | sample PopdelMetagenome_13_FD_206181 | JGI IMG/M metagenome (GOLD analysis project Ga0325411, IMG submission 206181) | Populus deltoides microbial communities from Bellville, Georgia, United States - Xylem-PdIQD-R4 | ecosystem: Host-associated > Plants > Phyllosphere > Stem > Wood/Secondary xylem... | reverse complement strand
TATGCACCAAACGTACTTAACTCATAAGGTAGGAGAGAGAAGGTTTTGTAACGCAAGTTCTACGACTGCTACTTTCAGAAACCACGTATATCTTAATTCCAAGACAATCTTCATGGGAATTATTATGCGAGGAGATATTCATGAAGGCTATCTGAAGTCCTGGAGCTAGCTCAAATACATGTCTATCAATATGTATTCATCAATGTATTGTTTTAGGGTACTACTTAATAGGCCATGTTACACAATAGGTCGGATAATTTTTTTACGCAATGCAAAAAAATAAATTATGCAAGCATTGCTAGTGCTTGTTACAACATTAAAAAAAACTGAGATTGTGTAACCGAGAAGCATGTGGGTAATGTGTGTGTAATAAGCGATTCCTTATCTAATTACTACTAAAGCCAATCAATTTCAATTTCATCTTTTATTGTGTAATATTAAGCTAGGGACACATTAGAACTTAGGCTAATTGCTAAATTTACGATCCGGGTCATGGGCACGAATACAATGCGCTAACTCAGTTAACCAACTATCTCTTTATTTTCCATTCACCTTCATCTCTCTCGTGAAGGGCCTTAGTTGGCTTTGGTTGGACAAGATTCAAGACTAAATTGAATAATTATTAGACAATACCATAAAATTAACGAATACAAATGAAAACATCAACGGATTTTTCCTGTTGGTTTTTTACGATGATATTTACCGATCAAATTTTTCTATCGCTAACTCCATCAGTAAACATTGACAAAAATATATCATCGGTATATACTGAGGGAATTGCAGTCAGAATAAAAGGAATAAAAAAGACCAAACAGTGTGATGACACATAACATTTTACGGACGCAGTTACCAATGGAATTACAATGAGATTCAAACAGGTAAACTGTACAGTAACGTGACACTGATACCGATATAATGGCCGATGGAATCACCATCAAAATAATTCCATTAGTAATTCCATCGGTAATATTCAATAAATGACTTGACTCTCAACCCTCATCTCCCTCCCCCCTATTTCTACTTCTTTCTTATAAAATTTATTTGCAACAAAACAGCCCCCCCTCAATTTTAACATAACTCAACCTTCCACAACTTTTCCAGTCAGAACAACACTATTTGTCAACATCCGTGTTCTGATTGAAATTTTATTTAGGATTCTCCACATTAAATAAGCAAATCTATCCTTTTCTTAATTTGAACATAATTTTAAAATGTTAATTTTTTTTTTTGCATATTTTTGTAGTATATGTCTTTTGTTTGAGTGTTTACTTGTTTTATTGTTTTTTCTCAAACAAACTTCTTATATGGTACATGTTATGGTTTATTATAGATTTGTAAAATTATATTTATTTGTAAATTATTGAAACTTATGTTGAATTATTGACTTAGGTGTTTTGTGATGAAATAAATAATGGCTTGTTTAAGAAGTCTGTTTTATATTTTGTTAATTTAATATACAAGATGTAATTTTTGTAAATGTATACAAATTTGTATCTACATAGATAATTAATAATTAATTAAGAGAAATATTAAAATAGGTTGAATAATCTTAAACTAAACTAATATTTTTACAAATTTATTTAGTTAACGTAGTTAATTAATATACGTTGTCATCATTATTTGATATAGGTTCGATAGAAGTGATGGATGGTCGTTTATAGATGTATTGAGATTCACCCAAGGATTATGAAGGATAGATTATTGTAATGGGGTTCAGGATTTTATTAATTATGCAATATCTAATCTGAAAAATATTAGTGGAGGCAAGGTGTCCATGTAAGAGGTGTAAAAATAAAAAGTTTCTTGATTCAGATGTTGTAATGATGCATCTTCTACAAAAAAATAATAGGTTTATGGAGGAATACCTATGTAGGTATGCACACGAAGAAACATTTATTCCTCACGAGACCATGGTATAAAGGATGGCTAGGTCAATTTCTAATGTTAGCAATGTGCATGGAGTTGTAAATGACAGTAGTAATTCTTATAGGATTATGGTTATGGAGGCGATGAGAATGAATCAGGAACATGTCGATCAATGTCCAATTATAGATGAACCTAATGCAGACACAACCATATTTTTTGATCTTTTGAAAGATTCTAACAAACCATTATAAGATGATTGCATAAATCATAGTAAATTATCGACCATTGCACAAGTGTTCACCATCAAGTCAGATCATAAGTTAAGTGATGTCGGTTATGAAAGAATTGTTGAATGGGCGAGATGCATTTTACCTGAAAGGAATAGGCTAAAAGAGAACTTTTATGCTGCTAAGTCTATGATAAAACCTCTCGGTTTAGGATACCAAAAAGTTAACATGTGTCTAAACTTCTGCATGTTGTACTACCTTAAAAATGCTGAGCTGATCGAGTGCAAGACATATAAGCATTCCCCTTATAAACCCAGAACTGACAAGGTAAAGTCTCTTATCGCACATGAAAAACTTAGATACTTTCCAATCACACCTAGACTGCAGAGGTTATTCATGTCACCAAAGACTATTGAGCATATGACATAGCACTAATCACATAATAAGATGGATGGAGTGATGTTGAACCTTTCCAACGGTGAAACATGTAAACATTTTAACAGTTTATATCCTCATTTTCCAGTTGAATCAAGGAACATGCATCTTGGATTATGTATAGACAGATTCAATCCACATTCGAGTCATTTATTGCTCCTTATTCTTGTTGGCCGGTTATACTCACAGTTTACAACTTGCTACCGGAGATGTGCATGAGGTAGAAGTTCATACTTTTATTTATGATCATATCTTGACCTAATAGTTTGGGCTAGAATATAGATGTTTATCTTCGACCATTGATTGATAAGTTGATGTAGTTGTGGTCATCCAGGGCTTTGACTTGTGATGTATCGACAAAACAAAATTCTTTTATGAAGGCAGCTTTGATGTGGACTATCAATATTTTTCCAACTTATTGAATGATTTTTGGTTGGAGCATGCATGGAAAACTAGCATGTTCATACTGCATGGAAAATAACAAGACATTTATGCTAAAAAACAACAGTAAAACATTTTTTTTCCGCCATCGACAGTTCTTGCCAAGATATTAGAGGTACAAAAAGAACATAAAAGACTTTTTTATTGACAGAATTGAAAATGATGTTTCACCTCTGTATCTTTCGGATGAAGAATTATGTGATGTGATGTTTGAGTACAGTGACATTATGTTTGGTTTCCAATCTAGTAAGCAGAAGTTTCCTAATTTTGGTTTAGCCCATAATTGGGTAAAACAAAGTATTTTCTAAAAGCTTCTTTATTAGAAGGTGAATCTCCTTTGCTATAATCTTGACATCATGCATATAGAAAAGAACGTGTTTGAGAACATTTTCAACATGGTCATGAACGTGAAGGGGAAGACAAATGACAACATTAAGGTTAAAACGAATATAGCTTTTTTTTGTCACTGTAAAAATATGAAGTTGGTATATGTTCAGTCACGAGTCATAAAGCATAAAGCAAGCTTCACCGTAAACAAGAATACACAACTACTTGTCTACCAATAGCTAAAGAGTCCGTGTTTTCCTGACGGACATGCCTCGAACATACCAAGGTTGGTTAATTTGGAGGATTGTAGATTGTATGGAATGAAAAATCATGACTGCCACGTGTTTATAAAAAGACTCATTCCATTAACTTATCGAGATTTGTTGACAAAGGAGATATGAGATGCACTCACAGAGATCAATTATTTCCTTAGAGATATATATGCTTCAACAAATTACAGACACAACACATTAAAAATCTTTAAACGAATGTCATCCATATAATATGCAAACTTGAGATGATATTCCCTCCATCATTTTTTGACTCGATGGAGCATCTACTTATACATTTACCGTTTGAGGTAAAAGTTAGAGGCTCAATCCAATATAGATGGATGTATCAATTTAAGAGTTAGAGATTACACAGGAAATGTAATTAAAAATTAGTTTTCATTATTTTCTATAATTGAAAACATTCATTTAATTCCATGCAGATACTTGTTCAACCTTAAGAAAAAAGTTAAAAAACAAGGCGTATGCTGAGGCTTTGATATGTGAGGCCTATATTGTCAAAGAGATCTCAACATTTATCTCGTACTATTTTGAGCCTTAATTGAGAACAATAATCAATCGCGTTCCAAGGTATGGCAATGGTGGTGAAGTGTCTTCAAGTGAGAACTTGTCAATATTCTCCAATCCTAGATGACCCACACTAAAAAATACTGTCTAGGGAAGATATTTGTTTGAAATAGAATTCAGACAAACACATAATTATGTACTATTTAACTGCGATGAATTGAGACATTTATTCTGTAAGTATACTACTTAAACTTTGTTACTAATAAACTATTTCTCTCTTAAATATCACAAACTCATACATTGCTGAATACTTCATAATCAACATCATTAATATTTACTATTTAAAAACTCACAGCTAACCGAATCTCAAATCTTTCGATTAGAAGATGAACAATTTTTCACGTGGTTCAGAACACGTGTAAGTACTTTTAATAATCATTATCTACCAGGATGCTTAATTTCATTACATATTCCTCATTAATTGTTCATTGTTGTACTTTAGGTATCGGGTTTATAAATTAGAAAGGAATGCCAGTGTTACATTTTCTTTACTAAGTTTGAGTCCTTAAAGAAAGGTGAAGTAATACAACATGTGTTTTGTCAATAGATACATGTTTCATATAAAAGATTATGGGTAGGGTAGAAAAACATATTACAATGGGGTTTGTGTTAGGGGATTGACTTTTAATGAGTTTGAAGTTGACTATTATGAGAAATTAGAAAAGGTAATTGAATTGCAACATCATAGCGAGCAAAATAGAGTATTTTAATTCAAATACTATTGATATGACATCACTAATAAAGAAATTAGAGTAGATCCTCATCATGGTTTGGTCGAAATTAATTCAAAAGCTAGACTTCACAATACCCACGATGTCTTTGTTTTTGCCAAGTAATGCCAACAAGTTTATTACACATACACCCTTTTATTTAGAAAGAATCGTCAAGAGTTGATTGATTATTCATATTGAAAACCAAACTCAAGGGCCGTGTCAAGGTTCTTCATGATAAGAACGATGAATCAAATATGGGAGATGATGTCTTTCAAGTTAGTAAGTTAGTTGATCTATATCAAGTTGCTTCATCGATTGATTTAGAAGAAAATTCAAATTTTCGCATCGCTGATAATATTTTTATTGATGTTAATGCTGAGGAGTTGAATGTTGTTCTGAACTCCAGCGGACAAGCACAAGTCGATAAAGATGATGATAGCAATGAAATCAATGTAGAAGATTACAATGGAGTTGACAACGAGTCAATTGAAGAAGAAGATAATTTTAACTAACTATCAAAACATGAAAATGTAAAACCATAAATTATAATGTAATATATATTGATGAAATTCTTTACAAAGAAGTATTTATTTTATCATTGTTATGTGAACTTGTGTTATTATGTTGTGCGTGCAACCAATTTAAGTATTTGTATAATGGATAAATAAGAAATACAGATATAATCTAGCATCAAACATTGTTTCCAACCAATGAAAATATCGATGGTTGTTTATTACACATGAGGTATATCGACGATTTATTTTTGTCAGCATATTTTAGAAGCAAAGGGAATTGTTCCTCTTCTTCATGACACTATTTATGGAACAAATTACACACGGGTATAACGATGGATTTTTTCTGTTGATATATTCTAGAGACGAAGGAATTGTTCCCTTCAACATGGCACTATTCATAGAACAAATTACATTATACCAATAGTTTGTTTTCGTCGGTATATTCCAAAGGCGAAGGAAATTGTTCCCCTTCTCCCTAGCATTGTTCAATTTATGATCAAATTACTTACGGGTATGCCGACAACTTGTTTCAGTCTAGATATTCTAGAGACGAAGGGAACTGTTCCCTTCACATGTTGATGATGACAATTAAAGTTTTTATATTGCCAACAAAATATTTGATGGACTATGAATTATAACGCACTAGCTCTTAATGCTTTTACTAATTGACTTGTAGGTTTCCTAACGAAATCTCTAATAGACTGTGAACTCCATTGCATTGGTAATTAATGGATTTCTAACTATTGACTATTTACTATTTTATCAACGGAATCACAAATGGAATGAAAAAATCCAGAGGGGTTTTGGAAATTTTTAGTGCGGAATGAAAATTTCAAAGAAATTTTACAAATGAAATCATTGATAGACTACTTAAAAATAATAAATTTAATATTTTATTGGTAAGTCTGTCCGTAAAACATAGTATAAAAACGCAATGAGCGCATCAAAACTTCATTTTCTTCTCTCGGCTAAATCTAAGTTTTTTCTCAAATTCTCTCCTCAATTCTCTACTATTACATTCTGTCTCTCAAACTTAAAGGCTAGAAATCAAGCTTTCTTTCTCTCAACACAATCAACAAGTATATGTGAGTAAATTTTTTAAAGTATTTTCTTCTTATTTTTCTTCTTTTCTAAGGTTTTTTAACAATATATTTTCATTTTGTTTTGTGTTTTTATCACACTTAATTCAACTCCTAAAATAAGCATGCCATTAAGCTAAGTTTTTTTTCATTCCTTAGGCCTATATTTGTTTTTGTATTATTTTTTCTTTTTATCTCTATTTTTGTTCAATTATTTGTTCTTTATAATTTTATGAAGTAATAGTTGTGTTAAATTTTAGTTGTTATTACAATAATTGTTTATTATTTTGTTGAATTTTAATTGTTATTTTTAAATTTTTTGTTCAAATTTAATTGAATATATAAGATTAAATTTCATTAAAAAAGTCTTTTGAATTTAGGATTACAAATATTATCACATAGAGAATGAGAATTTTCTATGAAATTGAATTATTTAAAATTATTGGGTAGTTTCCTGTATAGCATTGCTTGTTTTTATAAAAACAAAATCAAAATTGTTAAATTTTTTTTTCCCCATAAATTGGTGTAGATACATATGGAAAAATCAAATGCAAGTTGTGAGCATATGATCGCTGCTAGTTCTTATAGCAGCAATGCTGCATGTCATTAGGTGCCAATCAAGAAGAGGCACTTGAAGCACATGCGTCGACTCACGACGTTGTCTATTTGAGTGTGATGCTACAATGTAGAGGTGAGGACTTCACAGTGGGATCCATTCACCCGTAAGTATGAGGCGTAAGTTTGTTTTGCTTTGAGTTGGTGTATGTTTAACAATTTATGAACACATAATAATTTATTAAATTTATCAATTTTCAGGTTCACAAGCATTGAGGTTGCCCGAATAACAACATCGACATTTAAATCGTTGATGAAAATTTCATTGTTTCAATGGAGTCAGGTTTCCAAACATTCTGAATGTAAACTCCATATCGATGTATGATTTACAAGATTTAAGGTTAGTATTAACTTAAAAGTTTTACTATTTATTATGTTAATTCGTTTATTTTATTGAAATTTTTATAAATTTTTACTGCAAGGCTAAATTTGAGTGGGATAGAGCAAATGATAATGTTGCGAGGAGGGGGAAGGTTTGAGAGAATTACGTTGTAACTAGGTAACATCGAATTCAAGATTTTTTTTAATTCCAAATGTTCAAATATCATATGTCATTTACTCATATATAATATGTTTGTACCATATAGGGTTCTTGATTTTTGGTACAAGGCGCAAAAGAAATCTAAAAAATATGCAAAAGAAGGCGCTCTATCAGGGGTGGAATGACATTGCGGTTTGGAAGGATTTCAGGTTGCCATACATCCCAGAGAATTTATGGGTGGAATATATTCAGCACGTGATGTCTAAACATTTCACACGACGATCACAGTCCGGTACGGGGACCGAAGCTGACAAATTCACAATTTGGTTACCACTCACACTGGTGGCTCCGTTCCATTCATTTCGTAGCAACATTTTTATCTTACAAGCTATGACTCTTGGATGTGAGCCAAGCCCAATGGAGTTTTTTATAGAAACGCATGTGCGGGGTGAAGACCGTCAAAAGGAGGTGCAATAGTTCCTCAACTGCCAATCTCAACACTTTGTGGTATGTTGGTTTTCAACCATTTTCTTTTTTAAGTTATTATTTTCTAGGATTTAATGATTTCATTTTTTATTTTTAGGAGACATATAATAACCGATTGAAGGAACAATACGAGGACGATCCTTCAACCCACCAGGATTTTGATATGGATTTGTGGTCAGAGGCAAGATCGTCTGATGGACTCGATAGAAATCGGGTGTATAGACTTTCCAACACCATAGCCGAAAACTTGTGAACGACTCATACTTTTCAATCATCGAAAGCTCGCAATCGGTCTCAAGCACTCAGTCTTTAGAATTCACGGCCTTGTTAGATCAAGGAGTGTAAGAATATACGACCCATCTCAATGAAAAATATGAACGACTCTCGATGGATGATGAAGAACTCCACTAATGGTCATGAATATTAGATCATAGATGGATGATATATATGCACCTCTTTATTGGCCCTATGGTCCCGGGGACGACTAATCTCCTCCTCCTCCTCCAATGCCGTCTTTGTTATAGTTTTATTATATTTGAACTTATAAATTTGTAATAAATATTTAGGTTTTATATTAAGATAATTGATTTCTACATGAATTTTATACAATTTTTTTTATTTTCTATTTCTATTCAATAGATTTTTAAATATAAAATATTTTAAAATTATTATGGATAAGGTCAGGAACAGAATAATTCCATCGGTACATTCTAGAGAGTTCGAAAAAAATTATTACAATTGTCACTGCAACTGTTACATTACAGACGGAATAATTATGTCGGTATATTCCAGAGAATTGGAAAGAATTGCTACATATGCCACTTTGAATCATCAATAAAGTTATTCTGTCAGTATATTCTAGCGGATAATTTTTTTTTACGTGTATTGTCCATCTTTAAAACCATCGATAAGTTTTTTTTATTAACGACAGATTTACTGACAACCCAGAAATTACTAACTAGGTTTTTTCTTACGGCTTGTATCTGTTCGTGAATTCATCGGTGAAATAATCACCAACAACATATTAGAGTAAACACCGATAGAATTTTCCGTCGAGAAAACTATTAAATGTGGTATTGGAAAAAAAAAACTTGGACTAAATTGAAAGAAAATAGTTTGGGCTTAGGTAGAATGAAAATTGAGATTCAATTAAAAAGTTAGTATAAATTCAGAGACTCAATTAAACATAGAGGGAATATAATGGTCTTTTGTGTGCATTGCACGGACTAAACCATTCATCAAACCTAATCATAACATTCCAAGGCTTACATTGGCAAAGGGTGATCAAAGATGGTTACCTAAAACAAAATAAACCTTGATGCATCCTAGGGATGATAGGACTTATACAAATGTTGTCAGAAGACAAGATTGTGAGAAAACTATAGAGACATGAATTGTAGTGTATGCAACTAATGACGAAGATGTTGAATGATTACGAAGAAGCCTTGTGTGTGTTATCTCTTTTAATGTTGACTATGCTACCTTTAAGACAAAATTGGATTGGGTTTAGTTGGATTTTGATTATTAAAGCTACTCAAGCAACTTTAACGTTTAACACACATGATTCCATGATTAAAGCACTTGATTCAGATGTCTTTGAATGGGGATTTTTTGTTGAAATCAAGCCCTAATTATGAGCAAACAAGGTCATTGATAGATTTACATGGGTTAATGTTTTAGGGTTACCTTTTGCAGCATGAAATAAAAAGTATATTTTTAATGTCTTAACAACATAAGGAAAGGTTATTTGCTATGATTTAAGTAGTGGTGATGGAAATTACATCTCTAGAGCACGTGTCTTACTTTCTACATCATCTATATACTCCTTACATGACAAAGTTAATATGATTTTAGATGAGGGATAATTTCAAATAATAGTTGCAGAGATTACACCACCTTTCAATCTGAAACTCTCATCAATTCAACTCTCCGTAGATTACACACTTAAATTAGAAATTAAGGATGAAGATTATGTTATGTCACCTCATAACAACAAAAACGATAAGGTTGATAAAGTTAAACCTTTAGTTAGAAGGAAATCATGATTGGATGATATGAGTATCATTTATCACCAATGTATTGCAATGCTAGCAATGAACAATGCTTTATCTCCAGATATTAACATAAATATATCTTTTTTATTTTTGAAAATAAAGGTTAATGATTCAACAACTTCATTAATTAGTTTAGATAGACAGTAGATACATGTTAGCCTTGTGAAAAGCAATGAGGCAGTGAGACATGATAGATATAATTAACCACATATTAGGGAGGGTATACTGAAGTCAAATTAGTAAAGAGGTGGAAGATGGTTTAATTGACAATATGCTATTTCCTAATATAATAGCCTAAAAATTAGATACTAGGAACTCACCTTCAAAGGATATTACTGCAAGCCCAGCTAGAGTATGCTTCAATGAATGTTATTTTGTAGAAGACAAGAATTATGAGCATCACAGTATCCTACCGAGATCTATTACATTGCGAAGTATGATAATGGAAAAAAACAACAAAAAGATTAAGCTTTTAACTTCCAATAATAGAGTCAAATAAACAATGAAGGAACAAGAGGAACACTCTTTAGGCTCATTGGAATCATGTATAATGTAAGGGAACAACACTCCTTCAGCATGAATCACCTTAGAAAATAAATATCTTGAACATAACCAAAGAAGTTCATAAGATGCTGCAAGATGGCGAGAAACTAGGGTTTATTGTTTCTCAATCATTAGAGGTAATGTGATGGAATGTGCTTTTTATAGAGGCAATGTTTGTATTCAATGAATCTTTAGTATGTCTCTAGGGATCTATTTTTCTTTTCTCTATTTTTTTTCTCTCTCCTTTCTTGATTCTTGTGCCTATCTCCTCTTTGTTATAGAAAAGGATTTTCTTTTTAACCCAAGCTCAATCTTAGTTCCTTTATTTCCAATTATTTATTAAACAAAAAATTCAAAATAATTTTTGCAAATCGAGCGTCAACTCAACATCAGGATATTTGTCCAACACTGAGAGAGTCACTACTAAGCTAATTTAATCAAACTATAAAATCAATTCTGAATCAAGAGATCTATGAATGGTCTGAACCGGAAAACAAAAACTATAGTCATGCAAATAAAAAGATGAAAAAAAAAAAACCAAGCAGTAAGTTAATTGAGAGTAAAATTAATACCTAAGCCAGTTAGTTTTATTCTTGCAATGCACAATAATTTCATTTCAATTAAAGCTGTTGAACACCAAGAAGGCCCCAAATCGATCTGACTGTATTTTAGATAGAAACCTGTGTTAGTCCAACGCTTTCTTCTTCAATAGATTATAATCTTTTCAATGAGAAAAATGGGGCCATTTTCCCGTTCAGCAAGGAGCAAAACTAGGATCAGATTAAGATTTGCTTAAGAAATAAGATTGTTGGGACCATTATACAAGAATGAAAACATCATATTCTTTTTTTAAAACATAATGTTTTTATATTTATTCCAGCCTAATTAATATGTAATGTCCTTTAATTTTGATATAAATTGGATTGCGTTGCTTTAAAAGAAACCAAAGGTAATTATCAAGCAAATTGTAGAATGGTGATTATAATAACTATAGTTTATTCATATTTATCATATGTAATGAATAATCAACTTAGCTAATTAATTTTTATCTATAAAAAAGAATATTAAACTCAGCTTATCAATTATGACTATATAAACAAATAATTAGGTGGAAAAATTCGGAACCTCATCATATTCATGAGATCTTAGATTCAATATACCTTTTTGTAAATAAAATAAAAAACATACTTTTCAATCTGATGTTTAGAGCATAGAATGCATTACAAAGATTAGGGTTTAGAGTATGTTAATTAAAGATATTTCAGGTACAAACTGTCTATTCAATTATAAGAAAAAATAAAAAAAAAAGTATTATTTGACATAGATTAGGCAGGTGATAGTGTTAAGAAATACCTATTGGCAAAAAAAAAAAAAGCATTTGAAAAAAAAAAATAAGAAGATTAAAAGATAAAAAAAAGCTTTTACAAAAATATCAAACTTAACATATCCAATCAAATAAAAAATATTAACATGTGATGAATGAATGTGGTTATTTTAAACAAAATTATTAATTTTAGTTTGGTCTAACATCTATATCACACGAATTAAGTATATTAATCCAAGTTAATTCAAAATAATAT
>Ga0325411_1007115_pt1 | contig 12220 bp, 12 predicted proteins | sample PopdelMetagenome_13_FD_206181 | JGI IMG/M metagenome (GOLD analysis project Ga0325411, IMG submission 206181) | Populus deltoides microbial communities from Bellville, Georgia, United States - Xylem-PdIQD-R4 | ecosystem: Host-associated > Plants > Phyllosphere > Stem > Wood/Secondary xylem... | reverse complement strand
TTTTTTTATCAAATGTAAGAATTGTATAGATAAAAAAGAAGCTGGAGACCAGCAATACAAGGAAAAGGGAACAAAGTCCCTTGACCAAAGCAAAAGCAAGACAAGCTTGCTGAATAGAAGGCAAAGGGAACAGATTCCCTTGTACAAACCATAAGGAAGACAAGCTTGCTAAATAGAAAAACTAAGGGAACAGACTCTCTAGATCAACCTAGAATCAAAGAGAACAGGCTCCCTTAAACAAGCATCAAAGCCATAAGGCAAAACAAACTAGCATACAATGAAAACATCAACTAGGAGACCTAAAAACAAGCAGCGAAACTCCTTCCAACCCAGCAAACAGCACGCTACAGCAGCAGCTAAATATATATAGGGATCTTTATATATATATATATATATATATAGGTGGCCAAATCTATCAAAAATCAAACAAGAAACAATAAAGAGTCAAATTGAAGGATATAACCTGTGATTAGATCAGCTCTGATACCAGCTGATGCGAACCCTAGTACAATTTAATGGTATTCGCAACCCCAAGATCAATCTAACCCAAGTTTGTTGAGATTTGAATGAGCTTATCACAATGGAAGACTTGCTCCAAGACAATAAGACCATAAACCAACTCGATCACAACGTCTACACTTGGAGACGAGCAAAACAAATATAAATTCACAACAAAGAATGATCAATTCTTTGAAGAGTTGAAAGTTCAATCAAGAACCAAGATTGAGCAACCAAAATTCAGCTACAATGCTGAAAATATTATCATAACCTGAGTTTCCCTAATGGGTATCACATAAACCCAATTTAAATAATAATCAACCCAAGTTAAAACTAGCACAAACTAATTAAAATAAACAAAATAAACAAGTCTAAAACCCAAAAAAATTGTCTCCTCTCAAAATAATTAAAGTTTGATAGCCCAACTAATTAAATAAGACAAGTTCATTGTTTCTGCATTCTGTTTGGTATGCTGCAAGGCCCAACTTAAGACGGATGGTTTTCTCTCGTCGTAATGAATTAGAAGGCTTGCCATATACCGTTGGAACGGTATGGAAGTGTAGTTTCCAGCCCAACTAGAATCACATTAAAATTCAATCTATAGCTCCAGTAATGACTAAAAGAGTAATGAAAGGTCAAACTGTCCGAATCTAGTCTTCTTCTCCCAATCCTTGTGTAATGGTCTTGGTTCCACCAACAAGCCCCTCTTGAACATGAATCAGATTAATCAAGGCTTGTTCTTTATTATTACAAATCCTCTTGAAGTCCACCTTAGCCCATATATCTTGAAGAAGTCCATTGAAAGCTTCTTTGAACTTCTTAGCCCTAAGCCTAGTAACTGGACCACCTGGAACCTCTAATGGATCCTTTGATGGTTGGATCGCATCACATTTTCCTTGGTGTTGCCATGGAATCGCACCTCGGAGACGAGGAGGTCTGGTCAGCCAAACTTTCTATCCGACCGTTGGATCACCCTCAATCTTTTGCACAAGTTTCCGGAGGCAATTTTCCTTGGGGTTTCTATGTAATGGCTACTCGGTGACGAGGAGGTCTCGTTGGCCAGACTTGAGTAACGGGTGAAAATGACCATAACTTTCTATACGACCGTTGGATCGCGCTTAAAGTTTTGCACGAGTTTCCTGAAGTCTTTTTTGTTGGGGTTGATATGGAATCCTAACTTGGTGACGAGGAGGTCCGGTCGACGAGACTTGAGTAAGGGGTTAACATAGCCATAACTTTTAGTCCGATCGTTGGATTGCGCTAAATTTTTGAACGAGTTTCTAGAAGCCATTTTCCTTGGGGTTGCTTTGGAGTCACACCTCGGTGACGAGGAGGTCTGGTCAGCCAGACTTGAGTAACGGATTAAAATGGCCATAACTTTCGATCAGACCATTGTATCGCGCTTAAATTTTTGCACGAGTTTCCTGAAGCCGTTTTTCTTGGGGTGGATAGGAATCTCAACCCAGTGACGAGGAGGTCTGGTTGACCAGACTTAAGTAAGGGGTTAAAATAGCCATAACTTTTGACCCGATCGTTGGATCACGCTTAAATTTTTGCACGAGTTTCTGGAAGCCATTTTTCTTGGGGTTGCTTTTGAATCGCACCTCGATGCCAATGAGGTCTCGTCTGCTAGACTGGAGTAACGGGTCAAAATGGCCATAACTTTCGATCCGACCATTGGAACGCGCTTAAACTTTAGCATGAGTTTCCTGAAGTTGTTTTCCTTGGGGTTGATATGGAATCCGAACTTGGTGACGAGGAGGTCTGGTCGAAGAGATTGGAGTAAGGGGTTAAAAATAGCCATAACTTTTGATCCGACCGTTGGATCGCGCTTAAATTTTTGAACGAGTTTCTAGAAGCCATTTTCATTGGGGTTGCTTTGGAATCGCACCTCGGTGACGAGGAGGTCTGGTCAGCCAGAATTGAGTGACGGGTCAAAATGGCCATAACTTTCGATCAGACCATTGTATTGCGCTTGAAATTTTGCACGAGTTTCCTAAAGTCGTTTTTCTTGGGGTTGATAGGAATCCCAATCCGGTGACGAGCAGGTCTGGTCAACTAGACTTGAGTAAGCGGTTAAAATAGCCATAACTTTTGACCCGACAGTTGGATCGCGCTTAAATTTTTACACGAGTTTCTGGAAGCCATTTTCCTTGGGGTTGCTTTTGAATCGCACCTCGGTGACGTGGAGGTCTCATCTGCCAGACTTGAGTAACTGGTCAAAATGGCCATAACTTTTGATCTGACCGTTGGAACGCCCTTAAAGTTTTGCACGAGTTTCCTGAAGCTGTTTTCCTTGGGGTTGATATGGAATCCCAACTTGGTGACGAGGAGGTCTGGTCGACGAGACTGGAGTAAAGGGTTAAAATAGCCATAACTTTTCACCCGACCGTTGGATCGGCTTAAATTTTTGCACGAGTTTCTGGAAGCCATTTTCCTAGGGGTTGCTTTTGAATCGCACCTCGATAACGAGGAGGTCTCGTCTGCCAGACTTAAGTAATTGGTCAAAATGGCCATAACTTTCGATCCGACCGTTGGAACGCACTTAAAGTTTTGCCCGAGTTTCTTAAAGTTGTTTTCCTTGGGGTTGATATGGAATCCCAACTTGGTGACGAGGAGGTCTGGTCGACGAGGCTGGAGTAAGGCGTTAAAATAGCCATAGCTTTTGATCTGATCGTTGGATTGCGCTTAAATTTTTGAACGAGTTTCTGGAAGCCAATTTCCTTGGGGTTACTTCGGAATCGCACCTCGGTGACGAGGAGGTCTGGTCAGCCAGAATTGAGTAACGGGTCAAAATGGCCATAACTTCCGATCAAACCATTGTATCGCGCTTAAAATTTTGCATGAGTTTCCTGAAACCGTTATTCTTGGGGTTGATAGGAATCCCAACCTGGTGACGAGGAGGTCTGGTCGACCAGACTTGAGTAAGGGGTTAAAATAGCCATAACTTTTGACCCGACTATTGGATCGCGCTTAAATTTTTGCACGAGTTTCTGGAAGCCATTTTCCTTGGGGTTGCTTTTGAATCGCACCTCGGTGATGAGGAAGTCTCGTCTGCCAGACTAGAGTAACTGGTCAAAATGGCCATAATTTTTGATCCGACCATTGGAACGCCCTTAAAGTTTTGCTCGAGTTTCCTGAAGCTGTTTTCCTTGGGTTCATATTGAATCCCAACTTGGTGATGAGGAGGTCTGGTCGACGAGGCTGGAGTAAGGGGTTAAAATAGGCATAACTTTTGATCCAACTTTTGGATTGCGCTTAAATTTTTGAACAAGTTTCTAGAAGCCATTTTCCTTAGGGCTGCTTTGGAATTGCACCTCGGTGACGAGGAGGTTTGGTCAGCCAGACTTGAGTAACAGGTCAAAATGGCCATAAGTTTCGATCCTGCCGTTGGATCGCGCTCAAAGTTCTAAATGAGTTTTCGGAGGCCCTTTTTGTGAAACCCTAGAAAATTTATAATTTAAATATGCGGATGTATAACCTGCCATGTAAACATAAGACTGAAAGTGATATATAATGGAGAAGATGACCTCCATAAAATGAATTTTATTTTAGAATTCATAAATACAGAGAAATTGGTAACGTGTTTTGATGGATAAAATAATGAGAGAAATGATAAAATGTTTCTAAGAAATAAATGAGGTAATAAAGGATAATTCAATGAAAATGACAAGACTGAAGGTGTAAGCATCAATTAAAAAATCTGCAACGTTACTTTGAAACGATAATAATACCTGATAAATAAATAAAGGCGGAAATTTTAAAAAGAATATATTCCAAAATAATAAAATGACTTTAAAGGTTTAGAAGGATAATTAATATTATTTTATGTGAGGATTGAACAAGAAAATTTGGATCGTTAATGAAAAGTCATGAACTGACCAATTTTACATTAGAAAGCAGAGCTCTCAATCCAATCGTCGGATCGGGATGAAATTTTCATGAAATTTATTAATATGTTTTCCTACCTTGGTGAAAGATATCATCCTAATGGGAGTTTGGTAAAGACTAGCGATTTAAGCAGAAACAAAACCGTATAGTTTACATGAAAAATAAAATAAAATACATAAATATATAAATGAGGGACATAAATGTAATTAGGGGAAAGTGTGCCTTCAAAACAGCAAAAGGCCAGCAGTTCAAAAAAAAGAAAAAGGAAGTGTGTGAGAGACAATAGAGAATTCGGCTAGAGAGAGATGCAGAATTGGGAGGAACCAATAATACTCTGGTAGCCATATCTATAGAATCCACCATTGGATCATGTTGATTTTTGGATATGTTGTTCTTCTCATACGTCTCTACTAACTGACCGGAGGGATTTGAAGGCACATAATCCGTTTGATAGGAAGCATCATCAGAAATTTCCTGGAAAACAAAAGGAAATTCACCTGCAAGGGAGTTTTGGTCGCCAATTGATTTTTCTCTCTTCCACAGTTGGATCATGCTTAATTTTGCATATATGGTACGCCTAGATGTTTCCTTACTTCTGGACGGTGAAGATCAGAAACGCACTCTCTGGTAAGGCGACATTCATGTTGAATAGTAGCTCGTCCATTTTCAGGTTAGTTCAGTTTTATTCAGATCTATGGAGATCAAACCATTTGATCATTCTGATTTTGAGATAATTAGAGGTGGATGACTTATTGCTTTTTGAATCTATTGCTAGTCTTAGTAAAAATTTAGGAAGCTTCATTTAATTACATGTTTTGATGAAATTAGAATTGTGTGGGTGTTGGGTTTATGTAAGGTGTAATGGTAAAATATGTTCTTGTTATTAGTGTTGTTATAGATTAATTGTGTTGTAAAATGTGTTAGGGAAGTTTTGAGGACATTAAGTTTGTTGATTTAATGGATATATGTTTTTAGGCATTAAAAAGGATTGGGTCTAGTGATAATTGAAAGAAAACTTGAAGAAAATTGTATCCTCCATTTAATGCAAAGATTCAGCCTAGACATATAAATGAGAGAATGATCGTAATTGTTTTAATTGTTATGGAATTTGAGTTGAACGAGGTTATAATAGATATGAAATGAATGGACAAATGTTTATCTGGAATAATTAAAAAGGGAATCATCCCTCGCCATGAATAAAGGCATTCAGCCAAATGAAGAAGAAATAAGGAGATAAGACTTTGATTCATTTTCTATATAAATTAGGTATGGATGTATTTATGTGTATAAAGAAAATTAGGTAGAGTGTTAATGGGAAGAATTTTAAAAGGATCCAAATTCTCATCATAATATGGAATTCAACCAAAAATGGAAATCTTGAACTTGAGTTTATTCGACCTAATGTTATGAGGATTTTTATGGGATAGTGGTTTGTTGAATGCCAAATGAATTGTGTTATGTTTGAAATAATAGATCAATGTGAGGAAAATTTTATTTTTGTGGATTTTTAAGGTTGTCCAAATGGATAATAAAATGGGAGAAAAGGGTTAAATTAAGACGTGCATGGAATTATGATGAAAAATATGTTGTTAAATTTACTTAAGATGAAGTACAGTGAACTTATGAAAAAGAATTGAAAAACTCATCATGAAAATAAAAAAATAAGGTCATTTGACCAAGAATTGGTTTGATAAGGAAAATGAATTAACTTCAATGGTATGAATAAATGTAAGGATGTGAAGTTACTAAGTCTGTACATGATGGGTTGAGTAGACAAAAATAAAATAAAATTGTTAGGTCATGTTTAAAGATATTCAACCTGGAAAGACAAGTCATGAAAGGAAAGAAAATAAATAAATAAATATGCGAATGCATGTGTCATGCGATTTTAAATTTAAATGAATTTTAGAATGGAATTTTCAATTATGATGGAGCCACATTTGATATGTATCTTTAATGATACAGGAGAGATTGCAGAATTTGTTCAATAGCATGAGACTTTTGCGCGAGTTCAAGCAGTAGGTAGGTGTCTTGCACCTCAAACTTTTATTTTTACAATACTTGTTAGAATTAAATAAATGGTATTTTCTATAAATGTACTTGTGCTTGTGTAATTGTGAATGTTTATGTCGAGGAAAATATAGTGGACTAGCTGGCTTGAATAGAGTTAGTGGCGTTATTGTACTGATTGTCGAGTTATATGTGTAATAATAAAAATGAGGTATACCGACTTTAGGGTGATAAATTAATGGTATATTATGATTAAATTATTGATGCTCGATTTATATATGTATACTGATGATGTGTATGTGTTTAAATAATTTATGTGAAGGAAGCAGGTGTATCACACCTTGTCTTTTTAAGTTGTGTAAACTTATTGATAAATTTCAGAATTTATTGTTTTATTGCTTCGATGATATTGAAATGAGTAAGAGTACCTGATGTTTAACGCTATACCTCTATTAGTTAGGATAATGTTTGAACGAATAAGGGTGACTTGCGTGCGTTGTTATGTATCGAATTAATTATGTTATTATGGTCGTATTGTCGATAACTAAGTTGTGTGTGAATGATACTTAGCAACAGTTATTATAATGCATATGATGTTAAAAAAAAAAAAGGGAAGAAAGAAAAGAAGAAGAAGAAGAAAAGAAAGAAGAGGGATCGATACGAATGGAAATTTCAAGTGACATTGATTAGCTATCCGGGTTTGGATAGCTAATGGTATCAATGAGGTTTCATTGGTACCGGCATTTAGGGTGACATTGATTAGTTATCCGGATTGGGATAGCTAATGGTATCAATGAGGTTTCATTGGTATCAGGATTTCAGACGACATTGATTAGCAATGCGGGTTTGGATTGCTAATGGTATCAATGAGGTTTCATTGGTGCCGACATTTCTTAAATTGATTAGTCGATCCCGAGCAATTGGGTGACTAATGATGTTAGTAAAGATTACTAACATCGGCATGGTTACTCCTGGTTCAGTGAAAAAGATAAATTTATTAACTATTCCGGGTCAAGAATAGTTAATGATATCAATGGGTCACATTGGTATCGGCAACCATTTCTGGTGTGATTAGCTACTCCAGGTAAGGAGGCTAATAATGTCAAGGGTTTTTGACATCGGCAACTTTGATGGTAAATCAGATATGAATAAGATTTAATACTTTAGATATGAATAGTTAATGATACTAATCAGTTGTATTAATATGGGTACGTGAATGTAAGTGATTAGTCTAGCCCAATATTAAAAGACTCATGATACTAATGAGATTTATTAGTGTCGGCAATTACTTTCTAGAAAATAAAAGGGAAAATATTGATTAGTTATTCCAAAGGAATGAGATAAGCTAATGATACCAAGAGATAAATGTCTGGGTATAATGGAGAATTGATTTATAAGGAGATGGTGTTCGAAAATCGTTGAGTTGTGTTGAGATTTCTAAGATGAAATTATTCTCAATAAATGGAAAAGGATATTAGATGGATATTGGTAATGGATTGAAAATGCTTATAAAAGAGGTTTATACCTAATTTTATGTCTCAAAAGAAATTCTATGAAGGTTATTGCCTATCATTGTTATTGTTTGTTACTACTTTTTTATATTTATGTGTACACGTTAATTTCTATTTTCAGGTCCATCAGGGTCGCGTCCGGAATGATATTGGTTTAGTTACCTTTTGCTTTTGACCATGTAATTATTTGTAAATTAAGAGTCTTATCTCCTAAAACTTGAAATGTAATATTAATTTGTAAATTTGAATGTATGACTTTAACCTAATGTTTGTAACTTTAAGTACCTATTTAACCATGCATGTTTAGAGTTGGAAATCGAATCTTTAACTTGAATTACATTATATGACGTTATTGAATAACATGTGTTGTGTTGATGATGTTAGTTGGGTTGAGATCCAGGATGATTGTAATGATCAGGATGTGAATTAAAATTGGAAGTGTAATATGGTTTTGTCGATAACTTGGGACCTCCTAGTATAGGGGAGACTCTGCCGAAATTTTGGTAGAAATTTGGTGGAACCGGTATATATTAAAAAAAAATTACCTAAAAATTTCCAATGTATTGCAAAAAAGGATATGGGAAATCGGGGTTGTTACAGTTTTGCTTAGGGTTTCTATGTAATCGCTATACGGTGACAAGGAGATGTGGTCGGCCAGACTTGAGTTACGGGTGAAAATGGCCATAACTTTCGATCCTACCGTTGGATCGCGCTCAAAGTTTTGCATGAGTTCGGAGGCCGTTTTCCTTAGGGGTTGATATGGAATCCCAACTTGGTGACGAGGAGGTTTTGTCACCGAGACTTGAGTAAGGGGTTAAAATAGACATAACTTTTGATCCGACTGTTGGATTGCGGTTAAATTTTTGCACGACTTTCTATAAGCTATTTTCCTTTGGGTTGCTTTGGAATCGCACCTCGGTGACGAGGAGGTCTGGGCGGCCAGACTTGAGTAACGGCTCAAAATGACCATAACTTTTGATTTGATCGCCCTTCAATTATTGCATAAGTTTCCGGAGGCCTATTCCTTGGTGTTGCTATGGAATCGCACCTCGAAGACGAGGAGGTCTGGTTGGCCAAACTTTTGATCCGACCGTTCGTTCACCCTCAATCTTTTGCACGAGTTTCTGGAAGCCATTTCCCTTGGGGTAGCTTTGGAATCGCACCTCGATGACGAGGAGGTCTGGGCGGCAAGACTTGAGTAACGGGTGAAAATGGCCATAACTTTCGATCCTACCGTTAGATCGTGCTCAAAGTTTTGCACGAGGTCGGAGGCCATTTTCCTTAGAGTTTCTATGTAATCGCTACACGGTGACGAGGAGGTCTGGTTGGCCAGACATGAGTAACAGTTCAAAATGGCCATAACTTTCGATTCGACCGTTGGATCGCGCTTAAATTTTTGCACGAGTTTCCTAAAGCCATTTTCCTTGGGGTTGACATGGAATCCCAACTTGGTGACGAGGCGAGGAGGTCTGGTCGACAAGACTAGAGTAAGGGGTTAAAATGGCTATAACTTTTGATCCGAATGTTGGATCGCGCTTAAATGTTTGCATGAGTTTCTGGAAGCCTTTTTTCCTTGGGGTTGCTTTGGAATCATGCCTTGGTGACGAGGACGTCTGGGCGGCCAGACTTGAGTAACGGCTCAAAATGATTATAACTTTCGATCCGATCGTTTGATCACCCCTAAATTTTTGCAAGAGTTTCTGGAGGCCGTTTTCCTTGGTGTTGCTATGGAATCGCTCCTCGGAGATAAGGAGGTCTGGTCGGCCAAACTTTCGATCCGACCGTTGGATTACCCTCAATCTTTTGCACGAGTTTCCGGAGGCAGTTTTCCTTGGGGTTTCTATGTAATGGCTACTCGGTGATGAGGTGATCTGGTCGGCTAGACTTGAGTAACGGGTCGAAATGGCCATAACTTTCGATTCAACTGTTGGATCGCGCTTAAAGTTTTGCACGAGTTTCCTGAAACCGTTTTCCTTGGGGTTGATATTGAATCCTAACGTGGTGACGAGGAGGTCTGGTCGACGAGATTTGAGTAAGGGGTTAACATAGCCATAACTTTTATTCTGACCGTTGGATCGCGTTTAAATTTTTGAACGAGTTTCTAAAAGCCATTTTCTTTAGGGTTGCTTTGGAGTCGCACCTCGATGACGAGGAGGTCTGGTCAGCCAGACTTGAGTAAAGAGTCAAAATGACCATAACTTTCGATCAGACCATTGTATCGCGCTTAAATTTTTACACGAGTTTCTTGAAGCCGTTTTTCTTGGGGTGGATAGGAATCCCAACCCGGTGACAAGGAGGTCTGGTCGACTAGACTGGAGTAAGGGGTTGTTAAAATAGCCATAACTTTTGACCCAACCATTGGATCGCGCTGAAATGTTTTAACGAGTTTCTGGAAGCCATTTTCCTTGGGGTTGCTATGGAATCGCACCTCGGTGACGAGGAGGTCTGGTTAGCCAGACATGAGTAACGGGTCAAAATTGCCATAACTTTTGATCCGACCGTTGGATCGCGCTTAAATTTTTGCACGAGTTTCTGAAAGCCTTTTTCCTTGGGGTTGCTTTGGAATCGCACCTCGGTGATAAGGACGTCTGGGCGGCCAGACTTGAGTAACGGCTCAAAATGATTATAACTTTCGATCCGACTGTTTGATAGCCCCTGAATTTTTACAAGAGTTTTCGTAGGCCATTTTCCTTGGTGTTGCGATGGAATCACTCCTCGGTGACGAGGAGGTCTTGTCAGCCAAACTAGAGTAATAGGTCAAAATGACCATAACTTTTGATCCCACCGTTGGATCGCACTTAAAGTTTTGCACGAGTTTTTGAAAGTCTTTTTCCTTGGGGTTGCTTTGGAATCACACCTCGATGACGAGGAGGTCTGGGCAGCTAGACTTGAGTAACGACTCAAAATGGCTATAACTTTTAATTGGATCGTAGGATCGCCCTCAAATTTTTGAACGAGTTTGCGGAGGTCATTTTCCTTGGGGTTTCTATGTAATCACTACTCGGTGACATGTAGGTCTTGTCCGCTAGACTTGAATAATGGGTGAAAATAGCCATAACTTTTGATTCGACCGTTGGATTGCGCTTAAATTTTTGCACGAGTTTCTGGAAGCCATTTTCCTTGAGGTTGCTATGGAATTGCACCTCAGTGCCGAGGAGGTCTCGTAGTCACGACTTCAGTAACGGGTTAAAATTGCCATAAATTTTGATCCCACCGTTAGATCGCGCTCAAAGTTTTGCACGAGTTTTTAGAGACTGATTAGTACTTAAAAATATATTTTTATCAAGGTTTTATATCATCATTTTGCACTTGAACTATCAATAACTCCTTAACTAAAGCATGTTTTATAATAACAAGTCTAATACCATAAGATACCTTTAATTTATGGTAAATGTTCATCTTAAATGCAGACCTATCATATAAATGAAAGGATTAATTGATGAGTTTAAGTACGGAAATTGAAAGGACAAAGAGAGGGCCAAACTTAGAAAAGAGATGCTGGTTCAGTCTAAACTAGAACACTGTTCGGTAATTGGGTCATATCTGGAGCTGTAGATCTTGGATTTAGGTCTGCCTTATATAGATGGAAATCTAAGACATAAGCCTAAAACTTTCATGAGGAGTCCAAGATTCAACAAGGCCCTTTTCAAGTCCAAATTGTAGCAACAACAAAGATGTTCGAATCTGTCCTGCAACCTAGATACTTTTCAGTGTTCAGCCCATATCTCGAGTTCTAGAAGTCCAAATGATCTCAATGTTTTACCTGGAAAGCTGAGACAATGTCCTAGAACTTTCATGATTTAAGTCTGTTCAAATTATGACGTTATCAATGACCTTTTTGGCAGACAAGAAGATAAGAATTGTTACCAAGTCAAGATGTGGCCACCCACTCATCAATTAGTCAACAAATCAATACTTCTGAATTTTGGCCTATAAATGAAGGCATTTGCCATGTATTTAGGCATCTTGGTGTTTAGATCAAGATCATACTCTTGCTGTAACATCCCCCATTTCTGGGATAAAACAACAATCTCATGTCAATAGAAAAATAGAGTAGTTAAATTTTTTTTTTTGTATATACATATTCATGGTCTTCGTATTAACATCTACTGAAATTTCGACGGAGTCCCCCCTATGCCGGAAGGTCCCAAGACATGTAACCTGTTTACACTTCTAACAGTTTGCATCTCATAACTTAATTCCCGACCCAATTATCCTGGGTTTCAATTCCACAATTATACTCACACCTATCAACCATAATATTTATGATATGCATTATATAACAAAAATATCATTATGGATGGATAATT
>Ga0325411_1007113_pt1 | contig 12222 bp, 8 predicted proteins | sample PopdelMetagenome_13_FD_206181 | JGI IMG/M metagenome (GOLD analysis project Ga0325411, IMG submission 206181) | Populus deltoides microbial communities from Bellville, Georgia, United States - Xylem-PdIQD-R4 | ecosystem: Host-associated > Plants > Phyllosphere > Stem > Wood/Secondary xylem... | reverse complement strand
AAATATTTTTAAATAAACCATTTTAGATATTTATTTTCCCAGCCTTAGTTATTTTTTAAAAAGAATAATGTTAAATATAGCAAATTTATTCAGCACAAGATATGCCGAATGTAAAGATTTTTAGGCAAAGAACTGGGCTTGTCAAGCATGTTTTCATTCTGTTAATTGGGCTTGGCCCATTATTTAATAATATCGAAGTTCGATTATTTCTGCAAAAATGGTTGACCAAGAGAGAGAAGACGGCGAAAAGTTTGCTACCATCTCCAGCTTTCAAAGGAGGCAAAGGAACTGCGAGGGTGAGAGAGAGACCAGCAGCTTTTTAACCTAACAATGATGATGATCATGCGAAATAGCGCCTTTAGAGCTATAGCTTCTTCTGCTATTTGGGTTCTTCAACAACATATGGAAATGGGTATCTTTCCTTTTCTTCCTTATTTCCCTTCTTTCTTATTCTTCCACCATCACCACATCACTACTTCTACTTTTACAAAGAACCCTTCTTTGCCTCAAAAAAATGGTGGGTTTGCTAGTAATAGTAGCAATACCATTATTGTTGATGAGGCCTTGGCTTCATTCTATCGCTTGGCCCGCATGAATCCTAGGCCTTCTATTGTGGAATTTGGCAAATTCTTAGGCTCCATTGCCAAAATGAAACAGTATTCGACTGTTGTCTATTTGTGCAATCAAATGGATTTGTTTGGAGTTACCCACACTGTTTATTCTCTAAATATATTGATTAACTGCCTTTGTCGCTTGAACCATGTTGATTTTGCTGTCTCTGTCTGGGGTAAGATGTTCAAACTGGGTATTCAGCCTGATGTTATTACATTCACGACGATAATCAATGGGGTCTGCAATGAGGGGAAGATTAAAGTGGCAGTAGAGTTGTATAATGAGATGGTACGGAGTGGGCATGAGCCTGATGTAATTAGCTACAATACTCTAATAAATGGTTTGTGCAATAGCGGCAACACAAATATGGCTGTTCACGTGTTCAAGAAGATGGAGCAAAATGGATGTAAACCAAATGTGGTGACATATAATACAATAATAGACAGCCTTTGCAAAGATAGGCTAGTTAATGATGCCATGGACTTCTTGTCTGAAATGGTGGGCCGGGGCATTCCACCAGATGCTATTACTTACAACTCTATAGTTCATGGTTTATGCTGTTTAGGTCAGTTGAATGAGGCAACAAGATTGTTCAAGAGGATGGAACAAAATGGGTGTAAGCCAGATGTGGTGACATATAATATTATTATAGACAGCCTTTACAAAGACAGGCTAGTTAATGACGCTGCGGACTTCTTATCTGAAATGGTGGATCAGGGCATTCCACCAGATGTTGTCACTTACACCACAGTACTTCATGGTTTATGCTGTTTAGGTCAATTGAATGAGGCAATAAGATTGTTTAAGAAGATGGAACAAAAAGGGTGTAAGCCAGACGTGGTGGCATATAATACAATAATAGACAGCCTTTGCAAAGATAGGCTAGTTAATGATGCCATGGAATTCTTATCTGAAATGGTGGATAGGGGCATTCCACCAAATGCTGTTACTTACAGCACGATGCTTCATGGTTTCTGCAATTTAGGACAATTGGATGAAGCAACACAATTGTTCAAAGAAATGGTTGGCATGAATGTTATGCCAAATACATTGACCTTCACAATTTTGGTTGATGGACTCTGCCGAGAAGGAATGGTTTCAGAAGCTCGGTGGGTCTTTGAAACAATGACTGAAAAAGGTGTAGAGCCAAATATTTACACTTACAATGCGTTGATGAATGGGTACTGTTTACGATGCAAAATGAATGAGGCTAGAAAGGTGTTTGAAATCATGGTTGGCAAGGGCTGTGCACCCGATGTACATAGTTACAACATCTTGATCAATGGATATTGCAATAGTAGAAGGATGGATAAGGCAAAGGCATTACTTACTCAAATGTCTGTAAAAAAATTGACTCCTAATACTGTCACTTACAACACTATTATGAAAGGTTTGTGCTATGTAGGTAGGCTTTTGGATGCACAAGAGCTATTCAAGAAGATGTGTTCTTCTAGCATGCTTCCAACTTTGATGACTTACTCGATTTTGCTAAATGGCTTATGCAAACATGGACATTTGGATGAGGCATTAAAACTGTTTAAGTCAATGAAAGAGAAGAAATTAGAACCTGATATTATCCTTTATACTATTCTTATTGAAGGCATGTTTATTGGTGGGAAGCTTGAAGTTGCAAAGGGACTATTTTCCAAGCTTTCTGCTAATGGAATACAACCTCCTGAACGGACATACAATGTCATGATCAAGGGATTTCTTAAAGAAGGGCTATCAGATGAAGCATATGAATTGTTTAGAAAATGGAAGATGATGAAGCATAATGTTATCATTTAAGGATTTCTTCAAAATCAGGCTCACCAACTGCTCTACCCCTTATTGATGATATGGTTAGTAAAACATTCTCGGAGGATTCGTCTACAATTCATATGTTATTGGATTTGGAATCTCATGATGAAATCATAAGCTGATTTATGCATGGAAGCTCTCAACATAGAAAAATGAGGTGAGTTTTCTTATCAAGTACTGTTGTAGGCTGCTGTGTCTATTGTGGGTCATCAACTTCAGAGACTGGTTTGCAACTTGTAGTGACTTTTTTCGCAACTGGTTTGCAGCTTTAGTCACCCCTGGTAGTGACTTTTTGCTACTTGTTTTGACACCAATCTCACCTCGTATTGTGTGTGATACAAATGTTTCTCTGTATAATTGACATATTGTATGATGACTAGTCTTATTTTCCTTACTGCTATAAAATTTCTAACTTAATTTAGGTATTATAGATTTTGAATTTGTACCTAATGTTGTGACTTGTACTGATCCTAATGAAGGAATGAGTTAGAAATTTGAACATCATGATTTTCATGATCTTTTTCAATTAGCCAAGTTACACCAGGTTTCATCTGAGCTGATTTGGATGGTGTTGTTGATAAGGTTGGTTATCTTGCTGTAGGTAGAATAGCTTAGCTCATCTATGTAGAGAATTTAAAGATTTCAAAAACACACTGCATTGACAAAAATGAGCCTATATGATACTGATTTAGGAATTTTTTGTCTTCTCAAAACTTAGAATGAAGAATCTCGAGACTAGAATTTTGGTTTATTGTCCTATGAGCTGTGGTAAAATCCTAATTGCACAGTGAAGCAGGATCTACTTTCATTCACATAAATGTCAGTCTTGTCCTGCTATCCAGTTTCTCCACTACAGTAAATACATGTTATATTCAAATCCCTTAATTGTTTATTCTCACAAATTCATGTTGGAGAAGTTAGGACCAAAACCTTTTAATTGCAACTGCTTTTGAGTTAGATCGGCGTCAGCTTTATGCTTATGATCGGTGCTTGTAACAGGTGGTAATATACAACTCTCTCTGCTCTGTTTTTCTGTCTCTTCATGTCTCTTAAGTTGGTGTCTCCATTGGCAGGCCTGTAGTGGGGACTCAGATGTTGTAAGGCCTTGCATACTTGTAAGCATATTGATGCCCCCTGCCAAGTCCAAAGGAGCATCGATTGATCTCAAAAGCTCTGGCCAAGGGAAAACCCTATTGATGATTTTGTGGATTCGAGTGCCGTTGCATGATATGGGAGGCTTGTAACATTCTAGCAGGGCTGATCTTCATAATCCGGTCTGTTTGCAATTCCTGACAATCTGTCTCTTTGCATGGTACAGCTAGAATGCAATCTGGTTATGCAAATGTCTTTTTCTTGTTGGTTTTATTTCAATTTTAACCAAACATAAATTTGCATAAGAAGTTCGGTGGATGAGTTGTGGACAGGCTTCTAAAGCAGGTAAAATAAAGTGCACTGTAATTTGTTTTAAACTTGCTTTTCACTACCTGCAGTGTTGACTTAATCCCATTAATTGCAGTCGCTTTAAGAGTTAGATTAGTGTCCAGATGCATATGTCTCTGGTGCTACCAGCAGGTACATTACAGCTTATTCTGTTTTCTTTCTATGCCTCGCTATCTTATGTTGGTATCTTTTGCGGAAGGCCTGAAGTATGGACTCTTTTGCATACAGCCTGGCATATTCGCAACCAAAATGTATCTCCCCTGCCAAGTCCAAAGTAGCATATATCGATCCTAAAAGTTCTGGCCATGGAAAAACCTGTTGATGCAATTATGGATTCGAATACCATTGGGAGAATGGATGCTTGTGAAATCTGAGTGAGGCTGATCTTATTAGTCACTTGCTCCTTTTCCACCTGTCAAGCAGAGGCAGCAAGTGAACTTTTTGGATGAGAAAGCACGCACAATCAAGACCATCCAAGTTTATCTGGATTTTCTGCTTGTGCCCATTATCGATGAGGAAGCTTGGTGGCCTTCTACATATTTTTAGATATGGGCTGAGGAGCCTAATGTGTTTGATTATTTTGCATGTATAATTCAGATTGTGTTTTATTAGGAGTGGAGGTGGAGTCTTAAAGCTGCTGTGCTAATTGAATGCTTTGATTAAAACTGACTTGATTGCTTAGTAAAAGCTGCTATCAACTAAGAATCGACGGATCAATTTTTTAATAATACTATCATTGTTCCTTAATTTAGGTATTTTAGATTTTGAATTTGTACCTAATGTTGTGACATGTCCTGGTCCTAATGAAGGAATGAGTTAGAAATGTGAACGTGGTGCCTTTTATGTTCTTGGGCTATTAGCCAAGTTACGATTTAACCCTAAATTTATGATTTTGATCATTTTAACCCCTACGTACAGACTATTGAAAGTTGGAACACCATCCGTTTCCTTTCCTGATTGTTTGCCTCCCAGGGATATGGGCGTGAGAGCTGCATGTGGGAGTCTTGATGCCTGACCCTACTTAGCAGGCATCAAAATTTACTAGTTGGTTGGCAAGTAATTATTGTAGAAGTTATTATATCATATTTATAGTATTCTATTAGTAGTTGTTATTCACGATAAAGAAAAATAACTATAATAATCATACTATTTTATTATATTGCACAAATATTTAGTTGCTCTCTAAATCAAGATCACAAAATGCCAAATGCATGTTGCTGTGTCAGGAGTAGGGATCAGTGCCAGATAACACAAGGAATCAACATTTCAAGAGAGGACAAATCCATGAATCAATTTTTTTACTACAAAAACAATATCACTTGAGCTTATATTAATCATTCTTTGTTGAATGAACTGAATCCATTGTTTAAAGGGTGTGTTTGCCAAGAAAAGGCAGGGAGAGATGGAGAAAGAGAGCTCAAAAATAAATCAAATTCTGAGCATGAAAGGAGGGTTGGGAGAGGAGAGCTATGCCAAGAACTCAAAACCACAGGTAAGTTCCAACTTCTCTTTTTCCTGCTGTGTGAATCATATTCAGCACTGAGCCATGCCTAAAAAATAGCATGTAATTCTTTAGGGCCCTTAGTGTTCGTGCTAAATCAAATAATTCAGGTCTGCAAAATCCATGTATACATTAAGAAAATAAAAAACCTTATTCATGCACAATTCTTTGGAGTAGACCACTGTGGCTTAATTAATTGATAAGAACCACAGCGATCCTTTCTCTTATTGTTATGTCTTTAGTTTTTCTACTCTAGCTTTAAGAATTTGGATAAAAGATGCACAATCATATGTGTGCGTGCGCATGCACAATTCTTCTAAACAGAGTCTTCTTTTTGTAGCGAGCAAATCTATCCAGTTCAGTGCCAGTACTAGAACAAGCAGTGCTTGATTTCTGCGACACCGAACTTCCTCGTTGTATCACTATAGCCGACCTTGGATGTTCTTCAGGACCCAACACTTTGTTTGCAGTTACTCAGATCACAAGCTTGATATACGAAAGGTGCTCTCAACTGGGCCAATCACCACCGGAATTTTCTATTTTCTTGAATGATCTTCCAGGAAATGATTTCAACACCGTTTTCCAGTCTTTTCTGCCAGCTTTCAAGGAGAAAATAAGGGCAGAAAACGGTTCAGATTTTGGTCCCTGTTATATTTCTGGAGTTCCAGGTTCGTTTTATGGGAGGCTTTTTCCATCGAATAGCCTGCATTTTGTGCACTCTGGAACTAGTCTTCATTGGCTCTCACAGGTTTGTCATAACCATCCAACTCTTGAGTGTTTTTTCTTCTTCATGAAATCTATCAATATTTCAAATATTGTTTGTTGATCCCATTTGATCTCTGAAAATGTTTACAGGTACCTCCTGAGTTGAATGACAAATCAAATCCACTAATAAACAAAGGGAAAATATACATTTCAAAGACAAGTCCAGCAGCTGCGATAGAGGCATATCAGATTCAGTTTCAAAAGGATTTCTTTTCATTTCTTATGGCACGCTCGAAGGAAGTAGTTCCAGGGGGACGTATGGTCTTCACATTAAAGGCAAGAAGATTTGCAGACCCAACCGCCGATGAAAGTTGTTTGATCTGGGATTATTTAGGCCAGGCACTCCAGGATTTAGTTTTGAAGGTGCCTGTTGGGTTGCCATCCCTCTTTTTCTCCATATTTTTCATTATCAAGTTCAAATAATAAATATATATCAGGGCACTTGGCTATTTTTCCACATTTTGAATGTTCTTTTAACTTCATTTTTTTTCCTGAAAATATTTTATTTTAACTTGTATGTTACTTATAGATTTTGCTGATTGGTGATTACATCTTCATATGGTTGAGTTTGCTGATTAGTGATTTCTTTCTTTGGTTTTTTAGAGAGCCATTAATTAGTGAATTCTTAATCCAGGGGCTAATCGAAGAAGAAAAGTTAGACACCTATAATGCTCCATACCATGAACCATACGTAGAAGAAATCAAGACTGAGATAGCGAAAGAAGGATCTTTCACCCTCAATTGCCTTGAGATCATTGCCCTTCCATGGGATGCTTGTAATGGAGGAATGAAGTGTGATAGAGAAACAACAGCAAAAAACTTGGTGAGGGTCTTAAGAGCAATCAATGAGTCAATGATTCAGTCTCATTTTGGAGCAGAAGTTTTGGATCCTTTATTTCAAGGTTTGACTGATATCATCGCAGCTGATACAAAGGAAGTGGAGCATGTCACTGCTGTCGTTTATGTGACTAGAAAAGATTAGCAGCATTTGGAGTTGTCTCTTTTTCCTTTTTGATTTGAAGTTTCCATTAAGCAATAAGTCAACGGTAACAGGGTGAATCCTGCAGCAGTGCAGCAGCTTTTGCAGAAACTGCTTAGCACAGTCTCTAGAATGACAGGATTTAGCTTTTAGTTCACGAACAAGCAAAGATGAGATGATAACAATCTGCAGATGCAAGATTACACAGACTACACAATGGATCAACTGTTCTTCCCATCATAATCTGTCCACTTCTCAATTTGTGGCCAACCAAGATCAGAACACCTAGCCAGGAAATAAAACTGAGCATCAGCAGTAACTTTTACCAACCACTCTGCCTCCTTTCTTCCTAACATATTCCCGAAAATCATTTGTTAAAAACTGGCCATCAATTTATACCAAAGTTTCCACGACGCACTATCATTAGTGCAAGGATACATCAAGTCACAAATTATAGCTCTTTAAATTGCTGCCATGTGGTTGGAAAGCTTCCTAGCTAAATCTCCATGAACAATCACTAAGAATGGTTAAGGATGCTAAAAATCTTTTCCTTTAAGAAGATGGGAATTTGGTACATCTCCATGTTCGTTTTTGGTCTTGAGGGTAGCAAATTCAATGATGATAAAAAGCACCTCAATGAAAAGCAGAGGAGAGGTGAACAAAAAGCATTTTAAAGTAGCTTCTCAAAAACCGAATTCAGAACTCATTTATTGGTAGGATCCAAGAACAAAACTTGTGTTTTATTTTGTAACCAGATGGGATAAAAATGTTGTTGGATAGCAAATGTAGAAGCTAACTCATTGCTAAATTGGTTCTTAATGTTGAATCAATCCAAATCATGATGTTTGGGTTGCTAGCCACAATTAATTTGGTTTTAAAAATATATGGGGAATTTCGAATGTAAATATTGAATCGAACTAATGTATATGATGAATGTCTATAGTTATATCAATATGAGATATTTGAAAAACCTAGCTTGATTTGATTTAATTCAGTTTATTATAGGTAATATTCTATTTATATGAGAAATATTATGTGTTTATGTGTGTTAATCTATTTAATCTTGTAGTTTTGTCTCGAATTTTATTAGAATTGCATGAGGGAAAGATCATTTTTATCCAATTTTTTTTAGAATATATTAGTTAATTGTGTTAAAATAATTAAGATTAAACACAAAAAAAAACTAGAATTATGAATAATCTATATAATATAAATGTTTAGTTTTAATCTAAATACAAATAAAGTATATATAAGTTAAACTAAAATTATTATTCTACCCTTAATAAATAAAACTATATAAATATTATTTAATAAATTGATTCCCCAATGTTACATGGAGGATAAAGCAATTTTTTTATTTTTAAATGTATTGAAAATGATAAACATCACTCTTGCATTAGGTTAATTTTTCATTTGGCAAGTATTAGTATAAATTTATAATTTAATATTATTAATTACTGTCATTATTTTATGAACATTGTAATTATAATAATTAATATTAATGTAAACAAACATAAAAAAAAAAAAAAAGATACCAAATGCTTGTCGCCGGTACTAGCTAGGACAAGAGCAGCATCGTGACAAAGTCATAAAAGTCATAAGCGGTTAAAGAGTTTTTTTTTTTTTTTAAAGTGGTGTAGTGTATTTTAAAAAAATAAAATTTTTTTTATTATAAATTAAATATATTAAAATAAATTTTTATATATCTAATTTTTATTTTGATATGATTATTTTTTATATCAGCACATCAAAATAAAAAACACTAAAAAATATTTTTATATATTTTTTTCAAAAAGAACTCACCTTTTAAAAAGTATTTTAAAACAAAAATTACTACACTATCAAATAAGGTTGTTAAAATCGTGATTTTAACACGGCATGAAAACTATACAAACTCGAATCGTAAAAATAGATTGTAAAATCGTAAGGAATTTTAAAATACATTAACAAAAAATTCATGCTTCAAATAAAAATTCATACATAGTTCAAGCACCTTAAAAATTCATACATAGTTCAACAATTTTCAGTCCAATTTTCACCCTATTAATTCAATCCAATTAATTCAGTCCTATAATACCGAAATGACATTAAATTCAGTCCAATTCAACACTTTTCAGTCCAATTTTCACCCCATTAATTTAATTCAATTTAGTCCAATTAATTCAGTCCTATAATACTGAAATGACATTCAATTTAGTCCAATTCAACAGTGTTCAGTCTAATTTTCACCCGATTTATACTATTAATTCAGTTAAGATATATACAGTGACAGTGTGGCATTCAATTCAACAATTTTCTCACCTGATTTATTCAATCCATCCAATTTTCTATTCAGTCCATCCATTCCATTCAATTCAATTCAACATTATACATATATAATTTATAGGACTGGGCAAAATAAAAATCTATTACATGGGTAACAGACTAACAGTTAACAGGGCAAAATAAAAATATATTACATGGGCAAATTCAACTACTGCAGTGATGATGATGAAGGCAAAATGAACTTACGGTGAAGAGCCGTTGACGATGATGGCTGAACGGTTGTTGCTGTTGAAGATGGGAAAGAGAAGGCGTGAAGACTGGATCGGCTGCAGGAGATCGTTGCTGGCGTGCCGCTGTTAATAAAGATTGAAGAGGAAGCCCGAAGCCGTGAGCTGTTGAGGAGATCGTCGTCGCTGTTAAAATCGTCGCCGTGAAGACAGGATCGTGAGCACTAAGAAAAGAGAAGGCGTGAAGACTGGATTGTGACTGCTTTTGTGGATAATGGGGATCATCGCCGCCACTTTTGTGGTTGCCGACTTGCCGGTGCCCAGTTGGTTAATTAGATAAGGGGATTAGGGATTAGCCGATTAGGGATTTGTTCGGTTGGAAAATAGAAATAGTAGGTGAATTGTGATTTGTGAAGACTGAACTGAAGAGAAGACAGTCGCGTGACTGTGCATTTCCACAACCAAATAGGCACCTGACAGCTGGACCAGGGGGGGAATTTTGTTTCAGCACCTCATTTTGGCACAATCGCAAAATCGGTCATGAAATCCCGATTTGGCGCGATTTCATTCGATTTTTGCGATTTCACCCCGATTCAACCTGATTTCACCCCGATTCAACCTGATTTCACCCATTTTTTATTTTTTCAAGCGATTCAACACGTAACGTATAATTTTACGAGTTAAAACGCGATTTTAACAACCTTGCTATCAAACACTCATTTACTATATGATATTTTCAGGGAAGATTTTATGGTGTTCAAGAAATTATTAATGACATTCTATTAGTTATTTTAAGATTTATTTTAAAAAAAATAGATATGATTAGAAGAGAGAAATTCTAAACAAAAATATTTTTATCATTTTTGGTGGGTCATAAGTTTTATTTCTCTTTTTTTTTCTTGTGTTTGTCTTTTTATTTAAAGTAAACCCAAGAAATAACTAATAAAATATTATTAATTATACCCTGAACATCAATTTTTTTTTTTAGTAACATGAACTATAAGGTTTTTTTAATTTGAACACTTAACATCGGATAAAACAGCCCTTTGCTTCGATTCGTGGGGAAGCAAGCTCATTTTTCTTGGTATGAACTCCAAGGAGTCGATCCAGCAATTAAGGAGATTTGATCAATCTCTTAACATTTTGATTTCTTCGACCACTATTTAAGAGAATTCATTCATTTAAATGCATCAAACTAATATAAAAATCGAGATATTTTTTAAAATTAATTGAAGAATAAATTTAATTATAGTTAATAATGCATAAACTAAAACAAAAATGTTTTTTAATATGAATTTATTGTCTTAAAACTCGATGGCAAAATGATAACACGAATACTTTTTTAATCAAATATATATATATATATATATATTGATAAATTAAATAGATAATTATATAGACTTGGTATATATATTAAACTGAAACAATCATTACATCATATGAATATTCCACTTCTTAATTGGCTTCACTTTAATTTCCATAGTGAAGCAACACGACTGGAAATTAAATCCAAATCACACCACTAAAACCATATATCTATAGGATAGTGACCTCCACAAGAACATCTTTTCCCCGATCTACTCATAGAGGTTTGGATCAGGTAACCTTGGAGCTGGGATCACAACAAGAGGATTCTTCAACTTTATAACAATCCCAAACTTCTCTGAAAGATCTGGCTCCTTTCCCTCTGGTAATTCCCAGTCAAAACAGTGTAAGAGTGTGGCGAGGAAGTACATGAACATCCTCTCAGCCATGGCGATTCCAGCACAGCTTCTCCTTCCAGACCCAAATGGAAAATAGCTCAAGTCACTCCCAGTATAGTCCCACTTACTGCTACCATTCAAGAACCTCTCAGGATTAAAATCTAACGGATTTTCCCATACTGTAGGGTCCCTGTGTATAGCCCAGACGTTCACAAAAACCCTAACGCCCTTGGGGATAGTGTAGCCTCCTACTGTGCATGTTTGACTAGGGCAATGAGGGACTAGTAATGGAAGCACTGGGTGCAGCCTCAATGACTCCTTCATGATGGCATGGAGATATGGCAATTTGTTTATGTCAGATTCCAGTACCATTCTGTCCTTTCCGATCACTTCATCCAATTCTTGCTGTGCTTTTCTCATCACTTCTGGTTTCCTCATGATCTCAGCCATGGCAAACTCAACTGCGTTCGAGGATGTTTCTGTGCCACCCACGACCATATCCTTCATATGTTCATGTGTATGCAGATAAAATATTATTACTTTTTCATCAAGATAAGATAATATTAGTAATCTCCAGTAAATTTAATAATAGTTTATTTCTATCTCAAAATAATAGTTAAATACTATAATCAATCGTATTCTTTCCATTGTATATTTTTGGATTTAAATAAATGTGATATGGAGTACACATCGATCACGATCTATATAGAAATTATTGTTTAAGATTAATTTAATTAAATAATTAAACAGGCTCGCATAAAAACAAAGTTCAGGTTTTTATGAGAGTGACGGCCGGTACTCTTATTTTTACTTTTTTTCACGGCTGTGCGCTAGGCAGTGTTCTTAGTCAAACATGCTCCGGATCCTAAATCAATCTTGTAATTGATGGTTTAATAGTATATTTTACCTTAAACTATTAAGGTTGTAGTA
>Ga0325411_1007107_pt1 | contig 12226 bp, 12 predicted proteins | sample PopdelMetagenome_13_FD_206181 | JGI IMG/M metagenome (GOLD analysis project Ga0325411, IMG submission 206181) | Populus deltoides microbial communities from Bellville, Georgia, United States - Xylem-PdIQD-R4 | ecosystem: Host-associated > Plants > Phyllosphere > Stem > Wood/Secondary xylem... | reverse complement strand
AATAATAATAATAATAATAATCTTTTTGTATTATTCAAATATAATTCAAAGTACTAATTGTTATAAAATTCATTCAAATTTCTTAATGATCTAACAAATTACCAAAGAATTTATTGATTATTTCTTTTCCTTAGTAGTCACAATTCATTTTACAATATTTAATGGAATAAGATTGACTTTTATAGTTTTAGAATTCAAACAAATTAAATTTATAATATTGCTGTACTTTTTAAATTGAAGATTAAAAAAACTGTTTCTCTTACCATATCTATATATAATACTACAAAAGCTTATCATGAATTTGAAGCTATTTCCTCTATTCATATTCGATCATCCTTCATACAAGTCAAATATTAATTAAACATAACAAGAGATATTTAATTGTAATTATTTATCTAAACTAGAACTTAGTGAAAATTATTATTAAAATGTAGCATTAATCGAAGATCTTTTCACCATTCATACTCTTAAGGCTAGTACTTCATTCATCTAAGTAGGAGAAAACGATGCAAATCAGGAGCAAAGCATGCACCATAAATCACCTCTCAAACTACTAAAATATTAATTTATAACAAAAAATTTAAATTAAAACCTTCAGTCATCCTGCATAATTATTTGTTTAAATTAAAATTTAATGGAAAATAAGGTTGAATTAGTTAAAAAAAAATTAATATTTTCTTATGTAACACCAAATTTAAAAGTTTGTGTGTTCACAGAAATCAGAACCTTATGTGTGCATGTTTGATGTTTCAACAATATTCTTACATGCATTATCCCCAGTTTCATGCTTATTCCCTTGTGAACGTTCACTGCATCTGCACGAACTTTAACAATTCAGATTAAGTTAGTCATGGTGAACTCCATAGCCTCAAAGCTTAACTGGATATCTATGTGGTTAGAACATCAGGGAGGTTGGTGGAAGCTCCAAGAACTTTGCCCCCAACATCAGGAAATGTTTCATGACCTTGTAAGGCACTCACTTCTCCACTTTTGCTCACTTGAATTGGATATTGCATCAAGTTTCCCCTCATTTCCTTACTCTCCTCGGAGACATATGCTTTCCAGTTGTGCCTGGAAGTCTTGTTGACAAGTTTCATGCATTCAAGGTTCTGTGGCTCGTCGAAAGCTTTCTCGAGGATGCCTAAGTGCTCTGCCCAGAGGGACATCCGGTAGCCATATACCTGCGTATTAAGTAATCAATTGTGAGGATAAGCAATATAACATTAGCAATTGTAATAACATAAGACATTATGTTAACTCTACCCTCTTTCAATGGCACTCGTTCGAGACAAGATCGTGATGGATTTGAAAAAGATATGGCAAGTGCATATTAAGATTATGGTCGGGATCCTGTTTGTTTTTGTGTTTTAAAAGTATTTTAAAAAAAGAAACAATTTATATTTTTCTTTTCTTCAAATTAAATTTTTTGGTAATTTTAAATTGTTTTGATGTGCTGATATTAAAAATAAAAAAAATTATTTTGATGCATTTCTAAATAAAAAACGCTTTTAAAAACAATTGTTACCACAATACCAACCAACCCAAAAGATATTGACTTGGCCAAGTTCAATCCAAATCCGATCAGGGCAACACCAAGAATTTTTAAAAAAAATAACATCATTTTAGAAGAAAAAAATTGATCTAGATGAATTTAACAATCTAGTGACTAGACCTTTTTTATCAAGTTATGCTAAGATTTAGGTCTAACAACTATTCTTATGCTTAGAATATAACCATCATCACTATTAAAACTTCATCTCTCTTCTATTTTTTCATTCAACTAACTTCTAATTAATGGAAATCTTATGCCAAGTCTTTCCCATCATTTGATTGTTGTCTTCCTTCATCTTATTGTTGTCTCAACCACTAAAATATATCATGTAGAACCATTTAATAAAAAAAACAAATTCCATAAAGGTAATAGATATAAAAGTGTTGGTGTATATGTCATTTAATCAATCAGTTAGTTATAAGTGATATTGATTTTTTATATATAAATATATATAATTTATTAATAAAGAATTATTTATCTTTAATATTCATCAAATATTTGATTAATGAATCTAGAGTAAATATAAAGTTTGTGGGAAAAAAAATATTTTGTAAATAAAATTATAAAGTTGTTATAAATATAGGATTCTTATTGTATCAAAGTATTGTTCCTAAAATGTTCATTGTCAAAACTCTATTAAGACTAGATATTAATTAAAACTGTTGAGACAAGTGCATGTTATGTTCTTTCTTTTGTGAAAGGAAGTCAGTTAGTTATAAGTGATATTGATTTTTTATATATAAATATATATAATTTATTAATAAAGAATTATTTATCTTTAATATTCATTAAATATTTGATTAATGAATCTAGAGTAAATATAAAGTTTGTGGGAAAAAAAATATTTTGTAAATAAAATTATAAAGTTGTTATAAATATAGGATTCTTATTGTATCAAAGTATTGTTCCTAAAATGTTCCTTGTCAAAACTCTATTAAGACTAGATATTAATTAAAACTGTTGAGACAAGTGCATGTTATGTTCTTTCTTTTGTGAAAGGAAGCAGTTGTTCTTATAAACCAAAATATAAGAGATACCTAGAACTAATATGTAGATGTTTGTCGGATGACATGTTCACTGAATTGACTCGCATGAGAATTCTAAATGAAGAGATCATATGTGTCTATGAAAGGGCTCACGTGACGGTTGTGTAAACTTAAGATCACTAAGCTATCTTATATAGAGTGTGTTATGTTTTGATTATGTTACACGTTGTCCTAATCAAGAATAATAAATAGGCAGATATTGAGTATAACATGAACTATATGAAGATATTCAATTAATCAAGAGATAATTCATCACTCTTAGTAAATTAGAAAAAATGTTTTATTTGTTTTTAAATGGTATTGATTGTAAATTCTTATGCAAGATGAAATGAGATTTGTAAAGAGTTTTAAATCTTATTCAAAGATTCAATGACTATGGTGTTAAGAACAAACATGATTTGACATAGTACACACACTTCAAGCTATAATGTCTAAATCGAAATATTATTGATAAAATGGTAAAAATTAAACTGAGAAACTAGTCACTAAAAGGTTAAATCAAACAACTTATGAATTTTCTAATATTTAAGGGATCATTACTGGTTGTTAGACATTGTACTTGATCTTCAAATATAAATCAATCAATTGTTGAATTGATAATAAATTAATTTATTTACTCCTATTTTATTTAGGATTATGATTTATATTTAGTTAAACTTATTAGGAAACCTAATAGGTCACACATATAAGAACCATTGATCACAAATTAAAATGAGATAATTAATCAAGTATGACTTGATTGTAAATAAGTTTTAGAAATTGAGGATTAAAGTGTAAATTATATAGGAAATTATAATTCTAGACCTAGAAAAATCAAATAGGAACTTAATTGAATAAATTTATAAAATTATCCTAAAATAATATGTGATATTATTTAAGGGGCAAATTGATATTTTTGTCATTTATAGAGTTTTTAGGTTTTCTTATAAATAGAATAATATACATCTTATTTTTAGGTGTTCTAAGGTGAGAAGAGTACAATACATAAATACCTAAATACAAAAGAAAAGAACTAACATTCTAAGATATAACAATCTCTTTCTTTTAAAAAGATTTAAGAGATTTCTCACTAGTGATTCATGTAAATTACCATTAAAGGTCGGACAATTAGATAGCTTGTAGTTTGCGACAACCTAACTTTGAAGTATATATTCAGAGGAAAAAAAAAGTTCAGATTTTTAGGTAATCTTTGCATAAATCTCAAACAACTTTAAACCTGTCTAACAGGATTCTTAAAATTCTTTAAAAAAATTTAAATTTATTATTTTTATTGCATGTATATGTTTTGAAAAATCTAATAAAAAAAAACACATGCTAACTATTCTTGATTCTCTGCATGTGCCATGTTTTATAACTGAAAATAAGAGCTGAAGTTTCAAACCTGTCCATGTGGATGAGAGTTTTTTCTGGCCCATGTGTATGTCGGTTGGTAAGCCCCCATAGCGATTTCTGTGTCCCTTGAACCATCCAAGGATCTCTGGTTAATGTTTGCTGATCCCATGATTACGTATTCATCATCAACTACCATTCCTTTTGCATGTACATATATCATAAATCTCCGAAACTTTTGAGCTGCTGCCTGTGAAGAAAACCAAGATTTACTGATAAGCATATGTAAGAATGACTTTCTATGGTCAGTTCATGCATCAATCATCACCACACCAATTTTCTGATAAAAATTTAGGCTGACTAAATGGCAAAATGTTTGCTATATTTCCAATTAAGTCCTATTTTTCCTCACTTCATTCATTAGCTTCTTTTTTCTTTTTTACCATAAATATTCAAGCTATTATATGCACATCTGGATTAATTCCTCAAAACTTTAAAATTAATAATTATATAAATTTCTAATAGTTATAAAATTTATGATATTTATTAGTGTTTTTTCTTTTCTTTCTTGGCACATATAGCCTCAGCTAATAAAAGATGAAAAGCTTGTTTGCATACTTAATTAAATCTTATATGACTTCACAAGTTCAACTAGAAAATCTATGATTCAGGTTAAGTTGAACTAAAAAAAAGTTTACATTTCATACGGACATTACAGTTGCAAGAAACAAATCAACGGTGCCTATCTAACAAAACAAGGATGAGCATCTGAAAATTAATTATGTTCTCTGAAAATTGGTGCCTATCAAAGAAATAAGGTAAGATTGATTTATGGTGTCTTTTTTTATTTTCCCTTCATTTACATCTAAATTTTAAAATTTCGATAGTTATGCCCTAACTCGCCTTCAGCATTGATTATACATTAACACGTGCCTTCATGTTAAGAGTCCAAGAACAAATTTTTATATGGTTTTGAGAATATATGCCATACCAGTGAACGATTTTCAGTTTGCTGATTTATCTCTGAAGAATCGTGTGGAGAATTTTCACGTTTACCAAGGCAATAAAAGTTCAAATAATGTTGTGGATGATACCGATAGGAAAGCCCGGCCTTTTCAAGTTCTTTTGCAATAATCTTGTACATCATGGCCATTGTTTGTCCCTGCAGTCATTCAATCATCATTTAGCTTCAGAAATCACAACGCAAGGCGCATAGATATGCAACTATGTTATTTATACGTTTTCATCAACAAATAATACACCACAACGCAAAAATAAAGTTGGAACCTCTTCTTTTCCCGGTTTACTTTTGTACTATTGCCGTGGATGGGGACGATTAGTAGAGATTCTAGTTCCTAAAATTGTGCTTGATTGCCATATTAAGAAAGATAGGACTTAGGGCTCGAAACCATTCCATCACCGAAATTACACAGCTCACACACAAGCAAAAAGTAAACGTGGAGTTTTGCATGAGAGAACACAGGAGTGAGCTGCAGACCTAACTTAACCATGCACAAATGATATGAAGCTGGAGAACAACCTTGTGATGTGCAGAAACAGATGGTTTTTCATTATGATAGAAAGTGTTTGCCATGTAAAAGATAGTTATTTCACAAAATAAAAATTAATCTAACCTGCCAATACAAAATTTCCTGCACAGGAGCACTAGTTGGAACACCCTCTGGCCACATTGGTATTACTATATACACTGAAAACCGCTCATTTGCTCTGATTTTGCTAGCAATTTTCAGTGCTAGTTCCATGGGGACTAAGTTATCAGCTCCTGTCATAGAGGATGAAGTTAAAACAGAAGTTTCCTTGTCATATATCCAACCAAATAGTAATATATAGAAGCTAAAAACACCATAATGTCTTCCCTGAGATGTTTGTTTTTTATTTATTTGATAGCGTTTGGTTACTGTTTCGCTACAGAAAAGTTGGAGACAGAGAAGACACATCTTTCTATTTTAAAAGGACAGAAATTTATTCTAAAATTGTCCTAGAGATATCTTTATATTATGTCTTTGTCTACATCCCTCCAACCACATGTTTTTGTCACGTCGGTATCTATTTCTTCTGTCCATGAACACTAACAAAACGCAATAGTCTATTGAAGCAGAAATCAATAAATTTCATCACATTTGACTAGGAAAGGAAATCAACCTCATGCCTTTTGTACCTGCATTTTTGTATGATGGCCAGTAATAGGAAGATCCAAGAAAATATTGATTCTCTATGTATATGAAGTGTTGTGCTGATCTTATTGCTTTTACATATGCTGTATGAATGCTCTTATCTACTTTCAAATTCTTTCCACACACAAGATTCTGCAAAAAAGGAGCAAAGTTATTGAAGTAGGGTAGGTCTAGAATGTTATCACATAAACCTAAAATTACAAGCATAAACTTATCTAACATAAATCTGGTATACCCTCATCAAGAGAAGGGTTAAATCTAATATATATTAGCAGGCTAATCATAAAGCTAGTTCTAACCTGATCCACAGCTTCTTGAGTAGACTTTGGAAATCCCTTCACAGATCCTGAATCTATAGATCGGAATACCTATAAAAGAGAACAATAATTTTAATTTTCGTTGGCTCCAATAAAAGGGCTCACACATACAAATTATATTTAGTAAAAACCAGTTAATGCAAACCTGCACATGCCAATTCTCAGGATCTCCTTCATCAGTGACATGCACAATTTTATCACCATCAGGACTAGAAGATGGAGTGAGTATCCATGAAATCCGTTCTAGCTTTATCAAGGCATCATCATGCCAACGAGTGACCTTTTTGATCCTACGCCATTTTGTGGCTTTTTTCCACCTTTGCTCAAAATTTGTCAATATATCATAAGCAGCTGGACCCTCAATTTTACAATGCAAGTCATGCCATGGTTGCCTTGGGCTTTTGGTATTAGACTAAACATAACAGAGAAAAACTATCAATACTTGAGCAAGAATAGAGAATTCCTTCACCATCACATCTCATCACTCCAATTATACACAAAACCTCAGAAAGTTATCTAAGAATTATTCCCATTCCAAGCTATAGTACGAGATGGCATGATTTCTACCATACTAAACTGGGTGAAGTTTGACAGCAGTGCTAAGAAGAATAGCAGCACTGCACTTAGAAAAGCTCAATGGTAGGAATGATCACAAGTTTGTGAAATTGAAAGAATACAGGGTTGATTTTTGGTTATGAGACTATATTTATTGTTCTGAAGACAAAAAAATTCACTAAATTCACACACATCCGAGACATAAATGGTTTAACGAAAATGCTCCTTGAAATTAAGCAATGGCATTGAACAAGATATCTATCTATCTATCTTCTCTTACAAATATTCATACACGGAGACACTCACAATGGAAAAGCCATTAAACCAATTCTCCTCTGTGAATTCCGTAATTCTACCTCTTATAAAATTTTTGGTTTCTTTGTGCAAATGAACCACAAGTTTGCTACTAAGGATACCTTTTAGCATCTCTTCTGTTGCATCAAGTACTAGAGAGCTAGGCAAAAACCATCCAACTAGATGGTTTTGCGGTAAATCTAAAGTACTGTCCATTTTTAAATGAAAAATCTTATAAAACAAATCCTGTAGGCCAATCCCATTTCTGGGATTTTGTTTTAGCTATGCAACAGTTGATACCATGAAGACAACTGCATTACTCTTTTTCCCAATAGGTTAGTCATCGAGGTAAACATCAAGTTACGCCTATATTTTGTGCCATAAAAAAATACTAATCTTCAAATGGAGAATCTAAATCAATCATGTTAAAGTCATTCAATCAACATGCATGCCACAATTTTCTTCAATTCTAATCCAAATATGCTCCCAGGCAATCAGTAATTACCTCTACTCATCACAACTTCAAAAAATAATTGGAGTAGTATACATTGTACATAGGCATATCTCTCAGACTTGAGTAAAATCATTTTTAGTTTGCAAAACAGAAAGTATAAAAAAGAAACCAGAAATGTTAAAGTGCAAACACCATCTGCAAGAAAATGTTAAACTGTATATAAAATGTTTCTTCATTTAAGAGTTTTTCTTTTCCCTTTATGAATTGGCGAGAAAGATAGCAAAATAAAGTTAACATGTGCTTATATTTATCTCAGTCAGCCTTCCAAAAACCAGAATTAACATCCCACAAAGCACTTCGCCGATAAATCTGTAGAGACTTGCGGATTGGATTACACACAACAAGTGTTTCATGCCATTATACATATTCGATAACAACATACTGCAGTGTACCTCATGATATAAACAGCAAGTTGAGGATGCGAACAATTGTCCTAGCAGGTCAAAGATATTCCTAGCGTTCATATCTTAAATCAATACATAGCAGTGTGCAAATATTCGGATAGCAGATTTACGAAATGATTTAGTGTGTGTTTGGTAATTAATGTGATTAAAAGTGTTGTCAAAATTCTTTTTGTCTGAAAAGACATCAAATTGATATTTTTTCAGGTGAATTTTAATAATTTTCACATCTTTATATCAAAACCATCAACAACATTCTAAAAAAAACATTAAATTAGTGTCTTTTTCAATGCAAAAGGCACTTGAACGGATGATATCGTGCCAAAAAAGCTGAGATGCTGTATGAACAAAGATCGTCCATGCAAATATTTCTAGATATGTATAGTAAAAACTTACAGGAAATGTAGGATTGTGAAAATCATTTTCAAAAACTGTGTGAAGATCACGAAAGAGCCTATGTTCAGGAGTGTCATATCTGCCATCACATAAATCCAAGCCACCAATGAAAGAAGTAATTTTTCGGTTGTTCCCAGAAGATTGAGTATCAAGAATCACGCACTTCTGATGGTGGCTAAAAAGCGTTCCCACAACCTGGACTAGAATGATAAGTCATATCAGAGAACAAAATCATAGGCCCAGCACAGTTAGAACAGATAAGATACGGAATTGGTCACACCTGTTGCTTGAAAACGCTAAGCTTATTGCTTCCATAACGAGGTGCAAGCACGCAATGGACACTAGAATGTTTGAAAAATTTCTTGGTTTCTTCATCATGAGTTTGCATGACACCATCCTGGATTTAAACCCACATAATATTTTTAAAATGGATGTATATATAATATGTGTATGTAGACATAATCCATGCCTATCCAAAGTATGATTTTGGAACTTGATAATAGTCTGTTAATTACTAGTCATAATTATCAACTACTGGATTATAAAAATAAAAAAAAAGGTGTCAATAGTAAAAAAAATCTTAGAGTTGACCCAGTCAGGGTCTCACTCAGGGTCAACCAACCTGCCCGAGTCACTTGGGTTTGACCAGCTATATGTCCAAAATGATTCAAAAACAAACTTGGTTTGGGCCAAGTTCTTGATCAGCTGGTCACTAGGATGACTCATTGAGTTAGATGAGGTTTAATAACTATGCTTTCAAGTTGCATAGAAAAACAACTAATAAATTTTTAACATACACTGCAATGTTTATTAAGGTCTTGGAAGTGCTTACCGTTTTCAGACAGAATGTGTCATGTGAAGTTTTATCGTCCCATAGTAGCATAACCACACGGACCCCTTCTTCTGACTTGTACTTTAACAACTCTCCCAGAGTAAGCTCACCTCCCGCTGGCAATGGCTTTGTTGGCTCCCTCACCAGCTTGATACGGTGGTACACTGACCACCCCACAATATATATCAGGTTGTGAGCTTCTAAGATAGCATGGCATATGTCTTCCCAACAACTACTATGCTGAAAAACTTTCCCATCATCCAGGGTAATTTTAGGTAGCACAGCATCAGGTACATGAGCATCTTGGTAAAGTGTCACTGACCCTCCTCTCCGGAGTGGAAAGTATGTATTGGGAACTCCTTTGTATTCTGGTCCATCACCGACACCATCTTTGTATAAAGGATTGTCTTCAACTGGCTTGAATTGAATGGAAAAATGCAACTCAGGGTAAGGTTTCAGGCAAGTTCCAGAAGTGCAAATGATAGGAAACCAATCATTCATAGTATTTCCAGAGACGATTTTCTCAACTGGTATTTCCACTACTCCAATAAGTTGTGCCCCAAGAAAATCATTGTCCTTGACATGAAACTCTACTTTGACAACAGGGTGGGCAACTGGGACACAGAAATGCTCATCCCACAAAGGGTTCTCGCAATTGGCAATCACTCTAGTCTGGGCTACTGTTGCCCCTGCAAGGCAAACAGACACATAGGGATCACTAGTAATGATTGAATGTTTGCCTGAATGTGTCATGGGTTTGTGTCCACAAAGTGGTGAGTAAGATCCACACATAGTAAAACATTTTCTCATATTTTCTGAAGCTAGATCCATATTTGGAAGAGATTTAGCCTCTAAGATCCATATGTCCAATTCCCCATGCAAAAAAACAGATTCTTTAGAAGACTGAATTGAAGTGGATTGAGCCTTCCGAGGAACATTGGTTTCTGTACTCATTCTGTCTTGTTAACTTTGCAAACACCAGATTCTCAAGGGCCCTCCTATATTTGCCAAAACTATACCCAAATTTAATCAATCAGATGCTAGCGTTATATTGTAGATAGCCAGCCCCCTGAGATGAATCGAGTCTATGTTATCGTTCCTTAATCCATGCAAATATAACTTGCATCTACATCACAAAGCTTGTGAAACTCATTGCTTTGCAGAAGGAACGAGCATCATAAGCAGTCAGAAAGTATGGAAACACAGTGTTCTGACTTGAGCCCATATCAAATGCATTATGCAGAGATTGCAGTCTCCATAGGTTGACCCCAGGAATCTTCCCCTGCCAGGGAAAGAAAGATGAGGAGAAGCAAAAGAATCAGATTAAAGAACAAAAACATGTACATAACCTACACAGCCACTTACTAACACCATGCATGCACATAAAGACATTAAAGACAAAAGAACAAACATGACACAAACCACAAAACATCAATCTGCTAGAGTAGCCAAGAGATTACTCAACTTCCTTCACATACCATGGATGTTCCACTATAAGAATCCTCTACATAAAGTCCAACGTTTACATTATCAATGATGCCAAATTGGTATTCCTTCTAGACAAAACTAAGATGGAAGCACCTTTAGTGAGTGTTTGGTATTGTAATATAAGTTTTTTTTAATTGAAAATACATCGAAATTATATTTTTTTAAATAAAATTTATTATTGATATTAGTGCATGAAAACTATCCAAAAACATCTAAAAATATTAATTTTATATTTTTTCAGGCAACAATCAATTTAAAAAGCAAGTTATAATACAAAAACAAACACTCGCTAGTTTTAAAGCATTTTCATAAATTACAAGTTATCTCTTAATCTTTCAAATTTCATATAAACACAATAGTTTTATTTGTCCTGTCACAGAAGTGATATATACTTATTAATCACACCATATCATTATTAAATTAACAAGAGCTAGCAGTATAACACTATAGACTTAACATATTCTAATTGATAATTAATTGAAGTCAGCTAAAACACATCTAATTTTTCCTTAAAATATATAAAAATTCTCTTAACCATGCTAATCTAACATAGTAATTATTCATGTCCCAGCTTTTTTCATCTTCCATGGAATCCAAGTTTGTGGATCAACTTTTCCAAGGTGAAACAACGAAGAATAAACTAAGAGCATATCAATCTCTCGTAACTCACAACCAAGAACAAAATCCAGCTCGAGTTCGGATATGGCTGTCCTACTTAAGATCCGATCAAGAAAATTCCTATTCGCGTTGCATGAAAGCTAGTTGAGGATACCCTAAGCATTAGATCATAAAAAGAAAATAAAAAAAATATAAGTTTCACCATTACATTAAAAAGATAGCTATCAAAGTGGTGAGGTTATTAATAATAAACCACGCATAGTTACCTTGAGAAGAGAAGCAAGGAGGAAGATAGATGTAGGGATCGGAGAATGGAGAAAATGGATGATAATGAGAAGGGTACAAAAGTGGTGCAATGGCCTGAAGCAGTGCCAGCCCACCATCTTTCGGGGAGGAGGAGGGCAGCGAAAATGGCGGGAAGTCTTGAGCTATTTTATGAGGATGGCTATTATTAGCTGTTCCTTAGATTTGTTTTGGCCATACCCACTAACCTTTCTAGCTTTCTCAAATACAATTTTGCTAATTTTGGACGTTCATGCTTGTTAATATTAATTAACGAGTTTGTTGTAATTCTCTAAATTAAGTAGTCCAGTATTTTACTAAACTAGCCCGCTACCCTCACTGCGTGATTTTTTGTTTAAAAACAATATTATTTAATTATTAGAATTCAAATACAATATTTTTTATTA
>Ga0325411_1007106_pt1 | contig 12227 bp, 10 predicted proteins | sample PopdelMetagenome_13_FD_206181 | JGI IMG/M metagenome (GOLD analysis project Ga0325411, IMG submission 206181) | Populus deltoides microbial communities from Bellville, Georgia, United States - Xylem-PdIQD-R4 | ecosystem: Host-associated > Plants > Phyllosphere > Stem > Wood/Secondary xylem... | reverse complement strand
CTTCACATCCATGACGGTGTTGAAAATGTTCTCAAACACGTTCTTTTCAATGTGCATGACGTCAAGGTTATGACGGAGAAGATTGGTCTTCCAATAAGGAAGCTCCCAAAATATACTTCGCTTCACCTAGTTATGGGTCAAACCAAAACCAGGAAACTTCTGCTTACCTAATTGGAGACCAAACACAATGTCACCATATTCTGAAAACAACATAAAGCAATTCTTCACTGGAAAGACGTGGTGGTGCAACATCCTTTTCAACTCTGCCAACAAAGAAATCCTTCCTGTTCTTTCTGTACCTGTGATTCGGCGGCAAGAAGCGATGGTGATAGTAAAAAAAGAAGCTTTACCCCCATTTGTTAGCGTGAATGCCTTGTTATTCTCCATACAGTATGGACATGCTAGCTTTCCATGCGTGCTCCAACCAGAAACTATTCCATAAGCTGGGAAATCATTGATAGTCCACATCAAAGCTGCTCTTATAACAAAATTATATTTCCTCAAGATGTCATAAGTCAAAGCTCCAGAGGACCACAATTGCGTCAACTCATCAATCAACGGACAAAGATAAACATCTATATTCTGACTCGGACTGCTCGGACCTGGTATGACCATAGATAGAAACATGAACTCCGGCCTCATACACATCCTCGGTGGCAAGTTATAAACCGTCAGTATAACCAACCAACAAGAATAAGGAGCAGGAAATGACCCGAATGGGTTGAATCCGTCTGTACACAACCCAAGACGCACGTTCCTTGATTCAGCTGAAAAGTAAGGATGCACATTGTTAAAGTGTTTCCGGGCTTCACCGTCAGAAGGATGCACCATCACTCCATCAACCGTATGATGTGATTGGTGCCATGTCATGTGCTCAGCAGTCCTTGGTGACATGAATAACCTCTGCAGTCTATGTGTAATTGGGAAGTATCTAAGTTTTTTATATGCCACGAGAGTCTTTACTCTTCCAGTTCTGGGTTTGTAACGGGAATGCCCACATGTCATGCACTCGATCAGCTCAGCATTTTCAAGGTAGTATAACTTGCAGAAGTTAGGGCACATGTCAATTTTCTGCTATCCTAAACCGAGAGGTTTCATCATGGACTTGGCAATATAGAAGTTCTTTTTCAGCTTGTTCCCCTCAAGTAAAATGCTTCTCGCCCATTCGATAATCTTGTTATAACTGGCCTCACTCAACCCGTGATCTGACTTGATGGTGTACACCTGTGCTATGACCGATAATTTACTATGGTTCGTGCAGCCATCCCATAATGGCTCGTCAGAATCTTTCAACAGATCAAAAAACCTTGCTGCATCTGCATTAGGTTCTTCTTCTATGTTTGGAAATTCACTGGCATTACCTTCACTCATTCTCATTGCATCCATAATCATATTCCTGTAAGGATTACTGTTCTCATTTCCAACTTCATGCATGTTGCTAGCACTAGAAGTTGACCCGACCACCCTTTCAACCATACAAATAGTTCTTCGTGTGCATACCAACATAGGTAGTCCTGCATGAACCCTTTGGTTAGAAGATGCATCGTTACAACATCTTGATGCAGAAACTTCAAATTTTTACACTTCCTGCATAGACACATAATACTGCCATCAGTAAAATTCCTCGAGATAGATGTTGCAAAATTAATAAAACCCTGAACACCATTACAATAATCCATCCTCCGCAATCCTTGGGGTGAGTCCTGATACATCCATGAACGATCATCCATGACTTCTATTGAATCTCTATAAAACATAAAAAAAAAATATTGGTTTCTTATATTAAATATTCACTATCAAATATCCAACAAACTAAAAAAACACTTATGTTAAATATTCATTATTAATTATCAACTATCAACGTTCATACATACAAATTTATACATATATAAATTTACATAAATCAAAACTTCGCAATAGAATTGATAACAATTAAAACATACCTGTTAAACAAGCTATAATATAATTCGGTGTAATTCAAACAAAATTTCAATAATTTACAAACAAATATAATTTGATAAAATCTAAAACAAACTATAACAACTACAAAATTATACATTCCTACAACAAGTTTCTTTAACAAAATACATATAATAAAAAAAACAATAAAATTCACATTTAAAAGTTAAAACTAAAAAGGATAGATTTACTTACAAAAAATGATAAAATCCACAAGAATTAACGAATGTTGTGACCATGTACAAAAGTATAAGAAACTTGAGTACTAGCTTGTGTTGAGAAGAGGGAGAAACAGAGGAAGAGAGGAAGAGAGAGTGTCAGCAGAGGCAGTATATATTGGTGTTTACCGACGGCATCACCGACGGAAATATTCCGTCGGTGATTTCGCCGGTGTTAGCGACACATCCCTGCTTGGCTGTCCAGGTTTGAATCTCTCAGTATTTCCATCGGTAAATTCATCTGAAAAAAATCCACGTCATCCCGCTGTTGCATTTTTTTAAAAAAATTATTGCCCGTCGGCGATGCCGCCGGTATATACCGACGGCTTTTTTCTATTGGCTAATTTCGACAGATTTTTTGAGGGAATTATTTCCGTCGGTAAGTTTTACCGACGGAACTTTTCAGTCGGTAATTCCATTGGTGTTATCCGATTTTCTGATAGTGCAGCAGCAAACAGCTAAAAGGAGCAAAGAAGAAGAAAGAGAAATATTTTAGGATAAATGGAGCAATTAACATATAAAACAAAAGGAAAATGTGAATTAACATGGTATATAATATTTAATTAATGTTCTGATTTAGAATAATGACATATAAGTATATAATATCAATCAAAATTTTATCGCGTATTCAGGCATTTAAAGATGATCACAACCAGGGTGCTCATCTCGCTAGCTGCAAGATTTTCAAAATATCATTTCTCCATGGTCTCTGGATACTCAAGCAGACTATGCATGACCCGCCATTGCTTAAAAAAAGGCATGAGAGCCCAGTGAAAAGGGCGAGTTCCTCAATAATCCCATCCAGTTCTCTAGCTCTTGATATGAAAGGTATACTGCTACTACCGCTTTTGGATCAATAACTGACTCAATCGCATCTACTAGTTCAGTACCAATCCTTTCTTTATTGTAAAAAAAAAAAAACTATGCCGGTACTGATGCTACCACTGGAGCTTTGCCTCCTCCACTACTGGAGGTATCCAGGATAAGCTACTGAAGGCTTAGATTGCGTTGTAGAAGATGAATAGGGAGATAGGTTTGGGTTATGAAGGCTTGTAAAATGTGAAGGCTACTGTTCTTTGGATGAAAGGGAGGCTACTGGTATATAGTGGTGAAGAATTTTTTTTTTTTAAAAAAATTATTTTCCCGTGGGTGTCCGTGGTTCTTTTTAAAATAATAGGAAAGAATAACTGATGTTTTTGGAATTTAATTGAAACAATTTTTTTTCTTAAACCATGAATGTCCGGGCCAGCTTACACGCACCTTGACTAATCCCTCGAGACCCTGAAGTTACAGATTAGATAAGTCTCCAATGATCTTAAGGTTTGTGGCACTCAAACTGGTGACCTCTGAATAGTAAATTCAGGGATTAACCAATTGAGTTACACCCCTCAGAGTTAATTGAAAGAACTTTTATTAATATAACATGTTGTCTCAATTTGTCTCGGGAAGTTATGGTGTTTTTAAAATATTACATGTCTAAATATTATATTTTTGAAATGTTTTTTTTTATAATATTGTATTTCTAAAACGCGATATTTTCTAGAAGAGAGATACAAGGTAATTTCTTTTTCTATCTTTGGTTTAGTCTTGTTTCCTTCCCGTGGGTGTCGAAGCCGCCAATGCCTTCATTGAGTATAAACAAACCAGGAATAACCCTACATTAGCTGTCTTTTCTAAAACTTTCTTGTCATTGAACTACTGTAGGATGTATTGAAAGGGAGCAACGTGGTATTGTATCCCCTTACTATTCATATGGATAGCAAGTCACTTAGAAACCCCGAGAGAGGTTTTCAATCATTTTTTATGGTTTAGCATGAGACCTCTTAAGCTAGTTTTGAATGAATATTGAAGTAGATTAGATGAGAAAATATGGGTAGAGAAACATCAGATTGTCCCGTAGAGTAACTTCAGGTGAAAAGCCTTTTAGGTAGATAAATCATCTTATCTCATGAGTTGTTGAGATAAGGCATAGGTCCTACTGATTGGGTTATTTAGTTACATTAGTTACTCACCCTCATTGGTCGCCAACTAATTTAGAGGAATTCAACAAGTGCCGAGGACTTGGGGTGTAGTCAAGTATATTGGGTTATTTTAAGATTTTGATTCTTTAGTCAAGTTAGAAGCTATCAGACATGATTAGAGGCAACTTGTATTAGTCCACAAAAATGAACAAGAAGGGAAAATCTCAGTCAGCCTTAATTATTTGGTTTGGAGAAATGGCAGATTATCTGGAATGCTTAAAATCGTGGGAATATAGGGTCCAACGGTAGCTAGCAAAGTAGGACCATTTGTCATTATAGAACCCAAGAGTAAAGAAGTCAACAACGAAAAAGAGATGCAAGAGTTGGATAAATTAAGAATTGAGGTAAGTAATAGCAGGAGTCAGCAAAAATTCTTAGAAATCTAGCTATTGGAAGAAGAAAATATGAAGGCCTTTCTAAACCAGCAGTTGAGAGAAAAGGATGAACGGGTAGTCGCGCTACTACAAGACTTGGAACGGGGAAAGAATGACCAAGAGATTATTAGTGAGTGGCAAAATATAGCCAAAATGTCTGAGGAGATTGTGTATAGGATTTAGTAGTAGTTGAAGTAAGAGTATCAAAGTATGATAACCTATTGGACAAGCATGTGATGTTAGAAAAAGAGTTGGTAACTTTGAAAAAGACTTCTAAGGGTAGGAGACATTGATAAGGAATTGATAGCTTCTTTTAAAAAGGAGAGGGATCACAAAAGAATGAGGTTAAAGGCTAAAAAGAGGAGAACAAATTGGCTAATCTTAGTATTGAGGAAGGAAGAAGCTTAGGAGCTTAGTACAAGGCCCAGGCTGATGATGAAACAGAAGCCAAAAAGGCAATTGAGTCAGACATAAGGGAGTACTAGAATAGAGCAAAATACCTTAAGACATCGGGTATCCATAGTCCATTATGAGCTAGTGTCGCACGTGTGTGGCGTCATGGCGATCATCCACTCTTGTAGGTATCTGGCAAATAAAGGGAGACAAGGATTCCTTGTCTTTTATCATTGTATAGACGGAATGAGGGAATGAAAGTCGCCACCTAGTATTTGGTCACTAGGAACCCTAACTGATCTTAGAGATCGGGTACAAGGATTGGTTGCGTAAAGGGAAGGTATTAGCACCCCAAATACGCCCTACCTAAGGTAAGCTGCATTGTTTGATTGTCCGATAAAAAATAAGGTGTTATTATGTTTTCTAATAGTTGGTTTGTCTAAGGTTTAAGAAAAGTCTTTCTTGGAAAGAAGATCATTATGTTATGGGAAAAAGACTAACCGTTCTAATATCTATATAAAAGAACTATCTTTTTAATATCGGGAATATGTTTTACATATAAATTTGTAATCTCATATACTAAAAGAAAAAAAAATATTTTTTGGGTGTTTTTTTTTAAACACTGGCTTAGTTCTCGTGGCTTTAATAAACTTGTTATTAAAGCCAAAATGCATGCTACAACATATTTTTGATTTTTTTGTCTTTTCTGTATGAGAAAATACAATTAATTTTATTTTTTTTTATCTTTGAGAGATTTGGATGCATGAAACAACATATTTTTTTTGTTTTATAATTTTGTTGCAATGTTTCAACGAAAATTAGGTATTTTAATACTAGATTTGTATCTTTACGTTATAAAAATACAAACCAGTATTAAGTAAAGTTGATAGAAAAATACGCGAGAAATAAAAAATAGTTTATTTTTGAATTTTTTGGCCTGGGCCGAGTCTGTCGGGTCGAGTGAATAGTAAAGAATGAATTAATTCACTCTATACATGCAGAACAGTGGAGGTTGCATGTAAAGAAGGAGAAGAGGAAGATAAGGGAGGGGGAAGCTGACCTGTGGTGGCGGTGTTGTTGTAGACAGTGGGTGAAGAGGAGGATTGGCGGTGGTTTGGTTAATGGCGGCTCAGGGCAGTTCTTGTGGTGGCGATGAGGAAGGTAGGCGATGGTGGTGGTGGTGTTGTTAGTAATAGAGGGAGATGGGCTATTTTTTTCCCTCTTTTCCTTTGTTTTTCATTCTTGTTCTGCATTTCCTTTTCTTTCTTTTCTTACACTCTTCTGTGTTTTCTTTTTAGTTCTCTCGTCCCCTTCTCAAGACAATCCTCCCTTGTTTCCTTCTGCCCTCCCTTGTTTCTTTCTCTCATTTTCTTTTTTTTTTCTTTTTTTCCCTCCTATCTTTCCCTCTCTCTTTTGTCTTTTTTTTTGTTTTTTTCCCTAGTGTGTTCTTTTCGGGCGGTATTTATAGGGGCAGCGGGAGCGGGATTGACCCTATCCCTGTCCTATCATTGTGCATGGGGAGTTAGGCCTTCCTGCCCTATCATGGTGCCTGGTGAGGTGGCCAATGAGGGCGTCGCTTGCAGGGCACGACTCCTAGATTTTCATCATCCCTTGGTTTTTCATCATAAGGAGGTGTGGGTTGCGTTGGGTTTTGATAGTGTTTGTGCAAGTGGGGGGGGAGCGAAATGGGAAGAAACAAAAGGTAAAAAAAAAAAAGGCTTATCTTCCCCTGTTGCATGCCCAGGGGAAGAAGAAGAAGAAGAAGAACAGTGCCGCATAAAATGGCACTGTTTTATTTTTATTTATTTATTTGCATTTTCTCATTTTTTTATGTGGGGACCTAAAAATGGGTAACAATGACTAGAATTTTAGGAGAAGGAATTGAAAAGCTACAAGAACAATATCTAGAGTTTGAGAGAGAGCTGAGAAAAAATTTAAATGAGTGATAGGATCATATCAACAAAATTGATGTACAATTGAACAAAAAGATAAAGAAGCTTAACATTGAACAAGAAGAACTTCAGAAGGCTATAAATTAGATCCAGTAGCTAGAGAGGACAATTCAGATACCAGATAAGAACAGTGAGTTATTGGCCATAAGTAATGATGCGCTGCTTTAAGACAACACTTTATTCCATTACAAGATTAAGTAGACAAACACGTTGATTGGTAGGGTGGCTTGAAAGGCAAATGAGTTGCGAGTGAAGGTCTTCATGATCTTTAACAATGTTGGCAAGTATGAAGAGTATTTGAGTGAGGTTTAAGCTTTTATTAGAAATATAACCAATAGAGGGGTAGCATTTGAGAATGAGTAGAGATGCATAGGATTTTAATTCCATAACGAAAACTTCTTGTATGAACTATTTGCTCTTAATGAATGAAAAAGGGCTTAGACCTATTCTTCATATGGTATTTTCTATTGTGCATGGAATTCAATTAATTCGAGGACTCGAGAAAAATACCTTTAAATTCATCAGACTACAGATTTTGTATGTATTCAATAAAGAAGTAATAAATTAGCTCTTTAAACAGGTTAATCCATATTTGATGTATGTGTGCATACATTTGCATTCATAAGCATACATACATTCATGTTTTAGAGTTTAAATGTCATGAGTGCACTCCAGGTTGAAAATAGGTCCTTGTAAAGCTCAAATCTGTAGAGTTTATAACACCCGATTTCAATAAAAAAATATAAAAAGATGAAGAATATGCTCACCATGATAGTCACGTCCAATAAGAGTTGGACTCCCTAAAGGTTAACATGGCCTACATCATTAGCTTTCTCGAGCAAACACTCAAGAACATCTTTAGTAAAGACCCATCCAATCGGCCTATGACTTTTACTCAAACCTAGGCAACAATTCAGCCTGAAGAAAGGATGGGTGAACAAGGTCAGGAACCTCATATTAATACAATATTTATATAATCAACAATACATGCACCAGTCCCAACAGTTATGAATGTATTCACCAATGAATCTCACAAGACAAAGTCCTCTGAGGACATTCATCATGATAAGATAGTAGCGTTAGAAGTCAGAGTAGGGGCTATTGAAGGAGTGGATTTATATGATCCTATACAACTTGTAAAAATATGTTTGGTAAAAAATATAGTTGTACCAAAGAGTTTTGTGTGCTCAAGTTTATAAAGTACATCAAAACTCAGTGTCTTATCACCCTCCTCAAGTCTTATTGCAACAAGATGGCAGAAGTAGTGCACGATAAAAAATTATCGATGCTCTTCTTTCAGGATAATTTGAGCGGGCAACACTAAACTGGTACATGATGCTAGATAACATGAAGATTTAGAGATGGAAGGACCTTATGAATGCTTCTATCAAGCAATATAAGTACAAAAATTTTGAGGCTGCTCATTCTTATTAATTTAATCATTCACTAAGAAATACTTTTGGTAATTGAAAAATTATTTTTAGAGGAATAAAATAAGAATGAAAAAAAGCTTGAGTAGTAAGCTATAAACTAAAGTGATGTTAGACTATTATCTTGAAATGGGATTTAAGTAGTGTTATTGTATCCCTCTATAAAATAGGTTTATGTATAGGCACATTTGAATGCATATTTAAATATATCATATATAAACGCTTTTGTTACGTAATTGGTAAATAGGACGATAATATACAAAGATGTTTAATATATGTAAATGAACTACATAAGACAACAAGATGAAATTTAAATTTGTTTAATAGACAACAAGTTATGTGTGTATATTTGATTGGTAATTTTTATTGATAAGTTAAAAAATATTTTTAAGAGTTTTAATAAAAAAAATCCGAGTTTCTTCATTACATCCTTACATAAGTCATATCAATCATTCATATAGAATATTATAGTTTGTATTTGAATAATTTTTATTGTTGAATTTATGTTATAAATGTGAATTCATATATAGAATTAAATTTAATTAGTTTATATTAATTTTAGGAAATTATTGTTTGTATTGGAATAATTGTTATTGTTGAATTTATGTTATATATGTGAATTGATATATAGAATTAAATTTAATTAGTTTATATTAATTTTAGGATATTATTGTTTATATTTTAGGATATTAATTTTAGGATGTTAGTTATGTTGTTTCTTATTTTGATTAATTTTAATTGTTATTTATAAATTTGTATTGATGGTAGTTGAAAATATATAGACGTTGAATTTCTATAGATGTTAGGTTGTATATAGTTGATTTTGCAATATTTGTGTAATTATCAATATTTGTAAGTATGAAAACTGTGGGTAGTCTCTACTATAAGGAATGTGCTGTTGAATTTTTTTTAATGATTGAATTGGTATAGATATTAGGTTGTATATATGATGTTGATGGAGATTATATGGATTGTGGTTATTGTAAAGATTGCAGGTTTGTAGGGGAGGTGCTGCCGAATTTTTATTAATGATTGAATTCCTAATGATATTAAGTTGTATATATGATGTTGATGGAGATTATATGGATTGTGGTTATTGTAAATATTGCAGGTTTGAAAACCGTGGGTAGTCTATAGTATAGGGGAGGTGCTGTCGAATTTTTTTAAAAAGTAATCAAAGTTAATTCATGTAATAATCCATATACATTTGTGTAGATGCGTTGAATGAAAACTACAGGACGTCGTCAGCAGACTGTTGCACATAGTTCTTCTGGCAGCGAGGAGGACATCTCCTTAGGTGCTAATCACGGCGATGCATTTGCGCCACCGTGTGATGCTTCCTCTTCTACCGCGATTTCACAATGCAGGAGCGGTGTGCCTTCACAGCGGGGTCAATTCACCTGCAAGTACCAAGCACAATGGAAGGATGACCTCTTAATGTAAGTTTGTTTAGGTTTTAGTTTTTTTTAATACTTATAACATAATTTATGAACAACTAATTAATTTTTTATTATTTAATTTCAGGTTCACAAACATTGAGGATGTCAAGACAATTACATTGGCGTTGAAATCGTCGATAGAGATTTCAATGTTTCAATGGAGTCAGGTCTCTAGACATCCTGAGTGGAGACCTAATATCGATGCCTGGTTTTGGCGATTTCAGGTAGGTGTTAATTTTTAATTTCCAGTTTATTTTTAATAAATAATTTTTGTAATTTTATATCTTGTACTATTTTTATTTTCAATGAATTATTTATATATATAGAATAAATTTGAGTGGGATAGCGCGGACAATAATGTTGTCAGGAGAGTATGGGAGAATCACGCGGCAACTAGGTAACATCGAAAATAATATTTATTTTTTATTTATAATTTTATGTTCTAAATTCTAATTAGTTACTATGGATGTAGGTTGCGTGATTTTTGGTATGACACCCAAAAAAAGACGAAAAGATATGCGAGGGACAACGGTCTTGAAGGCTGGAATGAGGTGGCGGTTTGGCGGAAATTTAAACCGCCATTCATCTCGGGAGATAAATGAGCGGCATATATTGAGCACGTGATGTCTGAGTGGTTCTCACGGTGCTCACAATTCGGAACCGGCAAATTCATGATTCGGAGACCATGCACACCGGCGGCTCCGTCCCTTTCAACGCACATGCGAAGCAGATGGTAAGATTAATTTAAATGAAATATATCGTTACTTAATTTGTTATTGCTTATAAATATATTTAACTTGCAATTTTTTTTCCTTATAGGCTACGTCTCTTGGACGTGAGCTGAGTCCAATGAAGCTATTTGTAGAGACGCACATGCGGAGTCAAGACCGCCAAAAAGGGGTGCAGCAGTATGTGGACAACCGTGCTCAGCATTTTGTGGTATGTTCGATCAATCATTTTATTTCATAAGTTATTATTTTCTTGAATTGAATATGATGATTTAAAAAAAAAAATTAGGAGACCTATAATAACCGGTTGAGAGAGAGATATGAGGACGATCCTTTGACCCAACCAGATTTCGATCCGGATTTGTGGATGGAGGTCGGAACGTCTGGTGGACCCAATAAAAATCGGGTCTACGGGCTCTCAAACACTACGGCCGAAAAATTACGATCGGCTTGTAGTGTCTCAACCGTTGGGAACTCTCCATCAGTATCGAGCACCCAGTCAGAGGAGTTTTTAGCCTTGAAACAATAATATGAACACCTCTCGAAGGATTATGCTCAGCTCCATCAAATGGTTATAGAGATTAGATCAAAGATGGGTGATGATCCATGTGCTGCTTCTTTTTGGCCGTACGGTCCCGGCAACAACCAGCCTCCTCCTCCTCCTCCTCCTCCAGCTCCGCCGCTATTTTAATTAGTTTAATTTTGTTTTTTTTAAACATTAAATTTGTAATGAATATTTCGATGAATATTATTTAATATTAATTTTACATTTTTAATGTCTAATGCAAATTTATTTGGTTATTAAGTTTTTTAATTGTTAGTAAATAAATTTATTTAAATATTTTAAATAAATTTTTTTAATATTTTAAATTAATACCGACGGATTGACAGAGGAAATGTGTCCGTCGGTATTTTAATATCATTTATAATATTTATGGTCATGCCACAATTTCCGACGAAAATTTCCGACTAATTTACCATGACTTTTACCGACAGAATATTTCCGTCGGTAATTCCATTACAATCACCGACGGAATATCCGTCGGTAATTACCGTTGAATTTTACAGACGAAAATATTCTGTCGGAACTTGGTGGCGGGAATTATTTTTTTTGGCGCACTGGGCCGTCTGTAATACCGTCGGCATTTTTATCGGTATTTTTTTAATTACCGACAGAAATTGCGATGGAATAAGAAATTACCGACGCTTATTTCTCTGACAGAATAAATCCATCGAAGATACCGTCGGTAATAATTTTACCGACGGTTTTTATTCTTTTAATTAGTATTTGTCAAAATATATATATATATATTATAACGAAAAAAACCCTCTCCAACCCTCTCCCGATATCAACTTGATGTTCTCAAATGAATTTAATAAATTCATTTGGATTCTGACTCCAAGATTTGTATAAAAAAAATAAAGAAGGGAACAAACTTGTTTAATTATCAATCTAACTTCTTGAGGTTACTAAGTTATTAATGGATTGAAAACTTTAGAAATTACATTTATAATTGTTTTATTATGAGAATTAATTGATTAGTTTTATAAAAGTATTACATATAGGTATTAAGTTATAATTAATTCTTAAAAAATCAAGGAAGAATCAGTACTGGATTAAGTTAAAACTGAACCACATGAGGCTACTGCTGTTATATATACATGCATGTACATATATATGCGTGTATATAATGATTCTAAACTATATTAGTT
>Ga0325411_1007104_pt1 | contig 12229 bp, 8 predicted proteins | sample PopdelMetagenome_13_FD_206181 | JGI IMG/M metagenome (GOLD analysis project Ga0325411, IMG submission 206181) | Populus deltoides microbial communities from Bellville, Georgia, United States - Xylem-PdIQD-R4 | ecosystem: Host-associated > Plants > Phyllosphere > Stem > Wood/Secondary xylem... | reverse complement strand
AAGATTTAACTCGGTTATTAAATTTCTTTTATTTCTTTAAAAACATAATTGTCTTTTAAATTTTTTTCTTTTCAAGTTAAAAAAAATATTTAGTCAGGCTCATGGCATCTTAGAGAACACCAATCTAGTGATTGGTAAATGTTAGCAAGGAAAAATTGTGGAAAAATTGTTGGAAATTTATTTTAAAAACATAGTTAATGAGAATATTTAAAGTTAAATTAAAAGAGTAGTTCATTTATTTTTTAAAACTGTATTGGAAATTATTTTTTAATAAATATTATTTAACACAAAATATTAACAAAAATAAATTGAGTAAATAAAAAATTGATTTTAAAAAAAACTCATAATTGACAATTTTTTAAATAAAAAACCAAAGCCTTCTATCTTAAATTGAAAGAATATAATATTTTATTTGGCTTTATATAATGACAAGTTGAAGATAAACCCGTAAGATATCAAAGTTTTTTAATAAAAGATGATCCACGTAAAGTGGACTTAAGCTTTCTTGCTGATCTCAACTTGGATTTTGGTTTGAAATAATGTTTTGGATCACAAATAATATTTTTGTTTGGGTTTGTTGTAAAATAATTTTTTTATTTATAATGAATATCAACTACAATATTCCTTGTAAAAAATTTCGAAAAACACACGGAAGCAAATCAAGAAAAGCTCAAAAGCTGTACTGACGAACTTGAAATGGATGAACAATTGTATATCAACTAAAAACAAGTCTATTATATAGGACTAAACGTTCTTGTCTTTTACAAAACAAATATGGGAACAAAATTTAGAAGAAAAGAACTCCTCTCTCATTTAATCATGCTACTATCAACTAAGGAAGCTAAAAACAACAAAGAAAACGAGCACAATGTACAGAAGAACAAATGAACTGGGCTGCCTGTGCAAAGAATATTTGACTATGCTTACATGTGTAAGGGCAATCATAAAACACAGGAAAGATCAATCAGTAATTCAATAACGAGTACTTGACTCGCAAAACAATCTTTCCTTTATCAACCCCAAGCTTAGCTCCTGTTACCAACCAATGACCTGGAACATCTTGCGGTCCCTTTGACATTTCGCTCATGTCGACGATTTTTGCCAATTTGCCAGCATGGCTATCTTCTTTCTTATCACTGGAGGGTTTCTCATGTGAAACAGAAGAGGATGCACCATTGCTTCTCTGCGAAGAAGGGTTGGAGGGGCTATGGTCCCATACAGACCTCCTTAATGTACAGCCTGGAACTTTTGAGAATAGGAGTTTTAGGTGTAACACATTTTTCGCACCAAAATCCCAAACACCAAGCTGAGCCCCGGTCACAATGTGAACACCAGATAGGTCTCCAATGGAAGTGTCAGCATACTCTATTGGTGCAGTGCTTACATGGGAAAAGTTCTTCCACTTGATAGGCTCAAACCAACGGCTGTCTTGCTCCTCAGGACCTTGCCACTTGGGAGCACCTATGGCCACATGTGCATCCCAGTGGGGTTGAAGGACTTTCGGAAGGAACACTAGATGCTCCAAATGGATGGAAAGTCTGTTTTGCTTGCTGCCCTCTAGGCTAAGTCTGAGACCTGTAACTGGCTTACGGCCAACTGTTACCTGCAGAATCATGAAGGTTTGACTTTAGTAGAAATGTAAATCGTCTCTGCTCATGCTGGCAGGGTCTGGCAAAGATGGTCTGCATATGCTAGAAGGAGAAATTTTCCACTGGAAGAAGAAAAACACTCGGGACTCTGCGTGGTTTGGAGAGACCATTTTGAAATTATCCACAAGTTTCACTTCTTTCATTTTATCCATGACTAATACTTCAGATGGACACAAGCCCACCAAAGTACTTTCTTGTCAGGTGCTAGTGTAAATAGTAATACTCTCATTGCTAAAGCTTTCTTTTCATGGCTTTTCATGAAAAGTACTGTATGCACTTTAAGTTCTCAAAATCTCTATCCAACATCCATCACCAGAAATGATTTAGGGACGATTGTAATTTTTATAGTTTGGCTATCCTATGGATGAAAATTTACAATTGGTTGCTTTTTAAAGATACGAATAACCATCACAGTGTTAAAATTTTTTGTATTTTCGAAACGGTGGTTTTGAATGAATGGTGCTTGAGATGACAAAACTGACAGCAAAGAAAAACATATGACAAACTATTTGTGAAGCTACTATCCTCGAAATTCAATACATCACATGCTATCATTTCAACATTACTTTCCATTACCACATGAAGACGATACACTTTGAAAACATACCTGGTCTGGGCTTATATACAGCTTGGGACCCATCAAACTGAACTGAAGAGATTGACAAACAGGTTCCTTTCTTAGAAGATTATTCTGCTCTGGAGCCCATCCTTTAGCAATTTGAAAATCCAAGAAATACTGCAAATCCTCTATGGGTGGCTTGTCTGATAAAGGGAAAACACACAAAAGAATATTTCAACCAGGAATTCCTAGATTTTTTCATCATGTGGTGTGCAACACAAGGACTTCCTAGAAGGTTACCCATCCTAGAGCTACAACCACATAAGCACGTTTATACTTCAGCAGTATTATGGGATCCATCATACTACTGTTGATGTGATCACACCTAGGAATCTAGAATTTTCAGAACAGTAACTTTTTGGCAGATAATGGTTCAGATTAATTTTGCAGCGAATATGTAGGATTAAACAACCCAATTTCAATCAGATCATACTGGAAGCATTTCTCAAGACTTTGTTGGTCAGAAGACTGAGCTATAAGAGAAAGATTGTTAGCTTTTAGTGAATGAATTTTCATGCAAAGGCTTTTAGTGAATTAATTTTCATGCACATGACTCACTTGTTGGAAGAAAAATAAACAGCTTATCATACAGGCTATAGAAAAACTTCTTACTCAAGAATTGTATACTGCTTTAGCAAAGAAGAAAAGAATAATTAGCACAGCAATGGTTTCATTTAAGAATTCTTGACCAAATCAAATATGTTATACATTAAAATGAAATTCGAATTTCAAACCAAACAAGGGAATGCAAATATGGGATTAGAACTTACATTCCAAGTATAACTCAATTGCCCGGGCCAAATGCTTTATTCCAGGCACTCCTTCAAGCAGAGACACAATAGGTGTAAACGTCATGTTAATCACATCTGGTGCCAACTGCACTGTCTCTGCCCACTTGGCATGACTCTGTTCAAGATCGTCACCTCCTCTCCTTCTAAAAATCACTGTTACGTCCTACAGCAAGGAATTTAACTTGTAAGTATTTCTGTAACTCCAGAGTAGAAAAATGAGAAACAAAACAGTGTGTCAGAGACAAGAATTTACAATGTAATACTATAGGGGTTTGGTCAAGAAAAGACTGGGTGAAACAATGACAGCCATCAATTGATGGTGCAAGAACACTAACCTTGTCCTTATATTTCAAGGGGGCAGCAATTGATGTATTTTTTGAGTCTTGAAACCTCTGATCTGCTATGTCTTTCACGTAGTTCTCAATATCAGATGCTGACAAAGGAGATGCCTGGTGCTGCCTGATATAAACAACGTCTCGTCCACCAATTGTTGCAGAGGTGACAATATGGGTACCATAGCTTTCAATGAAGCTGGAAAAGTAGAAAAAACCACAGATACCAATAAAAAAGCTGATGTTGCTGAACTCTTTGATGTGATAAAGGGATTCCACTGGATGAATTTTTTCGTAGTTATGATGATGTTCTTTAATAGCATTATTGGAAATAAAAGATGACTGGTTTCAAAACCACAAAACTCATGTATTTTATTATAAAGTTTTCTCAAGGAGTTCGTTTCTAGAAGCAATTCGAGCCAAAACAAAATACCTTGCCAGGGATGCAGGATCCCATGAGTAAGGAACAGCACGCTTGACTTCCTCACGCAAAACTAGGTTTACTTTGGCTATCTGAACCTTATACAAGGGAATGAAATGCCCAACCATTGCAAGGGATTTTGTTCCAGCTGCGTCAACTTGCCATGAGCCAGTGAAGTTGAACATGCCATTAAAGCTTCCGAGAGGAATTCGTTCTGGTATACCTGACTTTTCATTGAATCGTCCTGCCATCTGATAATTCAAGCAATAAGCTTCTTTTACACCATATTTTACAACATTAGTAACTCAAGTACAGATAGAAACTCCGCTGCCATTAAAAAGGAAAAAAAAAAAAAAGGGACATGCTATTTGATCCAGTCCATAAACCATGAAATTTTCTTTATAGTCAACTTAAGAGAGAAATCATTAGGTCTAACATCAATGGAAAAAAAAAAGAGATTAAATATAAAGCACAGAATTGGAGAACAACTAATGAATAGAGATTTCACTGCACTGCAAAATATCACCATCTTTCTACAGAATTGATTCACCATGAACACCGGCAGATGATAAAAAGCTAGAAAGATTGGGAAACCCAGATAAAATATGGACTCAGACTGGAAAGCATTGCTGGTGATGGTAATGAGAGAGGAAATATAAGAATTTCAATCTATTGTTCTTCACCAGCATATCCATATGCAGTCATTTACCTTCCATATCCTAAATCAAAGAGTTCATCATCTTTGGGCTCTTAAAGTCTATTATAGTGCAAATGAGCCCATAAAGTGCTTGAGACCATCTAATTATATTCTCTTCTGACAGGAAATCCAATTCACTGACCATGTATGCAGAGGATGAACTATGGAATGAGACGTTTGGACACCTATCCCAGTTAGCTTAGGCTTTACACACACACACCCCCAACCAAAACCTTCAAAACAGTTGCTATCAAATATGCATACATGAGTTGGGAATGTTTACGAACAAGATAAGATTTCTTCTCAAAATCACAACAATCCTAAATAGAAGACCTTGCAGAAGTTATAGAAACTTAAAGGACTCCATAAACTCAGCTATAAGAAAAATCATGAATGCCCCTTGGGCAAATGGCCAGGATACTAGACATAAAAGTTATGCCACAATCTCCAAGCACTTAGCAGTTACATCAACAATCCCTATTTTTGGTTTTGCGTCACATCAATGTGAAAAATATAATCAGCTGCATGCACACAACCAGGAGTTGAAGAAATAAGCATTACAGAGAAATGATCTAAAAGCTTTAGTTGATTGTCTCCCTCAGACAAATAAAATTATGTAATTCTTTAGGAATCACAAAATTACTAATCTAACTTAACAACCGCTGCTATGATAAAACTAAACTTGAGAACTTTTCTCAAACTTTCTACCTGATTGTGCATATTCAGTAACCCCATCCGAAATTAATCAATGCAGTGATGGGGTCGAAGGAAAAAGCTCATTCTAACCACAACCTTTTCCAGATTAGTTAGCCCCATACAAATTGCCGGCCAGGAAAAATCAGAGCAACATATTTCTGTGATCTTTTGACATTAGACTTGAAGACAAATCAAATTAACTACTTAGCCATGAAGGTCCTAACAAGCACACGGTGACATTCAAAGAGCATAAATTTTAGGACTGCCCGAATCACAAGAGACTGAACCTAACACAAGAAAATGAAATAAAGAAATCCAAGCATGCCCAGATAATGAATGGAAAGAAAAGAAAAGAAAAGAAAAATTCACCTCATGGAAGGAGCAAACAGGAATTCTCTCAAAGCTTCTTTTCTCTTGAGAGCAGTCGATGTCAAAAGAAAGACTAGGCAGCACAAGCCCGTGAGAGATATCAAGATCCCTAGCATGTTCTTCATCAATATGAACCAACCTGGACCCAGTAGCTCCTTTACAATATAAAAGCCTTATATCAGATGTAACATCAAAGCCACGACCCAAAGCTTGAATCGAGTTGCAGAGAGTGGTAGTCAAGGCATCAGAACTCAAGCTCATCTTTTTTTCCATCAAACGAGAAATATTTGTTCTGGCGTGCTTGCTTGGTTGGTTCATTTATTTTTTGCCTTTCTTTTTTCTTTCTTGTTTTTTGTAGAGCGGTGGGGTAGTTTGGAACTTTGGACATGGAAGTTGGTGACTTTTGTTTGGTGGTTTGGTTTTTTTTTTTTTTTTTTAAAAAAAAAAGTTTGACTGTAATAATGGTGCAAAAAACGCGTTATTTTTGTGTTCGCTTGTGAGAATTGAGCCGTCAGTCTCCTCTTGGATCCTCGTCTTGTCTTTACTTTTAGTTCAAGTGTTCATCTCATCTACAAAATTCTCTTCTAGACAACTAACTACATTGACTTGATGCATGGATTCTACTTTCTCTTTCTCAAGCCCTGAAATTCGGAGAGTGTAGGCCTGTAGGGTGTATTAAATATGTGAGATGAAATTATTTATTTATGTGGATATTTATTAGCTGACAACTATTTATTATTAAATAAAAAATAAATTAAATAATATATAAATTTGGAGAGTGTAGTGTGTATCAAATTATTAAACTATAAAATAATATATGTGTGTTTTTTTATGTGAATATCGAGATATTTATATATTTTATTGTATTAAGGCCGCTTTTAAGTATATTTTGATAATTTTTATACCTTATTCGTTACTCATTCAATAAGGTAATTATCTTAGTGATGGATAAAATTGAAAAAAAAAACCTAAAAAAAATTAAAAAAACATAGATAGAAATTAAAAGAATAAAAACCAAATTTGAAATAAAAACTAAATGAAATGGATAAAATTGAAAAAAAAACTATAAAAGATTAAAAAAATAGAAAGACATCAAAAGAAAGAGGATCCCATTGTATAAAAAAAAATGAAAGGAAGCTTATGTACTTTGCCAAAGAGAGAAGAGAGAAAATGAGGAGGAGAAAAAAGTCTATCAGAGCCATATCGTCATTCCTCTGCCACCATATGTGCCGCCACCACTAGAAAGCTCTTGGTGTGCCGCTTTAAATGCCGCCGTGAAAAATGATGTTTGATAGTCGGAGGAGTCTATAAGCGCTTCTTGAAGAGCGTGAGCTCCTCTTATTTGCTAGGGCATTGCGCTAACAATTATATATATATCCAATTGTTCCTAACTCTAATTGACAATTACAAAAAAAAAAAAAGCCAAAGTGAAATGGCAAAAACACCCTTGAATCCAGGTCAAGAAAAACAAAAAAACAAGGGTAGCTCAGTAATTACCTTATTCAATAAAACTAGAAAACCAAAAATGCCCTTTTCTCCATGTTATAATTTTTGTTTTTAAAGGGTAGGTTAGTAATTTCACTACAATAAAAATACGAAGATACCGATTTACCCCTAAATAAATTAGTAATACCATTTGAATCCTGTGAAAATATAATTTTACCCATAAAAATTCAGTCTTTCCCTTGCAATTACTAGGGGAAAATCATTTGTGCGCTATAGTAAATCAATACATCGAGTCTTGCTTCATTGTAAAATACTAAGCAAATTTAGTTTTTTTTAATTGATATTTTATTTTAATTATCATAACTCTAAAATTACTTAAAAATACACTAGCAAAAGCCAATAATTAAAAGCTAAAGAATAATAAAATCATATTATATTTTATCAAAATATTAAATCAGATTCTTGATTATGGTCTGATCTTATCTTTGACTCTTTTTTACAATTGTTATTAATATTAAAAGAAGACTTTTGTAAACAAAAAGATTCACAAAATTTCACATGCCTATATATATATATATTATTTCTATTCCCCATACATATAATTTAAATAAAGAAATAATAAATTACATCAAAATTAAACAAATCACAAAATTAAATCTTTTTGAACGAGACTTTTGGGTGTTATTTTATGTTATCTTTGATTCCTTTAGATTAAAGTATTCATATCTTTTTAATAAACTCTACCTATTAAAAGAAAACTTAGGTCAAAAGATAACATAAATTTTTTTATACAAAACTTATTATTAATATTTGCCTCACATATATTAAAAAAGAACTATTTGAAATAAGAGGAATATTTGTAGAAATTATAATGCTAATTTATTTATGTTAAAATTCACATCATGTACCAATGCATTTACCTTGTGTATATATTTTGTTTCAAAAATGAACTTCTTTGAACACAAATAATTTACAAATATTGTAATTCAATAGTAATTGTAGTACGAGAAAGCATTTCAATTTTATAAATATTAAAATATCAATGTTATTATCTAAGATCCAATGTTTTATAGATTTTTACTTCTCTTCTCTTGAAGCTTTTCAAGAGTTTTCAATAATAGAAATTACTAAATATGAACAATTAAAACAAAAAAATAGATTAAAGATTATCATATTTTTACTTTTTTTTATATAATTGTTTTGACTATTAAAACAATTTAGTTCAAAACAATATTTCTAAAATTTCTATTCATCTCTATATTCTTAATTTAATTTAATCCACATATACATAAAGTAAAAAAATAAAAAAATTATATCAAAATTCAGTACATTATTAAACTGGACATTTGTTAATTTTCCTGAAAAATAATAAAAGAACACCTTGAATTAAGATTTGTAGAAACAATAATATTAATAATACAAAGCTAAAAGTTAATGGAGACATGACAAAATCTTGGTTCACATCATTTATGTTATATATAAATTTTATCTAAATAAATAAATAAATTTTTAAATAAAAAATAATTTACAATATTGTAACATAATAGCTATTTTTTATTGGAGAAGATATTTGAATTTTATAAACGAAAATATACATACTAATGTCTGATGTCTAATCGTTTTAAAGGATTTCAATACAAATTAATTAGTAAAAGAGACAAAAAAATCATATATATAACCCACTCGATGACACCCATAGGCTAGTTTAGTTAAACTCCAAAAAATTCATTTGAGGATCTGCCTCATATGGAGCCACCATAAAACACGTGTCCCCTGCTTTAAGAACTTTCACCTGCAATTATTCAAAATATTAATAATTTGCACCACTTGAATCAATTGAGAACTTACCTAAATTAGCTGGTTGGAGCTTTGATAATTTATTTTTTAAAATGTTTTTTATTTTAAAATATATTAAAATAATAATTTTTTATTTTTCAAAAATTAATTTTGATATCAACACATTAAAATAATCTGAAAATACTAAAAATATTAATTTAAAATAAATAAAATAACTTTTTTTAAAATATTTTTGAAATGTTAAAAAGAGTTATCTAAATTGCGTATCATAGTAATATTTAGAACCCTTATGATCTTCACTTTCTTCTCAATTAATAGCCTTCACAAGGTATGTCTCATGTTTGCTGTCTTCAAGTATATTTAAGAATGTAATTACAGTTACTTTTTAAAGTATTTTTTATTCTAAATTAAACATGTTAAAATAATATTTTTTTATTTTTTAAAAATTATTTTTAACATCAATACATCAAAATGATCTGAAAACATCAAAAACATATTAATTTGAAAAAAAAAATTCAATCTTTTTTAAAATACTTTTAAAATGCAATGCCAAGCAGTGTCAAATTAATACACCTTTTCAATATATAGCAACTATTCATGAAGATCAAATTGGCTTTTCTTTCTACGTCTACATTCTTCTTCATTAGGAGGCCACGACCACCAAACACAATTATAGTAATGACAAAATTATCTTTCAACATTTGTATGATTTTCTTGGGTAAATCTATGTGTCTAATAGCAAAATAAAAAAAAGGCAAGAATTAATGCTCCAAAACAATATTAGGTCTTATTAGTTGACACAATAATACAACATAATATACTGGTGTAATTAATAACTGCATGGAATTGTACTACCTTAATCGAGCAAATATATATTTATAAATGGAAAAGAAATCAAAAGGGTAGGAATATTGTATCTGTAGTCATTATTCAAGATCTAAGATTGAGATATTTAGGATACCTAAAAGAAAGGAAACGATCGTGCAATAATGGAAATCCTTGTGATCGTTGCTTAATTGAGTGCTCCTCATTTTTGTAGTTACTATTTCTTCGAGTATTTTTTGTACTCTAGCATAGAAAAAAAATAATATACCATAGCTCAAAAAAATATTTAATAGTTTAGCAAACTTTGATGTATCTATGAGGTTTTTGTATTTTTTTTTATTTTCTCTTCCCTTTCTCTTCATAAATTAAAAGGAGAAAAGAGAAAATACAAAAAAAAAACACTAAAAGTAAATTAAAATTTCAATGACGACTTTATAAGTACCTTAAAAAAATCTCAACCAAACAAATTTAATGATATATTAAAAAATCTTAATAAAATAAATTAAATAATATTTTAAAAAATCATAAACAATGATTGAAGTGGACTACATAAGTTATCCAAAGACAAACAAACCCCGTCACCTTTAGATGGCTCATATGGCTCACTATTAGTGACTTTTCTTATTATTATGAATTTTTTTTTATTGAAATTTTTCCAACAATATAGATGGTATTGTTAACAAAGTTTCAATATGCTTCTAAATGTTCTTTTTATTTTCTTTTATCTCCTGTTACCTCTCCTTTTATTATAAATTATGTGAGGTTATTTTAAAATTTGAGAGAGTAGCTAGCAATTGTTCTTTATAATTCTTTAAAAAATGTTATTTTTGTAAATGTTTTTTAGGCTATGTTATTTATCAAATTTGTTTTAACCGTGCTAAAAACAAGAATAACTCCCATTTATTGATTGTTATAATTAAGGTAGAACCAAGTGCAACTAGCTGAAAATCTTAACATGAAGTGTAGCTTGAAGAAACATCAGCATTTGAAGGCTTGGAACCTCACGTTTTATTCCATACTGACAGAGTAGATATATTGAGTTGATTGCTTATATTGACTACACGATTAAACAGAGGTAAGAGAGGAGGTGTAGAGTCACAGGCGTAGATTGAAGAATAAAAAAAAAAAACTTATTTTATTTTTTCATCTGTTCTCTGCTATTTTTTATCTTAGATGTTTGACTCAATTTGGAACCCAACCACCAAGGCATTTTAGCCAAGTCATGGGATCGATTTTTCATTTGATTTGGGCTCTAAGAGCATCATCATTTTTGGTTTTAGGATATTGGGTCATCTTGGAGTCTTAGGTTTTCCACTGTACGTGGTTAGCATTAGATTTAATGCCACTATAATTGGCCGAAAACAGTGTCAATTTTCTCATATAAAATGATAACTAAGGATTTGAGAGTCGCCTCTCAGCAGTACCGTCACGGTTTAGACTTTGAATTGGAAAAAATGGTAGCAAAATGCAAGAAAATCCTTTGATATATGTTAGTTGACCTAAGTATTTATCCTTGATAGTGAGATTGTGAGGAAAGTTTTCCCAGTTCTTTGTAGCTTTGTGTCTTTGTTAAGATGATGCAATGAAAAAGGTATGCTTTCATCATAATTACTGGTTACCTGTTAGGGAGGGAGGGAGAGTGCTAACCTAAATGCTGTTTCTCTTTCTCATCTCTCTCTTTTTATCGCTTACTCTGGTTGACATACAAAATAATACAGGAACATGCACATTTCATATGTAAATATTACCATACTATATCTTTTTATTTTATTTGTACAGTGGTGAAATAACACATCATACACCTTTATAACTATCATAACCCATTTTTGGGTTTTTTCCCAAAATTTCCATATTTTTTCTTTTTAAAATAAAATAATAATTGCAAGAAGACTAATATTTTAGCAAAAGCAAATTGAGATAATTTTAAATGTAGAAAAAAAGTAAGCTGAGAGGATTTTAAATGTAGAAAAAATCAAACTGTAATTTTGGTTAGAATCGGGAGCATAATTGTATCTATTATACCAAAAAACTGAAGAGATAATGTAGATTCAAGGTCAAATTAAATCATTATTGGATGAATTTGCATAAAATTAAGTTTAAGGATATAATTAGATTTTTAATAGGCCAATTTAATTAAATCATGGGCCAAATTAAAGTTTAATTATGTTTAAGAATTAATTTGGGTCTAATTAAAGAATTTAATTAGGTGCAAGGGCTTAATTATACTTTAAATGGGTCAAAATAATTTTATTAGGAACTTAATTGGTGAAAACTTAAGTTTGGAATTCCAATTTGAGCTTAATTGAGAATATTGGAATTTTAGGAGACCAAATTTATTTTTTACAAAGTCAATTGGTTCAAATCAAGAGTAAAATCGCAAGATAATTAAAGTTTTGAGGTCAATTAAGGGTTAAATAGAACAAATTCACAGTCAATGATCATTTTGTAAAAGACACTAGACTATGGGAACCCAATTGGCTGAAATTAGGAGTGAAATTGAAGAGATTTGAAAGTTTAATGGTCAATTAAGGGCTAAATTAAAGAAATCCAAGACCAATGACCAAAATAAAAAGGGCGTTGAAATCTG
>Ga0325411_1007101_pt1 | contig 12231 bp, 8 predicted proteins | sample PopdelMetagenome_13_FD_206181 | JGI IMG/M metagenome (GOLD analysis project Ga0325411, IMG submission 206181) | Populus deltoides microbial communities from Bellville, Georgia, United States - Xylem-PdIQD-R4 | ecosystem: Host-associated > Plants > Phyllosphere > Stem > Wood/Secondary xylem... | reverse complement strand
TATGTCATACCTTAAAAACTGAATCATAGATGATAACCTATTAAAAATACTAATGATAAGTTGCCACTTGTTGAAAACTTGACTTTAATGTGTAGTTCTTTAACTAGATTTTTGGCCTTCAGGGTTCGATTATTTTTTTCTAACCTTTAAAAAATATAATATTATTTGACAGTAAAAAAATCAATACAGGCTAGAAAAACACTTTTAAAATATTAAGATAATAATATATTGGACGATATATTTATTTAAAAATATAATTGTGACAACAAAACACTAGATCGACCTGGAGTAACTATGGTTAACTTGTGAAACTCGCGATCCGAAGTACAAATCCATGAAAACTCCATGGAACCCATATCAAAATAAAATAGCGCTCGATTTCAAACAACCAAATATTAAAAGCTAAATATAAAAAAAATTATTCAATTAAAAAAAGGATTTTTTAAAAAATAGAAGCTAGATTTGATAAAGAATGAGAAATAAAAAGACTTAAGATAACCCCGATTAATTTTAAAAATATTTAAAAATCTTATAGAAAGCAAATAAAAAAATTAACAGAGCTCAGTCTCTAATTAAATTAAATATTGAATGATGAAACTGGAAAAAAAACATGAACTTAAAAAAAAAAAAAACCTAGACAAATCTCCTAAACCTAGGTTGGTGTCCCAAATTCTCAATCCGTTAAATCCTAAATCCAGACTCAACCAAAAAGCTTAATTCAATGTTAAAGTATGAAATCAAAAATAATACATATATATATATATATATATCAATTTTTTAAAAACATGCATAAAATATATCAATTTTTTTTGTTGTCATAAGCCATTGCTCGTGCTGCTTAAATAAGACAGAACAACTTACTCGCTACAAACAAGCCAACCACTTTTCTTCTTTTTTTTTATCAAAAACAAAAACAAAAAAAAGAGCATGAATAAACCCTTGAAGACAAGGTAAGTATTTTTAACTTTAAAGGAAATAAAGTTATTTTATCGCACCCTGAAAAGTGAAAAATCTTAAAGGAGCACCTATAGCTAATTTATTTATTTTTGTTTTTAAAGGCAACTAAGTAATTATACCGTAAAAAAAATACCTAAGTACCCTATCAATTCTATAATAACTATTGATCTTTATAAAAAGACCCTATTATCCCTAATAAGTTTTTTTTAGAATGAAAAATTAGTAAATTCATTGTTACAATCCATTAGTAAAAGAAAAACACCTATCAAATTTTAATTCCAAATAAAAAAATTTAAAATATTCACAAATAAAATTATAAATAAATTTGTCTCTTTGATTTATAAATAGTTTGAATTTTTTAATTCAAGATGGAAAATCTTTTTATTTTATTTTGAAAAGCTAAAACCAACATATTCAAAAACTTTGGTCAATTTTTTATTTCTTATGATGAATTTGTTGTCATTTCTTCACAATTTTTAATTTTTTAAGCTAACTTTTTATTTGTTCATGCTAGATTTGTTTTTCAACTTTTTTATACATTTTAATTTTTCTGTTTAATATTTTATTTTATTTTCAAAATATAAAGAAAAACCTAAGAATAGAAAGAAGTTTTATATAAAGATTAGAAATGCTTGATCACATCAGTTCAAAATATCATATAAAAATAAAAATAAAAATAAAAATTCATGCATATGAAAAAAAATACACATTTACTATCATGCTTGTTCATCAATGAAACAATACAGGGCAGATTTGAGAATAAAAATAAGTAGATAGAGGATTTACCTATTCCGTATGTCCCAGCCAGATAGATTGGCCACCGTAGAGAGACAATCTTTCCAGTTCCGGACCTTCTCCAAGTTTTCCTTGAAATTTTGTTCATGCTCACCGAAGGCTTCCTCATATTTCCGTTTCCGCTCGGTTACCTCTGAGGGATCCACATCATAAAAAACTGGCAGAACAGTTTGCCCCATCTCTTTCATGCACTGAACAATCTTGACAAGTTCATCCAAACACCATGGTGAAGAAGCGTATTCTCTTGAAAATATAATGACTGAAAACCTTGATTCTTCGATGGCCTTCCAGAGAGCAGGTTCTATGGTCTTTCCTCTCTCGAGCTCCCTATCATCCATGTACACAACGATGCCTCTCTGTTTCAGATTAGAATATAGATGACTAGTAAAGTTGTTCCGGGTGTCTTTGCCTCTAAAACTAAGGAACACATCATACATATATTGTGGAGGAGAAGAAGATGAAGATGAGGTCATTCCTTGCATGCTGGTGGAAGCCATGAAAATCCCTATAGCGATAAACTAGTACCGATCCCTTCTGGCCTCAACTAGCTCGCTTGGTTCAGCAATTGCTTTCCACGCTATTTTCTATAGGCCTGCTCCTGGTCAAACATGAAACAGAAGGTAAGATCAAGAAATTCGGCAATTAAATCTACCACTTAGCAATTTCAAGCTGGAACATGTATAAATTCTACTTGGAAATCAGAAAACATCAAATTTCAACAAGAATTACACGAATCTAGACGAAACAAACCGAGTGGTAAGTGTTGACTAAAGAAGCACAAGATCTAGCCAAGCCCAATGACTTCGAATTTTTTACGGTTCCTTGAGGTCAAGAACTCGTACCGGTAAGTTTACACTGTAAAGAAGATGGACTTTTGGTGGGGAAAAGCAAAAAGAGAAATGAAAGGGATATCGAACGCGCATGAGGTAATATTATAGGAACTCGCCGAGTAATTTAAATTTTTAAGTAGAGATGAGTTTTTGATATAATATATTTTAATAATTAAGTGGTCTTGAGTTTAAATCTCACTATTTTTATTTATTTGATAAAAATTAAACAAAGGGTAATGTGAGCCTATATAAATTTTAAGCCCAAATCATTTTTATTTAAAAAAATATATTAGAAAATAATATAAATTATATTTTAAAATTTAATTTAATAATTTAAACTTTAAATTGAGATATTCCTTTAACACTATCAAGAACAGGGGTTGTGCCACCACACACATCACAGTCAAGCATTCCAAGAACTTTTGTCAGGCTCTGCCACACACATCACAATGGAGTTTATTCATATACTGCTTGGACTTGTTTAAAATACATATTCTTTAACTACTTTTGTCTCTTTTCCAGCGCATAAAGCTTTTGCATTCCGACAACTTTCCAACAAAATTTTTAAAACTGACCTTGAAATTAAACAAGAAAAAAACACCATAAACCGTGTATTAATATGTGCATGCAAAAGTTCTAAGGTGAATCACAACAATCGTCCGAAGCACTGTAAATTAAATTGTAAGAATTATTTAAACATTTGTCGATTTTATAGGAACATATTTTAATACGCATAATGCCCTTAATTATTGTCTAGATAAAAATAGTTAAAATGAAAATAATAAGAATTTATAGAAATATTTTTAAGAAAATAAACTCAAAAAAAAATTAAATTAAATAATCATGTTTATTTCTCTAATCTTTTAAGTTTTTCCTATGACTATCTTTTTCAAAAAGTAAATAAGGACATTTTAGATACAGTAAAAAGTTTTTTTTCTAAAAGGAGAAATTATCATTATCATGATGTAGTTTAGTCATTTTATCTCTATTTTTTTTTAGAAATAATAGTTTTTTATAACACTTTATGTACTTCTTATCACACGTAAAAATATCAATAAAAAACATTTAATTATTTATAAAATTATTATTATTTTCAAACTAATAACTATAAAGCTCTTATATTAAATATTATAAATCTTTCATTGATTTTTTAAAAAAACTTAGCCACCACCCTCTTGACCGAATCTAATTATCAAAAAAACAAAAAGAAAATCCTATATTAAACTGAGTTTAGAACCTCAAACTTTAATATTTCTATCACAAACAACTCAACTTTGATGTTCTAATCACAAACACTAATTCCTCTCTCATTACCAATATCTCATCTCAAACCTTTGATTAGGGGGTGTATATGAGTCTAATAATATTTGTTTTTTAAAGTATTTTTTTTGGAAATACATCAAAATAATATTTTATTTTTTAAAATTATTTTTGATATAAACACTTCAAAACGATAAAAAACATAACAAAATATTCTTAAAAAAATAATTCAAATTTCCAAATAGATCTCTTTAAGCACTCTGCAACAAAAACCATTAGGATTATACTTGAGATGCCAACACTACTTTTATAGAAGGGCCTTATTGAAAGACTCAATTTCTTTAAAACTCATGCCTCCACAAGCTTATTTTTTTTATTATTTTTAATTTGATCATCATTTTTTTTATTTCTAATTTTTTTAGTTGACCCTTTTATGATAATTTTTTTTTTCAATTTCAACATTCAATTCAAGTTTAGTTTGTTTTATTATTTTTAATTTGGTCCTCAATTTTTTTTTGTTTCCTTTTGTCCTTTGCCTTTTTGTATAAGTGTTATTTCTTTTTATTTTAATTTAGTCCTTTGATTTTGATTTTTCATATATTCCTGTTTAGATGAAGGCATGCAGCTTTTATCCTCGGAAAGATTTCCGTTAACCTGCTCTTGCATGTTACCATCCTCCATACCTGAAATTCTACCACAACAATATAACAGTTGTCATCATAAACAGACAATTTCCTCATATTAATCATTCCAAACTCCTATGCGGCTATGCCCACACGTGCCAAATTCAACAATAATTCCGGAAAATCACTACTTAAATCACATTCATATAATCGAATTTTCTGTAATTACTTTGCTTCTCTTGCATAAACAAAAGGAGAAAATCGTAAAATAATCGACAATATTTAATGAATTAATTGATTCAGGAACCTTTTAAGCAATTAAAAAACTGATTAACCACGACATTAAGCGCTTAATAACTTGAACAACAGAATAATTGAATGAAGAAACAAATATAGGTGGCGACTCCAAACGACCCCCTCCGCGCGTCCACGTGGTTGGAAAGGGCTAATGATATGGATGGACTAATAGAACAATGGTTGGGTTGATAAATCTCACAGATGAGAGACCTTATTAAAACAAAATCAATAACATAAGAACTCTAAGCTCATTCACCCAGCTTATTACTAAATAACGAAAGGAAATCCCAGCCATTTTTTATGTAAAAGTGGAAGTACTCTCGTAATTAAGGCCGCTATTTTCATCAGATGAGCGCACAACACATCAAAGTTGGTTGGAAAGGACTGCCAAGGAGTGATTCTGAATAATTATTTTGTTATGCATCAAATAATTGTGGCTGCAGCTGATAATCCACCTGGTTTGACATCAAATGATAATTCACATCGTTTTTTGATGAATTGTGCAGCAAGTGGTAACCGACTTGCTATGTATTACTCTCTTGCGAATTCATAGATGAATGTGAAACTACTTCCTGATCAGCTGGCTCTATATTGTCGCACAGAAACATGGTCTCATCATACCACTGGTCCAGCTGACTGAATCCGCCAACGCCAAACTGCAAGTTTTCAACAGGTTGCACGGTCTCGGAGAAAAGAGGCTGTGGACCAAGGAGATCAATTTCCAGGAAATCCATTTCATTTAATTGGGGTTCCTGCAGAACAAGGATATCAATTTCCAAGAAATCCATTTAATTTTAATTCGGTTCCTGTTCATAGTTAGGGGTGAATGCGAATGCAACGCCATGTGCCTGATGTGATTGCAATTTTGAGATAGCTGGAAGCCAAGATGATTATTAGGGGTGTTTATTGTCCGGTTCCATTGCTTGAGAAAATGATCCGGAACGAACTGAAAATCAATTCAAATTGAACAGTTCAGTTCGGTTCATTCAAAATCTTAAGGTTGTGGGAGCTTTATACATTGCCTGGAGTTTTTGTTTCATTTAGGACCAGGCTGTGGGCTGTGATCAGGTTTAATAACTAAAAGTTTATGTATTCTTTAACATTTTGAATTCTCACTTTCTTTGTTGTTGTCATGGGCTTTGATCAGGTTAATGTTGCTGCAGTTTGTGCCTTGATCAGATTTATTGTGGTTTTGTTTGGCAGAACATGTGTTTCAGTTTTTACTTTTTGATCGACGAAAGTTTTTTTCCCTGCCTATAAGGAGTGTTTGTTGTTTCTCATTAACATTTCATTATGGTATTACTCTTAAGGTTGTATGTGGTTTGCATGCAACCATGAAATTGGGTGTTGCCTTTTTACTTCTTAGGGCCAATGTTGTGTTTGTTTTTTAGGTGCATCAAGAGTGCTTGGCAGGTTTGATTGTTTGTGGCTCATGTGACAGCTTTTTTCCCTTGCAATTGGTTTGTTTGGTTTTGTCGACTGTGTTGGTTGATGGGAGGTTGCTGTGCTGTTTTCTGCAATAATCTCTGTATTTGCTAGAATTTTTTGGGTTGGAATTCCTCGGTTTTTTTTTGGACAATCTGTTGCTTTTTTGGGATCCCTTCCATCCTAGGTGCAGTTGGCATGTTTGGGTTTTATTTTCAATGGCCCATGGGGTTCTGTTTTTGTTTCATGGCTTTCTAAGGTGTTTGCCTCTCTTTTTCCTGCTGCTCTTAAAAATTGATGCATGCCTTTCATCATTTCGATTGTTGCAGGTGCGCTCCTTGATTCGGCTATACCAGACTTGGCAGCAGGTGCTCCGGGGCCTTTTGATATTCAGGTTTTCATGCTTTCCAAGAGTTTGCCTCTTCTTTTGGGTTATTTTGTTGTCTCATTTATTGCTGACAAGCATCATGTTAATGAGTTCTTTTACAATTGAATATGTGATAGAACCGATCTTGAAAATTTGCAATGTTATGGCCCGATATAATTGTTGCATCTGTCGTCATTCAAGTGTTTTTGGGTTTGTTAATCAATTTTTATTGGTTGGGTATGTGCAGATAGACATGCAGGGCAGAACAGTTAGTCTTTGAGTTTATTTTTATTGGTTGGGTATGTGCAGATAGACCGGTTCCTTGATTGATATGCTTTCTTGATTTCTTTTTGTTGTTGCATTGCCTGCAACTTATGCGTCCTTTGCTGGGTGTGGTGTCATTTTTGGAATGTGTTGGTTTTGAAAAGCATGTTTACAGCTGATGATGAATGTCTGCTGTTTTTTATTGCTTATTTTATTATGAGCTGAACAAATTTTTCAATAATCTCTTGCATCAGCCTAGAAAATTTAAACCACCAATGCCAGTTTTTAAAAGGGGTGCTCTGCCCATTTTTTAAACTCTCCTCCACTCGTACTGTTCATAAATATATGACCATTTACATTCATGCTTTATTTTTTGTTGCTCAGGAACAGTGAGAGACCAAGAAGACGACATCCTGCACAATGATCATTTTGCTAAATGTTACGTTGGCTGCTATAACTCTTTGCCTGCTCTTGGACTATAATTGTTGAAAGAAACTTCATGCAACCTTTTTGCTGCACCATGCATGGTCATTTGTTAAATGTTATCTCTTTAGTTTGATTGGCCTCCATGCAACGTTGTATTCTCAGAATAAAAAACGTTTTATAATATTTTTGTGGCTTGCTCTGCTTACATGGACTTGCTGCTTCATATGAAAAAAGATTTAAAAATTTATTATGATTGAATGCTTTATATATCTGCCGAAAATAATTGAATGCTTTATTAAGATAGCATAGACGAAGACTCCAAGAGAAAAAAATCCATTATTTCTTCCACCATTCCTCACAATTGCAGCACTATTAATTACCTGCATCAACTGCAATGTGTTTGATATCCTGCTGAAGCTTGATATTAATCTCTGAGGCCGAACGTGTCCATAAAAACTCATAAGGAGGAAGAGAACCAACCATCAGCGGCATCACCCTCTCTGGGATCTTGATTTTCGTTGGCTCTAGTATAAATTTTGATGGATTAGCACAAAACATATCAAGTTGGTTGGAAAGGACTGCCAAGGTGTGATTCTGAATAACTATTTTGCTATGCCTCAAATAATTGTGGCTGCAGCTGATAATCCACCTGGTTTGACATCAAATGATAATTCACATCGTTTTTTGATGAATTGTGCTGCAACTGGTAGCCGACTTGGTTAACCGAATAGGCTGTGGAACAAGGAGATCAATTTCCACTTTTTATCCTTTTTTCTTATATTACTTTATTAATATAAATATTATTACCCAAATCCATTTTTTCCTTCATTTACACTAACAAGAGTTCTAGTATTAATTAAGAGTTTTATTATGACTTTTTAGCATTTATTAAGAATTATTTTCCAGGACACTGTATATCATGTTTTAGAAAGGCTTTTGACAATCGACATTTAAAATCTGAATATCAACTCCTACTGCTCTCCTCCCCGCATTCTTCAACACTATTCTCCTCCTTCATCTATTATCTCCCTCGTCTTCTTTCCTATTCTACATCAATAGAAAAACTGACTAGTTCAAACACAAATATGAAAAATTGCAGCCTAAGTGGAGAATTGAGTCATTCGCCCATCTATTAGATACTGTTAGAAATAACCAGGGGAGGAGGTAAGAAGAGAAGCACGGTGAAAATAGATCTCTTTCATACCTGTCAAAGAACCATCTCAACCCAATAACTTAAGCTTTTAGGTAAGGTCCCAGGATATGAATTATATTATTCTCTAACAATACCATATATCATATTATAATTATATAAAAAAAACTAAAATAGCTCATGAAAACACTATATATCTACTCTACTTTTATTATTTTACTGTGAATTCTAATAGTATTTTTTTGTTTTTATCACAGGCTTTCTCATAATTTTTTTTTTAACTCTCATTTCTTTTGTTTCTCTAAATTTTTATTGCTTGAAAAGAGTTGATGGATGTCTACCACGTTTATTTTTTTAACTTTGTATCCTTTCTCTCTTGCCTTTTATTTTTGGTTTTTTTTTTTGAAAGAAATTGATATATTAAAATATTAACCAGAAGATAGCTAAAAATAAGAGATGTTGAGTGAATTTGGGACCTTGAATTTTCAGTGCTGTGCGTTTTTGTCTGTGACAAACTTTTGTGTGATAGAGAGATAGAAAGAGATGGCCAAATTTGAGTTTTTTCTTCTTTTGCATTTTATTTGAAATATATAGAGAAATAGGTAGAGATTATTAACGTGGTTGTCATTTTTGTGCTCTAAAATGGACGTTGGGTTTGTTAATTGTTGCAGGTGATCGTGGGTGATGTTGAGGCCGCTATGGCCATGCGAGAGAAAGGAGAGAGGAGGGCAACTGGATAGAGGAGTTATTGAATGATGAGTTCTACATTAGACTTAGACATAGGTGGGAAACGCGACAGGTAGAGTAATTTTACTTTCTTCCATTTCCAGTAGACTGATATTTCCTCATTTCTTTTCTCTCTTTTTTCCTAGATTTTAAATTATTCTAGGTCTGAAGATTTGTGTCATGCTATCTGTTGTGGTTTAAGAATATACAGAACTTCCAGATGAGTTCAAGACTGCAGTTAAGAAGAACTATGGGGGTCCTTTTGTTTTTGGCATTATGGGGTTTCCTGTTGTGCTTCTTGCGTTCAGGTGTTTTTTTGGCAAGCGTTTGATTACTGGTGCATTGTTTTCTCTTCGTTTTTTTTTTGCTTCTGTTTTGTGTGTTGTGTCTGTGGTTTTTATCTTTCTCAAGTGTTTTGTCCTTTGTGATATTTTCTACTACTGTGGGCTTTGCTAATTAATATGCCTATTGGGTGCTCCTTCTTGCAACTTTGGTGCATTTCTATGTGTGCTCCTTTTCTAGCTCAACTCTCTCTCTTTTTTGTTTTCATTTTCATCTCATCTTCATTCTGGTTTTACCTAGCATGATTTCTTATATGTTTGCTGTTTCTTTTTCCTTACCTTACCAATTGTTTGTGTCAAAGAAACTAATCCTGTCATTTTCGCAACCTTTTGTTTTGGTACAGGAATTAAAATGTATTGGTTGGGCTATGTTGTGCTGGTATGTTGCGGTATATACTATGCACCAGAGCACTCTACACTAGGACAAATGTAGTTCCAAGGACCCTCATAGATTCCACTAAATATTCTCGCATTGATAGTTATTCTAATATGTATGGAAATAGATGTACTGTGATGTAGAGTGTCGTGGCTCATTATGTTCTGACCATTATGAAGTGTGTTTTACCAATCATCAATACGTGGATTCTAAGAGGGTGGCTGATTAATCAAATAATGAGTTTCATCGATGGGATTCTGTTTTCAATCACTCAAAAATAGGCTCCTTGCAACTTCCCAGCTGCTTTAGTTTTTTGCACTTGCTGGGATTGCATTAATGGATTTTTTGCTTTGCGTATGAATATGCTCACACGAAGTGAGACCATGTCATTGCATTTATAAAAAAATGGCAGCTTAGTTTTTGCTTATGTTCATGCTAATCTTTATCAACCTTTGTAGGTTTTATGAGCTCCTGTTGGTTAGCTTTTGGTGCACACCTATTGTTTTTAACAAATTTAAAGAAGAGGACATTATAATAAGCATGGTTATCAAAGCAAGGGTTTAAGATTTTTATACATGGTTGTGAAAGCAAACAATATCGTAAATAGAAACTAGCAAAGGGAAACCCAAGATCCTGAAGGATTTTGTTCTTATGAAATTGTTGCTTAAAAATATTGAAGGCAGAGATAAGTGATCTTCAGTGCTGTGCGTTTTTGTCTGTGACAAACTTTTGTGTGATAGAGAGATAGAAAGAGATGGCCAAATTTGAGTTTTTTCTTCTTTTGCATTTTATTTGAAATATATAGAGAAATAGGTAGAGATTATTAACGTGGTTGTCATTTTTTTGCTCTAAAATAGACGTTGAGTTTGTTAATTGTTGCAGGTGATCGTGGCTGATGTTGAGGCTGCTATGGCCATGCGAGAGAAAGGAGAGAGGAGGGCAACTGGATAGAGGAGTTATTGAATGATGAGTTCTACATTAGACTTAGACATAGGTGGGAAACTGGACAGGTAGAGTAATTTTACTTTCTTCCATTTCCAGTAGACTGATATTTCCTCATTTCTTTTCTATTCTTTTTCCTAGATTTTAAATTATTATAGGTCTGAATATTTGTGTCATGCTATCTGTTGTGGTTTAAGAATATACAGAACTTCCAGATGAGTTCAAGAATGCAGTTAAGATTTTTATACATGGTTGTGAAAGCAAACAATATCGTAAATAGAAACTAGCAAAGGGAAACCCAAGATCCTGAAGGATTTAATTTGTTCTTATGAAATTGTTGCTTAAAAATATTGAAGGCAGAGATAAGTGATCTTTAATATGAAATATGAGTTGGTTATGCCATAGATTTCCACATTGTTGATGCCAACTTTCTAAGTATGTAAATGAATCCTTTATACTGTTAGTGCCATTAGTTTTTTTTTTTCCCTTTAACCTATTTTTGGGAATCATATATTGTTTAGATGGACATTGAATTACTGATCGATTTGCTAATTAAATATCACTTTTGTTTATTGATTTATTTGACAGGCAACGCTAAAGTTCTTACCGGTAAAGTTGGAGGACAAGCAATAACTCGAAGTTGCTTAACTAAAAGATTTTAATCTTAAGGAAGGAATGATCCTTGCAAATACCACATCTGCCGGAATGGAACCAAGGATAGCTTCTGAACACTATTCATTAATCTTCAAAACAATTTACACTCCAAAATTAGCTTCTCTCTTAAGAGAAGCACAGGAGGCTGGAAGCACCATTGTTTAAGGGTCAGAGATGTTCATCGACCAAGCAATTTTTTTTATTATTTTTTTTGCATTTGTCCATTTATTCGAATCAATTGGGATTTAGAGCTCATCTTTCACTGCTTAAATTTTTTTTTTCTCAATCACATCATGGTGGAATTTTAGAGTTTCTTAGTTGTTAATATTTGACAATCTTTGCTGTCTTTTTCTTTGAATATGTAATTACGAACAAAAGACTGAGGCTGGTACTTTCTGATTTTTTATCATCATCTGTAATAGGGTCTTACACAAGTGGAGCAACTAACAAAATCTTCTTCATGGTTACAGCTAAAAGATCATCCAAGTATTTACCCTTAATCTCTCTCAAACTCCTGACAAACATTATTCCAAATGATTGTTCCAAAGTGTTGAAGAATTCAGTATTTAAGGGAAAGAATTCGTGAGCTCTTGAAGGCATGAACTACAAAAAAATTTTTCTTATTGCCCATGGTTGAAAGAAATCATAAATAAGAAAATCTGGCCATAATGTTGTCAGAATGTTTGAGAAGCTACTACTTGTCATATCAAATGATTGCATCAAGTTTCGCAAGGGATGATTTGGAAAGATCTGAAATTAAGAAGAAAAGAATAAGAAACTGATATTGTTTGCTGCTGT
>Ga0325411_1007099_pt1 | contig 12232 bp, 6 predicted proteins | sample PopdelMetagenome_13_FD_206181 | JGI IMG/M metagenome (GOLD analysis project Ga0325411, IMG submission 206181) | Populus deltoides microbial communities from Bellville, Georgia, United States - Xylem-PdIQD-R4 | ecosystem: Host-associated > Plants > Phyllosphere > Stem > Wood/Secondary xylem... | reverse complement strand
TAATAATAATAATAATAAAAAGATTCTAAGGTCAATTTTGCGGCAAACAAGAGCAATTAAAGCCAGTGAGGAATAGTGAACCATCTAGCCACATGGAGCAATTCCGTTGGTCACTGCAGTAACGTGCCTTCTGGAACACGTGACAAGATTGGTGGTTTTTTCTTTTTTTCTTTTTCGTTTTACATATTCTGACCGCTTTGCATGCTTGAAACGTGGTCACAGTGGTCAATCGTCTGAAGTCTTGGGCATGCAAGGTCATGCGGAGATGGCTGTCTTGTACCCTATAGAGTGTACATTTCGTTGAGCATTCAGGGTGCCAAATATGTAGTCAGATTAATTTAAATTAATGTTTTACCATAAAATTTGGATTCCGGTTATTTTAAGTTTTAGGTTTTAAAAAGTATTTAGAAGCGTAATACTAATTATTTTTTAAAGTATTTTTTTATCTTATTTTATTCTCGAAAGCTCTTATTGATTGCCTCAAATAGCTGGCTTCTCCTAGTGGGGTTAAAATGTGATGATTTAGGCTCTCTTTCCCCCCCTTTTTCTCAGTGATTTAAAAGCAAAGTACCCCACAGAGTAGACAGAAATGTCTTCATTCCATCTCCTCGGCTAGCTTGCAACTGCTGGAATACAAAATGTAGATCACACCCGCTAGAAAATGAGATACAGGACATATGCAATTGGATGAACATCACACGACTTTATAGCTAATAAGATGCATGTTCCGGAACCACACTAATTAGGCAGTTTTGTGTGTATGTGTGTGGGGATGTAGATATAGATATAGATATAAGGTCGGAACCATACTATAAATAGGTTGTTTTGTGTGTGTAGATATAGATATAAATATAAGCTTGGAACCACACTATACAAACTAGAAATAGATTGTCTTGTGTGTGTCCATATAGATATAGATATAAAGTCAAAACCACACTACAAATAGGCTTTTTTTTTTGTGTCGATATAGATATGGATATAAATATAGATATAGATATAAGGTCGGAACCCCACTACAAATAGATTGGTCATATTCAGAATGTCTTTAGAAGTATAGTAATAATTATTTTTCAAAATGTTTTTCATTTGAAAATGCATTAAAATAATATTTTTTATTTAAAAAATTATTTTTGATATCAACGTATTAAAATGATAAAAAAACATAAAAAAATTAATTTTAAACAATATTTTTTAAAATTTAGTCCAACCTCCAGTGAGAACGCAATACCGAAAAGGGGTCTGTTTCATAATAGAAAATCGAGTTCTTTCAATTTAGATGTTAAAATATGTAGTTTGAATGAAAAAAATAGTTTTAATACAAGAGAAATGAAAAACATGAACTTTACTCCAGATTTGAATTGTCATAACTAAAGAAAGAAATGTTTTTAAAAAAAAACAAGAAAGAAATGTTAATACTAATTGTCATACTCAAGATTTGAATTATCATACTAATTTTCGATGTGTCTTATGTTTAAATTCGTTGATCAAATATGCAACAGTGTTTCAATTCAACGAGCAGGACCACACAACCAGTGGACCACGGGCAGTGGCGGAGCCACATGAGGACAAAAAGGAGCAAATGCCCCCTTAATTATTATTTTAATAGTTTTTATATTAGGATATTAATATAATAGTTTTGGTGAGGGTTTAATACAGGGAAAGAAAAGTGAAAAGTTATTATTGACATATATATATATATACACACACACCCAAATTTTTTCTTATAAATAAAGAGATATATTTTCTTTCGAGCCTCGGTTGCCTGTCTCTTTCTCTTATATAAATTTCTCTTCAAATCCAGATAAGCAAGTAATTTCTTTTGCTTTATGTTTTATGTTAATTTCTTTCATCTTTTCTATTTATTTTATTGTTTAATTTTAGTTTTATTCTTTTATAATTATTTATTAAAAATATTAGGGTTTATGATAATTTAGGGGTTTTGATATGAATGTGTTCAAAATAAATGTCTGAATTTACTAATTTAATCAATTAAATGTTTCTTTTCTTATTATAAATGAATAAATTAATGTTCATGCAAAACCGCTATTCTTGACATATCTTGTACTGACAAAGTAGATTATTGCAATTATTTAACTGAGGTCTCTTAATTCACTATAATCATGAATTAATTATTTAATTGAGGTCTCTTAATTTATAATGTACATATATTGATTGTCATTTTATATCACAAATTTGTTTGTAATTAATTGTTAATGAGATGTTTGGAGTTAGGAGAGGGCATGAGTTTAAATCCCATAAGCTACACTTTTTCTATCTCGGTATTTTCTCTTATTTGAAATTAGAGTATAGTATTAAAACTTGTTTCACGTATTTGACTTAGTGAGTTTATAAAAAAAAAATTGTGTCTAGAGATAATTTATATGTATAGAAATGATTAAGTATAATCAACATACTTATTAAATGCATATATAGATATGAATAGAAATGAGTTTTAATGAATTGATGTGTATTTTGCTATGAATTTCATATGGAAGATTTAGAATTATTGTGTAACTCAACTGACTTTTGTTTAACAGCGAATTATTGTGTAGTTATGTTAATTATTATGTAAACATTAATGATAATAAAAAAAATCCGTACGTTCATCAATTAAATTAATATGTCACTAGACAAGTATTTCAAGCGTAAATCCCTTGAGGATGAAGAATCATTCAAAACTTCAAATCATGTAACTCAATTAAGTTCAAAGAAAAATCATATTAAAAAGTTATATAATATTTGTTAGTAATTTACCCCCTCATCTAAGAAACTTTGGCTCCGTCATTAACCACGGGACAGTTTCTATGATTCAACAGTTCTAAAAGCTGAAACATAGGTGGGGGCCTAACCTACTTTTTCTTCTTCTTTTCTTTCTTGAATTACAAGTGTGAATAGAGCATCTAGAAATCTAAGTTTGAATAAAGCATCTAGAAATCTAACTTTGGCCAATCGGAAGCAACAAGGATGTTGCTTGCATCAATAACTATCACCAAGTAGCTTTAATTGTCATTAATTGACAACTACATTGCAACGGGAACACCTACGTGTTCCTGATACATCTAAAGAACTTGAAAAACTTTTTTTTCTTTCTTTTTTCAATTCAGTCAATTTTTTTTTCCTATTTCCCTCCATTAATTTTCCTTTTATTTTATCTTTTTATTTATATTCCTACAAGGTTTATTCTTAATTTAATTCTTCATTTTTTTTATTACAAAAAACAAGGTTATCTTTGAACTAACCGAGTTAATTAAATCATGTCAAACTAACTTCTGCATTATTTAATTTTAAAATCGGACTAACCAAGAAGTCGAATAAGGAGGTTTCAAGGTTTATTGTTGGGCTGGGTTTAATAATAATACTAAATAGTTCTCTACTACCTCGATATTTTATGTTACAGTAAATATTTTTTATTCGACCTACAATATAGTTCGGCCTGTAAACTAGTTGTCTATAATAAATACTTTTGTTTCCGTTTTTGACCTAGACCATGTTTCTAAACCTAGACTAAAAATTACTTCTCTTAGTAGTATTTAGAATTTACCTCTTATAATCTCACCTAAGGTTTTAACCTCGAAGGCTATTTGCAACAGGAAAATTTATAACCAAGTATAACGGGTAAACTTTAAAACCTTATAACTTGACTTGTTAACTAACTCGAGTTTAAAATTAAACTGTGTAGAAGTTGTCTCGATATGACCTAGTCGACCTGGTAAATCCCAAGACCACTCGGATGACTTTAAAAAACATTTAATATGACCTTATTTTTTTATATTAAGACGATAACATATTAAATTTACTCGGACTTTGCAGCTTAACATAATCAATGTAGCACTATATATTTTTAATTCAAACTAGATCATTGACCCGTGTTATGTTGTGGGTCATCAAATTATTTTTTTAACAAAAACAATGCTTAGGCGTTGTTAACACATTTTCTTGCAAGGTTTTCTTTTATCATGAATTCAAAATTAGATACACATTGGATGAAACTTTTTTAAATATTAAGAAGATGATATAATGGACAATATTTTTTTTAAAATACTAAGATGTGTATATTAGATCAACCAATGCTAACATTGGATAACCTACCAAATCAATGACCCGGGTAATAAGATTGTGTTAACTTTTTAGAGAGAAAATCAAAACAAATCATGAAGTTGAAGTCTCAATCAATAAAATATTGAAAGATGAAATTAAAAAAACATTTAATTTTAAAAAAAAGTCAAAAAAACTATCAAAGTCAACTCGAGTTAATCTACCAAATTCACGACTGAGATCATGACAATTACATAACCATATGGAAAGAAAATTAGGAAAAATTACCAAGCTCAATCCCTCACCAAACCAATATTGAATGATATAATTAAAGGAAAAAAAATCAATAAAAACAAAGGATGAAAAACAATTCTGAGGCAATCTGATCAACCTGTCATACATAGGATCTAGGTTATGAAACTAGAATAAGCCCATAGAAAGCAAATAAAAAAAATTCAAGAAGCCTAATTGTCAACTAACCCAACGTTAAATATTGGATAATTCTTTAAATATCCTTTCAATAAATCTATGGAAAGAGAATTTTCTTATATACAATAAAATAAAATAAAAAAGTTAAGGGCCATTTAAGAAAAAAGGTCGCTCTTAGGCAAGGACAAATTTTGCACCCCTAGTCTAAAAGAAAAGGGTGAGGCATGCATAACTTGGAAGACTAGGCTTATTCGTGCATGAATTTCCTTTTTTTAAAAAAAAATTTATTTAATAAAAGAGATGACATCATCTATCTTGGAAGACAACAATTCAAATTCTGACCACCTTCGATAACTAAAAAACTAGGGCTTAAGTTTTAGACTTCAAAAACTAAAATTCTAACTTGTTTTAACTTAAACACCCTATAAACTTCTATAAAGTTATTTTCAACCTTAAAACACTCTCTAATTACTCTAAAAATCTAAAATCAAACTGAATTAAAAAAATTTATTGTCTTTAATATAATATAATAAAATAAAATAGAAAAGTTAAGGGTCATATAAGAAAAATTTGTTGGGATACTTTCAATATAGGTCCATTGCTTGATGATGTGGTTTTGTATTGTATTATAGCAAATTCTTTGTGAAAAATAAGGTTTTTTTTTTTTTTATGTTTTCCATTCTTGGAAAGTAATATAGGTTGGATATTAGAAGAGCATTTTATAAAAGAATTTATAAATACTAAAGTATTTCATGCTAATTTTTTATTAAATAAATAAATAGAGCAATGAATTCAATAATTGGTTTTATAATAATGTAGAGGTGAAGAACTTTGTTTTATTGATTTCTAAAGGTTATATGTTCAATCATAATAATCATGGGCATAATTAAAGGTTTAATTAAGTTTAAGAATTAAATTTGATTAAATTAAAAGATTTAATTAGGTACAAAGACTAATTATATTTCTAATGGGCCAAATTAATTTTATAAGGAACTTAATTGGTGAAAAATTAAGTTTGGAAGCTTGGCTTAAATGAGAAGATTGAAATTTTAGAAGACTAGATTTCATTTTTGTAAATTAAATTGGGTAAAATTAAGAACAAAATTGAAAAAAGGTCAAATTTTTAGGGTCAATTAAAGGTCAAATGGAAGAAATTTGGAACCAAGAAGCTTTTTGCAAAAAAGTGTGAATTCAGGGACCTAATTCAATTGAAAAGGGTGAAATTGAAGAAATTAAAAGTTTGAATGTCAATTAGGGATGAAATTAAAAATACCCAAGACCAATGACCAAGTTGAAAAACACGCTTAAATTAGGGGATGTTTTTGAAGTTTTTCAATGATGAAATTGAATTAATTATCAAAATCACAATTCAATTACAAACCTAATTGTATAAATTAAAAGATTAGAGGCTGAAATTAAAAAGAAAATTAATTACCTGATTAAAGCCAAAACACCAAAAATACGTTGTTTTATTTAAATGAAAACGTGTGTTTTGGCTATGTTTTGACCAAAACGATGTCTTTTGGTTCAAAACAGCATTGTTTTGGTTAACACCAAGTAAAAAAAAACCAAATGACTTGTCATCTGACCACTTCTTATTATCTTCATTCTCTACCCGAGGTCAACAAAAAATGATAGCTATGATGTGACCTTTTAAGCCTTCTTTCTCTCTCATACTTTCACCATACAAGAAAAAGATAATCACTCTTGTGACTTGCCATTACACTCAAACCTAAGCAAAAAAAAATTGTCCTTTATAAGCCTTAAAATCGTTATAAAAGAGAAAATTGTGAGAAAAAAAGGGCAAAATCCATTATTTTTTTTCATCTGCCCACTCAGTCACCTTTCTCCTCCTCCAACGACCACTGTGAGCCACCAATAACCTCGAAGGTGCCACCACCAGACAGTCAACAAGAACCTCTCACCCAAGTAAGCTTCTTTTTCCCCTCTGGTTCATTATATGATGTTTTGCATTGTTTAAAGTGAGATTACAACTCACTGGGTTGGGTCAATGATAGAAGAAAGGGCTAGACCCTTGTTTCAGTGTAGCTCGTATGGCTGGGCTTGGTCCATCCCATATCATAAAATAAGAAGAGAAAAGCATGTGAGGTCGTTTGCCGTCCTAAAAAATGCTTGGTCCATCCCATATCATAAAAACAAGAAGAGAAAAGCATGTGAGGTCGTTTGCCATCCTAAAAATTCAGGTTGGGTGGGCTTGAGCCTAACCCAAATGCATGACCTTAGGCCTTGGGCTTAACAGGCCCAACCATGTGGCTGGGCCAAAGCCAACCAAATATAAGAGTGTGTTTGGCACACCATATTTTTCCTTAAGACATAAGGCTTTGTTTGGCTACTTATGGCATGTTTGACAATCATGCTCTTAAAGCATTTTTAAGGCCTCTCATTTTAGCCTAAAGGTGCGTTTGACAAACATGCTATACGTCTTTTCATTTAGTTTTAATTTGTTTTTATTTTGGAATCTAGCCAAACAAGCCTTTGCAAATTTTAAGAAATTTTAAAAAATTCCAGGGATAATTTTAAAATTACATGTAGGCCCCTTGCATATTTTTTCAAAAGTTTTTGCCTAATATCAAATTCTAGACATACATTGTAAAATATAGACCTAGTATTAAAAATACCTGATTTTTCTCTAGAATTTCAAAATTTAAAAAGAAATTTCTTGCATTTCATAAAACATAAGAGTATGTATTTTTAAGAACTTCATTTAATATCAGACTGTAGACTTATACTGTAAGATACGAATTTGATATTAAAAATACTTGATTTTTCTTTGGAATTTCAAAAATTCAAAAAGAAACTTCATTTATTTCATAAAACATAAAAATATTGTTTTTAGGAACTTCATTTATTATTGGATTGTAGAATTACACTGTAGGATACAAACCTGATATTAAAAATACATGGGTTTGAAAGGTGTTTTTTCAAAACTAGGTCATGAGGAATTGTTTCCATTTTTTGCCAATGATCTATTAGGAGACTATTATTCTCCCTTCTTATTATTTTTTTCCCTCTTTCTAGATGTTTAATAAACTTTTGGAACTTCTAGAAAAAGTTGGGCACCTCATATATGAAACTTGACCAAAAATGGCTAAATGGGGGTGCACTTTGCATGAAATAATCATGGCAAATGGGAGATCATTGGAGTCAAACGAACCATACGTGATTAAACCATGCTTGATTTGGTGGCCTGGAGCTTTCCAAGCATCGATTCAAAGTTAGGTGCCACACTTCTAAATTTACTGAATCAAACAAGAAGTTGAGGGCTTCTTAATTGTAGGTGGGGTTACAAACATAAACAAAAGGTGGCACCATCTTGTAGAGGGGAATCTTCTCTTTCGAATGGTGATGGTTGGAGCCCTTAAGGTAGTTGAAGATGCCATGTTCATGCATTTGAAGGTGGCACTTCGATTAGCCTTCTTGGCAGAATGAGATAATAAAACAGAGATAAATGATATGTCACATGGTTTTTTCATTAAAAAAGGTGACATGTCATTTGCTTAAACCCTAAAAAATAGGGTTTTCTAATTGGAAATTTGGTAAATTTTAAATTAGTCCTTATTATTTCAATTTAAGCTAAAATATCTTTAATTAGGACAAAACTGATTAATTTTATGCAATTATGCCCCTGCTAAAAATCAATTGAAACCCATCAAGTATGATCCATTTTTCACAGTAGCCCTTGGTTTTTAATTTGTTCAATTTAGTCCCCAATTAAACCTTAAACTTTGATCTGAAGATAGGTCTTTGGTTTGGTTTTGAATTTTTTCAATTTAGCCCTTAATTGACCTATAAACTTTATTTTTATTTTGCAATTTTACCCATGATTTCATCCAATTAAAATTTTCAAAATTAAGTTTAGTCCTCCAAAATTTTAATCTTCTCAATTATACCCAAATTAAACTTCTAACCTTAATTTTTCACCAATTAAGTCCGTAATAAAATTAAGCTCATTAGACTTAGTTTTTATATAGATTTTCTATCACAACTTAATTTCAGGTTCCCCTATAATTATCCTTTTTTTTATACAAAAAAATAAATAAAAAATCTACATACACAAATAAGAGATGGAATGACCAAACTGGATCTTAAGTTCTGAAAAGACATCAGAGGATTTAAATAGTTTGCTTTTTATTCTTGTCTTCTTATAAAAGTAGTTATGTATCAGTCCTGTTGGGTTTCTTGAATTGCTCCCAGCCTGATCATACACCCAAGTATTTTATATTTTTGTGTTTGCTTGGGTTTTTTCAAGGATGATGTTTCATATAAAATGTTTGGTTCTCACAAAAGATCGATATCACAAAAAATTCTTAGGAGTTTCAAAGTTATTTCCAAATGCAAAAATTTTTTGATGCAAGTTTAAAGCAAATTTGATTTGAAAAATTTAAGCGACTCATATAGATAGGGTTTCATGAAGGTTAAATCTTAGATTTTGATGCAGATTTTTCCCTTGATAAAAATGTGAGGTGACCTTTTTTTGTCATGATTTTTGTAGTCAAAAGAGCTCGAGTTTCAACTCGAGAGTTTCAGAAGAAAAAAAAATCTTTGAAGCATTTATTTTACTTATATAAATAGTAAAGCATAATTATAATCTTTTGAAAATCTCATTTTGCACGAGATAACATTGCTTATGAACCCAGATTGCATGCTTTGATTAAAAAAGACTTTATCACACATGTAGTAGAGGTTGTGGCTCTTGGTTATGAAAAGAATGTTATTTACAGGCTTAAAAGCTGTTTAAAAGCTTTTAGGATTAAGAATCACTAGCACTCGTTTCCAGGGATTCCTTTTTTTCTTCATGATGGCCTCTTAGATCTTAGAATTTATCTTGTAAAATGATTTTGTCATGTCGCCCAATATTAGGCTTGAATTACTTGTCTTTGTGTTTTTTATTTGGTTTGAGCATCATCATCATTATTGTACAACATGCTCATCCTTTATTAATCCTTGAATATTTACATGCCTTTCAGCTTTATTTAGGTGTTTTTTTTTTCTATTGATTATTAAGGATCATCTTCTATAATTCCAAGATTAAATTGCTTTTATAATCCTCATTTTTTCTTATATTTTTTTCCTCTTTATACTCGATATTTTTATCATTTTACACTTGGCCTATATATCACCAATTTTTCTCTTATCATCATTTTTTTGTAATTTTTTTTTGTATCTACTTTTTTTTCCTTACACCTTTTTTTAGAAAAAAATATTTTATTTTTTTATTTTTTACACTTGAAATATTTATCACTCTACACTTGGCCTATTTATAATATTTTTTTTGTTCTTATCCTTATTCTTTTGTAATTTTTTTTCTTTACATTTTGTTTTTGAGAAATTATTCAACAAAGACTAAAGAAATGATGTTTCGCTATAATAGTAGCAATATTGTTCCATTCTTATGCTACATTAAAAAATAGCTTCAGATTTTATATGTTCTTGCTAACGCATATGATATTTGCTATATTTTATTATATGTAAATATTGAATTTTAGATTTATAGTTATATTTTTTTACTCGATTCTAAAAAAATGTTAATAACATCTAAACATTAATTTTTTTGCGTTAGAAAAAGTTATTCGCCCTGCAGTAAGGTGAGTTGAATAGACACATTAACACTTTTTTTTTTATATTTATTGACGTAGATGATTTTTGATGTATTTAATTAAATGCATGCATAGTTTTTTTTTCATTTATAATTTATTAAAAAAAACACTTAAAAAACTTATATATTGATTTATATTTTTCCAAAAAAATCCGACTTACAGTAAATTGTGGTCATTTAACTATTAACCACTAATTAGGGCGTCTAAGGTACAATTAGTGGCCCGTGAAGGCTAAAGTATTTGGTCGGAGAGGCTACGTGTCATCAGCTAAATGCACGCCATGTTGATCAAAGACAAAAACAGTACTAATTAGATTCTAATCTCCATAATTGTCCTTATATTCCATCTCTATCTTTCTTGGGGCCAGCTCTCTGTTCCTTTGACATTTAACAACTGATGACGTTTTCCTTATCTATCATTTAAGAATTAAAGCTTTTCATTCAATATTCACTTGCAATGTGAACGAAGGAGTCTCATCCTTCTCACTCTCTATATATTTGGTGCATGCACCTGTGTATATTTGGTGCATTCACCTGTGTATCACTCCTTACCCTTTGAATCCCAAGCTAGTCCTTTACAGCCCATCTATTTCCTTCCATTTTCCAATCTTTGTTTCCAAGAATTGGCTGGTCAATGTTTTGTTAGTATAAAACAAATTAAGGAAAGGATTTCATCTTCTTTTTCTTGTTTGTTTTGAGAGTTAAGATGAAGAAGAGAAATAGTGAGTCATCCAGGCTTGACAGAAAAACAGTGGAGAGAAATCGGAGGATTCACATGAAAGATTTATGCTTGAAGCTTGCTTCTCTACTCCCTCCTCATCTTTTCAAACCCTCCAAGGTATTTTTGGTTTGTGAAGAAGTTAGGTATGATAGAAATACACATGAAATCATATTATTTTCTTCCTTCTTCTCCAAATTTTAAAAAAAAAAATTAAAATGTTAAAAGATTTATGCTTCAAGCTTGCTTCTCTAATTCCTCATCATCTTCTCAAACCCTCCAAGGCATTTTTGGTTTGTGAAGAAGTTAGGTATGATAGAAATACACATGAAATCATATTATTTTCTTCCTTCTTCTCCAAATTTAAAAAAAAAAAATTGAAAGTGTTAAAAGATGCATGTGGAATATTAATTAACATATTTACAAATGCATTTGCAGGTAAGGGTAGTAATAAATAATAATAGAAGAGATTCGTTGCTAAAACCCTAACACCAAACGATAATTAATTAAATATATATATATATAGTCTAATTAATTTTTGAAAATATATATTTCATTCAACAATAGCAAAAAAAAATGCAGATAAGAAGCTGAGGGCCTCACGTTCTATAGCTTACATTTTGGGATGGAAATTCAAAGTATATCAATGCTTATCTTGCCAATAAATAGATGGTACAATAATTGCTGTGTTTTCTGTGCTAGCATAAATTTGAAAGGCTTTCTGTGGTCGTGTTCTCTTGTGTACTGTTATCAATTTGTCCTTACGAAATATAGTAGTAAATACTGCTTCACAAAAAGAAACGAAAAGAAATCTCTGCTGTCAATAATTTATTTGCATATGTTTTAATAGCATAATCAGGGGAACATTCAATCGAGGATTGGACATTGAATTGAAGCTTAGAAAAGGAAGCGCACGCCAATGTTCCTCCTAGCTAGTGGCTAGCTGTTAGCAAGTGATCTTGACTGATTGATACCAATACCTTTTTCCCGTAATCAAATAATCCCAACAAATTAAGAAGGCATCTTCTCTCTTCCTCAAAAGCAAACCACGCAATGCCTCTTTCTGCATTAATTATCTACAACGTCATTGGATAATTTAGGCATGAAGATGTTTTTCAAAATTCTTGGTGAAACCTCAAATTAGAATATTGGATTACTTTAGACATCTGTGTAAGTTTCTAAACTGAAAGAAGAATTTTTTTCGTGGTTATTCCTTTTTATGCATGTCAACATGTTAATCGATCGATGCAGTACCCATAAACCAGTGTAGATTTTTACCAAGATGTTTAATCTAGATTCAGCTACAATATATATATATATATAATATTTTACATGGTGTAGAAATCGGCTGTATGCTAAGTTTTGATTCCAACATTTTTTGGGTATTTTGTTAAGTAATTATAATTTGTATGTTTATGTTGAATCAATTCTTG
>Ga0325411_1007094_pt1 | contig 12234 bp, 5 predicted proteins | sample PopdelMetagenome_13_FD_206181 | JGI IMG/M metagenome (GOLD analysis project Ga0325411, IMG submission 206181) | Populus deltoides microbial communities from Bellville, Georgia, United States - Xylem-PdIQD-R4 | ecosystem: Host-associated > Plants > Phyllosphere > Stem > Wood/Secondary xylem... | reverse complement strand
GTAAACAAATTCATAATATCTAAAGATAAAAGAATCTTACCTGAAGGACCCACAAGCTAAGAAGTGACTCTAAGCAAAACAGGCCAAACCCTACCAGGTAGAAAATCTGCACCAAAGAACATTAGTTCAAGATTGGCGTTTGACAGTAGCGGATACAAGAATGAAAATGATGTGATGTTATATCCAAAACAAAATATATCATGTACAATGATTGGATTGTCTCCAAGCATACTTGTCATGATGACCTTTTAAGGAAAGATCATAGGAGAATGCAGCATGCGAAAAAATAGCGAGATAAGTTAATGGCAACAGTCAATTGGGGATCCTAGGACTTCTCATACCTTCAATGCCTGTAAGCCCCCCAAAAAAAAACTAAGCTAAAATTACACATAAGAGATAAAACCATGATCAGTTAACTCTTAAGTTAAAATTACAATATATCCTGACAACTGAGGGCGGTGAAATAAGAGAATTAAAATGTTAGTGTCCAATTTGCCCTTTTCCCAATCCATAAGGAGGCCCCAAGGGACTTGGTGCACAAAAGGGCAATTTTAAACAATGAAAACGTCCCTCTCCAACAATTAATTGGTATTCTTGTAATAATAGAGACAATATTAGATTCTTTAGCTTCTTTGAGACAAACAAAGTTTTTTTGTCAAATATATGGAGAACAATAGTAAAATTACTGAAATGCCATGCTAGAAGTGTCATAAATATTTTGAGTCGCAAATCATAATTGTCATAAAAGAGAATCTATCTCTTTTTTGTCTTCTTGTCGATTAAAGAGATTATATATGTAATTTGACATTCTAGAGGACAAGAAACCCCTATACTCTGAAATGTCCACACCATGTTCCTTGTAAGAGAAATAAAATAAATGTGAGATGCCAACACTATTCCACTTACCCCGACCAACAAATGATCAGAAATGACATCAACTGCTGGAAGGATGCCCCTGTGATTGACAACAAGGTTCAAAGCTTAGTATTCAGAATACAAGTTACGACAATCAATATCAATATTATAAGACAGATCATCAATTTAAATTTTGTATTAACCAAGTGTGATAGCCAGCCATGATATCAAGTACAAGAGCTATAAGAACTTACGTCAATGACTTCCCATGGAAGACAATTGGAGGAGCAATAGCAGCAAATATACAGAAACCAATATGTATCTGGGCACATTCATTGATCAGTAGGTTAAAAGGATGCATTAATTACAAGAAATGATGCATTGCATAGTCATGGTTGGTAGATAAAGCTAACCAGGTAGAACAAGAAAAACCAGCCAAACTTCAATGCGCTATCCGTCCTGCAAGTTTAAAAACAATGAGCTGTTTTTAACAACCATGAGAACACCAATCCCTAAATCTTTGGTTCAAATTTACATCGAGCAACCATGTGTCTACTCACCACTAGTACATTGATGTAATCTATGTGGAAACTTCTGATGTTTTGATTAATAGTTATATTTCCAAGTTCAGTTTAGGATTCACATAGATAATTAATCATGTTTTCTGCTTATAGTAAGTTTGCAATCTTCTTTTTCTCCTCAAACACAAACACAGATTTAAGAGGTTGGTTTGGTGGCCATGAGTTTCTGATACAAGTTTTCTCTTGCCTGCATGCGAGAACCAAAAACACTCAAATCACTCTCACACACATACACAGTAATTCATCTCTCTTTTAAGTCAAAACCCTATGAAAGAAACTTCTTTTCCAAATCTGCCCTCTGAAACCCTTTGGATTTTTATCTAGATCCAAATCCTAGATTTAGCTGATTCATTTCTTCAGGGCTTTGGGCTATTGTTTCAACATTAAACGAACAAATATTGGAAACTCTTTGGATACATCTGATTAATTAATAAGGTGGGATTGATCTTTTTGGCAAGTAAAATAAAACAAATCATTTTTTTTTTTTTTATGAAAAGAAAACTCCAGGGTTAATCCAACTGAACAAGTATTGATGACTCTCACACGAAAACTTTAATCAATTCCATACAGTTCTGCCAAAGCCTAAACTCTTGCAATTTGATTTTGACTGCGGGATTCTTTTCCCAAGTCTAGACTGCTAGTCAAAAAGGGTACCCATGGTTTACTAATAATGTAACCTGTTTTTTCCTATGAAGATAAAAAGCAAAATTTTCCTGTAATAGAACAAGCATCAAAGAAAGCCAGAGCAAAACACGAGTTGCGAAGAACTAGTATCTTCCATTAAAGAGCAACTATATTCTCATGATAAACTTATAAGTCAACAATTTTAAACTCCAATCCTAAGGGTAATCTGCACTAGCCTCCACACTATGATTCTACAATTATTCCTTCAGTCCAGAAATTTGTCAATCAAAGCAATCCAATTCATTGATTCAAACAAATGTTAGTTTTCTAAGTCAGTCCATGCAGATAATAGTTACATGACATATTTGGAAAGCTTTGAATCAAATAAATATGAAGGCATAAACAAATACTTGCCTCATTGCTCGATAGAGAGGCCTGTACCATAGGACATATGAAAGAGGACATCCCATCAGCACATAGATTACGGCAAGGAAAAAAATTTTGACACCTACATATCATGAGTTTTGTGAGATAATTCAAATTGCATTGCGTCCCTTAGACACATTGTTACTGACAACATTGGGGAAAGAGCTTACCTCCACCTCTAATCCAACATACTGTCACAGCAATTAAATTGAAGACAAGACATAGAACTATACCTGCAATTAGAGTGTCAAAAGAAGATTAATAATTGCTGCTTATTATTAAACCTTCACTAAACACTTCACAGAGTCCTCACACACCTTTCTTACTGACAATTATAACCACTTACACCCAATTTCTGGTTTCCAGTGACAAAAACTTCTGGTACAGGGTTTTGACAAAAGAAGAGTTGCACAAGCATTGTACCCAATGGAAGAAGTCTACAATGTATAGAAAGGTTGTTGGTGCTTATCAAATGCTGTATGAGAATTGCTCCAATGCTTTTACATTACACATTCTCTACTACCATGAATTTACTTGCCATTCAATTATTTTAGAAACCCTAGGTGAAGACTGGAAACGTTACATTTGTTGGTTTGAATAGCACCAAAAGTAAATTGGAATCCAAGAAGAAAGCGTTTGATCAAATTTGCAATATAGAAGATTTTAAAACAAAAATAACAAGAGAGAAATTTCAAAAGACAAAAAATAATGAGCTCCTACCTAACCAACTGGCAAAAGCCAAATACTGTAGCCTTTGAGCATGGATAGGTATTTCATTTGCTATATCATGATGGATGATGGGAAAAAATGGTGGCCAGTTTTTATCATCTGGGGTGATGCCAGCTGAAATACCACATTAAACACAAAAGAAATTGAGTTAGCAACTTGGTCAAACATTCTACAAAACCATAAATAATGATTCTAGAAACAACAAATTTTCTATCCTGTAGTCCTTACTCTTAGCAACAGCATCTTCCCTCCTTTTGATTTCCTGTCGATGACATAGTTAGAGTAAAAGCTTCAACACAACTTAAAATCTAAGTATAATAATTTCTCACTATATGATAAGTTAATAAAAGCATGCACAGGAAACTAATAAACTCAAAATCAATTGGGAATCCATGATAAAAAATAAAAAACAAAAAACGTTTTTTAGAATAACATAAACCAGGTGATAAGCTTGCATATAGAAGATATTAAGCGTGGAATTGAAAAGAAAAAAAACCTTTTCCCTCCTTTTAAGATCTGCTTCCCAAGATGCAAGATCTTTCTCCTTTTTCTTTGAGTCCTGCACATTCAATACAGAAATCATACAGCTCAGAAATCTGCAAGCTCAAGTGTACTAGTAAACAGGGAAAATCCAAATTTCATTACATTCATTGTATCAAGCGGAATGTCAACTGTTGCATCATTGTGCCCAAATCCCATTGGTTCATGCCCCAAAGGAGGAATGCGTGCCTTTGATGCAGGAACACTTGAGCCCTTCTGTAAAGACCACAAGTAACACGATGAACCACAACAAAACAAAAGGTCAGAACGGAACTACAAACTAAAAGACAAGAGCATTGCATCAACATACACTGATTTTTTTCAAAACCAGTTCCCTAATCAAATCGGACAACAGGAAGTGTCGGTGGTCCAAAATTTAACCAGGGTTAAACTCGGACTGATATATAAAAACTAAAAGCTTTCGAGAGAAAATTTGACTGGTTTAACAGAACCCAGTTGACAAATCTTGGTCAAACTAAGGTTGACCAGTCATTGACCAAGTCTAACTTCACCCCAGTTGTGTTGCATCAATTGTACCCATAACTTGACTACTACTTCCTTCCCCGTTATTATCATCAATCAAATCAAAATTTTAGTGTACCCCAAGAAATAAATTTATTATCATGTAGGAATTTAGTCCGCAATTAGTCCACTCTAATACTATTTGCCATTTACTTAACCAACCAGCAATCCTATTAAAGCTTCCTTTTAAAAAAATTAAGCTCTAAAAGTACATGTTCAGTTACTCAGCTCAGTGTATTATATTAATTAAATTAAAATTAAAATTAAAAAAAAAATCGAAACAAAATGTCCGCTGGTTCCCTTCCGTAAATTTAAACAAAAGAAGTTTCCATATCAGATCCAGATCGATAAACATAAATGCCCTGCCCACACTCGCTTCGCATGGATCGAAATATAGCAAGACTAAACCACTTAAAAAACCAAGAGGAAGCGGATCTGAGAAACGACAAAAACGGAAAGGAAAGAAGGAAAGTTACCGAGAAGGGATTCACTTCTTCCTCTTCATCGAATGGGTTAGGGTCGCTGTTGAATCGACTCATAGTTCCTGAATTCTTTCAGATCCTCAATTTGACAAACAGAACACAAAACTTTTAGAGAGAGAAAGTTTCGATGGGTGTGTGTTTTTAGAGAGAGAAACACACTCGTCGTTAAGAAGTGTTGTTGTTCAGGTGCTTTTTTTAGAAGTTGAAGGGAGGTTTTTTTTTTTTTAATCCTTTTCTGGCTTGTGAGTAACGCGGGACAAAGATTAAAAATTTTGGGGGGCTCCCGTTTGACACTGTGATTTGAAATATTTACGGTTTTGTCAGGTTGCGTGAGTTTTTCAAATTTGGGAAAAGTTGACGCCGTTGAGATGCCACCGAATTTTTGAATTTGAGAGTAAGTTTTAATTTTTTTTTTAAAAGAAATTGGAAAAAATTATTTTAAAATTAATTGTTTTTAATACTTTAATTTAAGATATCAATATTAAAAATAATTTTTAAAAATAAAAATATTATTTAAATATTTTTAAATAAAAAATATCTTAAAAAGCAATCAATTAACACACTTATAAACATTATGATTTGAATTTTGCAAGTGAGTTCATGCCAGGCAAAGAATAGATGTCACGTGCGGAACATGTGATGCCTTGGTGGCAGGCAAAGGGTGGAATGGAGGATTAGTAATTTTGCAATTTCTGAAAGTTGCCTAACACCTAAAGCCTATCACCAAAGCACCTAAAGTCGGTTGGACGCTTCCGAGGATTTTACGTAATGACGAAGGAATATGAGTTTTGCTCGTTGAATTTCGTCGTGTCAATTTGACTAGTTGAATCCCTTTTCTTTTAATTTGATGAATTGCATCCCTCTACTTCCAATTCTGTTTGCATTGGCACCCTTCAACAAAACCGGTTAAAAGAATGGATCAAGGTTGTCAATTCCATTTCGTTTCATCTGAAATGGCCGAAACATTTCATACCAATTCAAAAAACAGAACAATTTTCATCTCATTTTAAATTCGGTCAATTCCGGATTTTTCGGCTAAATTTCAGCCGGAATATTCCGGTTTCATTTCACATATTCCGTTCCAGTCTTGAAAAGCCATTGAATAAAATTGAACCTAATTCAATTTAATGAATTAAATCACTCAAGCATAAAAAGCTCTTTTTCATTACTATTTTCAATAACAATGATATTAATAATAATATTGAAAATTATTATTACTATTTTCATTGACAATGATATAAGTTTTTAAAAAGTAGATTTATCACCAATATATATGGTTTATATTCATGTTGTTGTTTTTTTTCATGTTTATACTTTGTAGGAATTTAAGCAAAACAAAGGATGCTTTAGATCCTATTAGCCCTGATAACATTGACCTAGCTTTATATTTAAAATATTTGTGTTAAAACACTTTACTTTCATAATATTTTGATATTTTGTTTAAGTTGAATTACTTTAAGTTCAAAATTTATTTAATCTTGACTATTTAGAAATATTTAAAATTTTAAAATTATATTTGTTTGATATTGTGTTTGTATTGGATAATTTATAATTAATTTATCTTGAATTTGAATTATGTTTATTGGTTATATATATATGAACAATACAACCCTGAAACGGCACGCCGAAACACATTCCATTTTAATTAAAAAAATGAAACACCTATCGAAACGGAATTGACAACCTTGAAATGGACACTAAATACATGACACGTTTATCATGTATTTTCAAGTAAAAAAATATTTTGAAAAACAATTATCACCACAATACCAAATAAGTTCTATATACGAGAGTAATAATATCATTTATCTAATATGAAATTTTTTACTAAGAATATAAAATATATTTTCTCAAACAACAAAATCAAAAGAATCAAAATGAAAAAGATTATTAGATTATCAAAGAGTCAATATATTTTTTTCTTAAAAAAAATATTTTAGGGTTTTGTTTTAATCAGAGTTTTAAAACCCGGACCGCCCCGGCGGGTTGACCCGAGACCTGGCCGACCCGGGCCTGGGACCAGTCCTAGTTGAGGCAAAAACCCGCTCAGGAATTGGCCTGGGGAAACCTGGTCGACCCGGCGGGTCAACCCGGGACCCGGTCCACCCGGCCAAACTCAGGTGAGACCCGGTCAATTTTTTTTTTATTTTCACTGTCATTAAACGACATCGTTTTTTGCCATCTAAAATGCCAAAACACTGAAGACTGAAGACAGAAGAAGAACGAAGCAATAAACCTAATTGATGTTACTCTTTGTCTTTGAAACTCAGTTGAGGAGCAGCGAACGTATGACCATTGATCTCTGCGAAAAAGGTTTGAATCTCCCACATGATGCGGCGCTACACTGCCATCAACATGCTACCTCACGATCCCCCATCATAATACCTTTACTGCCACAACTACTGTTACTGGTCTGTCACCTTCTAGATTCGTCACCATAACCATTTCTTACATACTGTTATATATATATATATATTGACAATAGGCCTTTCGTTTGTTGTTCCTTATGATCCACAACCCATGTTTGTTATTATTATTATAATTATTATTAAGAATTGAAAGCGGGGGAAAGAGAAAGAAAGACTTATTTGGAGCTGCTACTTAAAGACGAAGGCGATGGTGATGGAGGGCTGGCTAACCAATGTTACTTTCTTCCCCTCAACTTCTGTTTTTCGTTCACTTCACCTCTGTTCTTGCTTTTCTCTGCCTGTCTTCTCTTTATTTATTTTTTTATTTCTCTTGTTTCCTCTGTCTCTCTCTGTTCTGGTTCCTCTTGGTCTCTCTCTGTATTATTTGTGTTAGTTCATTTTTCGTCTGTGATTTTTTGTATTATCTGTTTGTGGTTCTCCCCTTCTTTGTGGATTTTGTCTGTTCGTCCTGGTTTCTCTGGGTTTGTATTTATTGGTTGGATCAACAACCTACGGTGAGGGGAAGTTAAAGTTCCCTTTTGCTGGAGGAAGGTCACAAGTCTCTCTGTCCTCTCTATGTCTCTATTTTTTTTGGGTCAACCCGGGTCAATCCATCTGACCCGTGACCCAATCACTTGACCGGGTTGATGACCGGATCAGGTTTCAAAACTATGGTTTTAATTGAAAATTGTGTCAGTAACTATCTAGGTTTTATCATGTACATTAGAATGGTGTGAGCTCGAGTTCTTTCTCATAAAAAAAAAAGAAGCTAAGTGATAGATATGTGTTAATCTTGCAGTTTCAAATTTTGATATAGAATTTAGCATTGTTTTCAGACCTGGTTCGGTGGCCGGTCTAGTCCAAGGCCTGGGTCCAGGTTTTGACTGGGTTACCAGATCAAATTTTTTTTAAAATCAAAACGACGTCGTTTTAGTAAAAAAAAATTACAAAAGTCAACGAATCACAACCAGGTTTTTGACCAGGTCTTGCTGAGTCACGCCGAGTTTTTTCTTCCCCTATTTTTTCTTCAACCCAGCCTGATTTTAGCCTTGAATTGGCCAGGTCCCGAGTCGACCCACTAGGCCAGGCCGGGTTTTAAAACTATGAAATTTATGATGTTTCTGGACAATAGATGTTATGGTAGAGGTTGCTAATTATAAATGGAAAGAGGAAGCATGAATTGATGAGAAAGTGGCAAAAGAAAATGGGTTATCGGTTAATGTAAAATCTGGTAAATATCACTTTTAACATTGTTAGGAAAGAAAAGACATGCATTACAAACTATAGCATTGAAAATTCTTATTGATTATGAGGGCACTTATAGTTTTGTTGAGTTTTTCAAAATACATAAATAGAGTGAAAAAAATAATTTTAATTTTTTGTATGAATATCTAGATCTAGCTATATAATTTATGGTTGTTTAAGGATTTTACAAAAATTATATGAAGAACAACTTTTTTATTCAAGGTTTAATCAACTCTTTAAGGGTATGTTATTATAAACTATAAATTGTTCAACTATTTAGTCTTTAATAATAATTCATATGAATCACCATATCATAAATATTTTAAATCTTTTAGGAGAAAGGGTTTGTTGTGTCTTAGTGCTAACTCTTTTTTCTTTTCTCTATTGTACCTATTTGTAAAGGTATGTTAAGGTATTTTTGTTGTGTACTAGTAAAGATAAAAGCTAGAGCATTGGCCAGTGTTATTCTACAAGTTGAATCAAACTTTTTTTTATGTAAAAAAATATTCAGGCATTGTTAATATGTTTTTCAGTTAGTTTTTTTAAAAATCATGTAAGGGTTGACTCAATCAACCTGGAAAGTCTCAAAATATCCTGAATGACTAGTAAAAAATTAATTAGACTCAAAACAATTTTCAAGATGACATATTTTTTCTAAAATATCGAGATGACAACATACTAAATCGACCCGGGTTAACCCATGTTAACCTGCCAAGTCCCTAATCCAAGTCATGAAACCACGATAACCCTGGAGAAAAAAAAAATTATGAAGCCCAATTCTCAATCAACTCAATATTGAAGGATAAAATTAAAAAAAAAGGATAAAAAAATATTTGAGTCAACTCGGTTTTATCTGTCAAACTCGTAACTCGAGTTATGAGACCGAGATAACTCATAAAAATAAAGTTAAAAAAAATTATAGAACTCAATTCTAAATTAACTCAATGTTGAAGGATGAAATTAAAAGAAAAAAAAAGTAGTTTAAAAGGACAAAAAATGACTAGACTTAATTCACAAATAACTTTTAAGAATAACCTTTTGGATGAGGGCATGCAAACTATGATTATGTACAGAGATTATTTAATATTGAATTATTACCAACTATAATTTTTAAGAAAAAAACATACATATGAAACCTATGTATAATCAAAATTCATAAATATTTTATTTTAAATAATTGAAAAAAATAATGAACATTAAGATTCAATTCACTATGATGTTTATGATTTAAAATTTGTATAGATTAGAGATGAGAAAACATATTACATTATATTTATAATGGTTTTACAAGGTATTGTTATATCTACTTATTAAGAAGTAAAGAAGAGGCTCTTGAAATGTTCAAGTATTATAATAATAAAGTTAAAAACCAATTGAACTGAAAAGATAAAGGTAAAAAAAATGAAAAAAATAGAGAATATGATACAATTTTAGTGAATTTTATTCTAAAAGTGACATTATTTGCCAAAGTACCTTAACTTTATTCGCCTTAATAAATGTTTGAAAAGAACTATTGTTGCCATAGGTTAATCTAGTTGTTTTAAAAAGAGCATTTGAAGGCAAAACTCCAATCTTTTTCCATTCTTATTATAGTGAGAAATGAAGTTTTTTTACATGATTGCCATTTAGATATTGTAAAAGTTGCATGCCGTGGAAGATGGCATTTCATCTTATTGTCGCATCTCCGATCACCTTAGGTGATTATAAAATTTGAATCTAAGTTTTTTGACCATAAAAATCTAATTTTAGACTTGGTTTTCCTATAAATATCTAAAAATATCTTCAAAACCTGGAAAAATCATTTTCAACAACTTCGAAAACACTTTAAAATCACTTAAAAAATCTAAAACCAATTGAATTTTAAAAAACTTTATAAGTCATGATCTACTTTTATAAACAAAATGAAGACCAAATAACACTTAATTAAAACTCATCTCATCAGAAAAAAAACTATTTACACTAAAAACAACTTTTCCCATGGCCAAAATCTTGTCCAACATATAACTTTTTCTTTATTTTGTTGTTTTCTTCAATTTTCTCTTTCCTCTCAAACCAATGACCAAGGTGAGAATAAAATAAACTCTTTAACTAAAAGGTTAATTTGATCCCTAAACTAAAGGGATCAAAAATAAACTTTGATAAAACCCAAGGCAAAATTGAGAAAAAAAAGTAGAGGGACTGGTCTTTTAATAGGGTTGTCTTTTTTTGGATTCTTCAATTTTTATTCTCTAACTTTTAATTTTATAAAAACAATATTATTAAATATATCTTGATAAAATTGAGAGCCAATTCAATATCGAGATGCTTTGTCGAGACCATGATATATAATTCCATAGATGATGAGGATAAACAAATTATAAAGATGAAGTTCCAATAAACATAATTTAAAGGACTAAACAAAAATAAAACAAATGAAAAAAGTTGAAGAACCGTAAAAAGAAGAAGAAGCATTGTTTTCGTGAATAGTGATGTGTAAAAATAGCTACATGGAAAACACCAAATCTTGTAGGTTCCTTTTAATTTTACTTTAATGTACCTTTTAGGGGTATATGTAATGTTATCGTGACTAAATGCTGGATATCTGACCCATTAAACTAAAAAGCTGAGGGTAGGTATGATTTTTATGATCCATGGAGGGAGACCTCTTTTGAGACGAAGGTTTGTGCTCCTAAACATCATTACTTGCCTTTTACGTTAGAACACCCACACAAGACTACATATTTTTTCAGTTAAAATCCTTTCACCAAGGATTTTATTAAGCTACCTGATTTGGGTTCAGATTTCTATACTGCCACTTTCTCGTCGATTCCAACGTACGTGTCCATTGCTTTGACCAAGTTAATTTGATGATAACGACAACAACAATATTAGACAAGCACTAGTTCTTAAGGCGATCAAAAGTGGAATACCCTTGTTTTTCACGGATCTGTTGCTCCAACAAGGAGTGCTGCCTTCATGAACGGTGGTTCTATGTCCTTTTTGGACAGGGAATAGTCGGAAACTCGGAACCTTTGATGCTTCTTAGCAGGACTTGACAATGGTGGAAAATTTGAAGCCTCATCTGGATGAAGTTTTTTTGCAGCAGGAAGTTGAGCTTCACATGCTGGAATCTCAGTGAACTTCTTGCTTGCCTGTTTGGATAATGTCAACGATCGTTTCAGATTATTCAACTTCGATCAATCTCAAATAGCCTGGTAAAGGTTAAAGCTTGGAAAATCGAACAGTACTTTTCTGGCTGTGGCTAGTATTTTTACTTCAATAGTTGGGAAATAGGATAATTTAGTCACCTCCTGTAGTTTTAAAACTCAGCCTAACTCGGTAAGTTATTTCATAATCTAAACTAGATTTTAAAAAAACAAAGAAAATAAAAACTCAATGACTCAATCATACATCCAATTGCAACTTATTAATTATTTATATTTTTTTTAAATAAAAATATATAGTTTTAAAACCTGGTGCACTTCAAAAACAAGCTAGGTTCTTATATTGAAATGGCCTGGCCATGATTGTTGCCATTAGTGAATTAGCATGGAGAATATTTCGACACCTAGGTAAATTGAGAGTTTCAGGCGCGTGTTGATTTATGGCTAGTGATGTGAGCCCAGAATACACTTTCAACATTTTTTTCTCTTTGAATCTGGGCTGTGTATGTCCAGGCCTATCTCTTTTTTTTTTTTTTTATTGTTTTTGAAACATTTTTTTTCTGATTCCTAATGGGGTTGCCGAACAAAACAATTTTCAATCGGGTCCTCCAGATGTCACCCAATTAGCCCCACTATCGAAATGCTCCGTTGCTACTTCAGAACAGAAAACATGAAATGA
>Ga0325411_1007092_pt1 | contig 12235 bp, 14 predicted proteins | sample PopdelMetagenome_13_FD_206181 | JGI IMG/M metagenome (GOLD analysis project Ga0325411, IMG submission 206181) | Populus deltoides microbial communities from Bellville, Georgia, United States - Xylem-PdIQD-R4 | ecosystem: Host-associated > Plants > Phyllosphere > Stem > Wood/Secondary xylem... | reverse complement strand
GTTATAAAGTTTAAATTGTTGGGGTTAATTAATAATTTCCCAGTGTACAGTGAAAGAGTGAGTTCTTTGAACTTCTGTTTAAATGTTGGGTTGTTGTTGATTTCCACTATAATTTGAACTGTAATTTTCTTTTTCCCCAATATTTTCTGAGGTTTGTAGTGGCATCTTTTTCTGAATTCTAGACCTTACAGCAGTAAGAACTTCATGTAATAGAATTCCGGTTCCGCCTCATTTTCAGATTTGACCATATAACTGAAGCAGGGTTCAGCTCAGATGATGCCGACCATAATTAACAGTCACCAGTTACTATTGTTACAGTCCAAACCAAGCCTGATTTATTCTCCATTACAAGTTGGGATAGCAGTTAATGGTGACATTGCAAGCAGTCAGCTTGTAAACGAATCACCATTTGAATTTTGAGTTAATCAAATCACAAGGTTTTGGAGACCAAAACAAATAGTCAGCAATTCGCTTGCAAACAAATCAAAGAAACTCAACTATCTGAAATGGTTTATACAAACAGCCTTTGGAGAGGGGGGCGAAAGAGAAGGAGGAAACTCGGTATTTTGTTTCACAAGCACACCACACGAAAATTTAACCTTAGAAATGGTGGAGCTTCATCACACTAGATCTGAATGTATTTTAGCAAAAAGCTTGACAAACGCAGTGGCAAGCAATATGCTGACCCAAACAAAATAAAGTAGGGGCCACATAATCCAATATGTATCAAGTCATTAGTTTTATGAGCTTGAGCTATGAATTGTAGTTATCAAGGCCCAAGTCCCTCAAAGCATCAGTGGCAGCATCCTTGCAGGTTTCGTGGTTTACCTTTGCCCTTCTTATAATTTTCTCTATGCCATGACTAAGAAGAAGAGTTCTGTAAAGTGGCAAAAACTTAATCAAATGTGAGACGGTGCCACAATTTAGTATAGCAGTCCTACATTTGGGGCTATGCCAGAGAAGCAGCATGAAAGAAGAAAAGGAAATTAAAGCCTGCCTGATGATGTGCCACGAGACAAAGAAAGTGTGGAGAAAAAGACTTGCCTGTTCTCTGGGTTCCTCGCAACAAGATTACGGATCATTAGACAGGAACTCCTCTGTAATTGTTGCACATTAGAAAACTTCTCCATGGCTTGGATGGCAAGGTCTCCAGCTCCAGCTTCCATAGCACGGGCTGCATTATCTGGAGATCTTAGACAGAGCACCGTAAAGATGGACATGACCTGAAAATGGTGGAAATTTAATTAAAGAAAGCAAGACAGCTCATAAATGCAAATAACCTTACCATAACCACAATGGCATGTAAAATTTCAAGGTGTCAATCCTTGAAATGCAGCTTGCAGCGAGCATTTCTTGAAACTTGAAATGAATCAAACCTTCCATGTGAACAGAAAAATATTCTATTTCTGGATTAATGGTTATGCACATTCAATAGTATACAAAATCACTTTTTACCTCTTGCAGAACAGAAGGGTCATCAGAAAATCTGGCTGCGAGTTGGATTAACTTATTCATACCCTCCTTCTCTACAATTGCACTTTTATTTGAATCACTTCCTGCCAACTAATCAAATAAAATTCTGTAAAAAAATCCAAAACCATAAACTATGAGCCAGAATCTCCTTGTACCTTGGATAACAAAGAACAGCAAGCTCTAGCTACAATTTTGTTGCCATGTTCACCACTGTCATCAATACATTTGAAAATGACATCAATGCCACCACTTTCAGCAATGGATTTACATATTTCATCCTGCAAATCAGAAGAAAATGAGGAAGAAAAAACTCAGACTTGAACAAAGAAAGACCGTATTTCATATCCAGCATGCAACATCATAGTACTCTTACGTCCAAGACTCTACAATGTAGGAAGTTCCTGAACATCTAATAGAGAGTATGGCTAGACAGATAGAGTGGACGAAATAGATTCATGTAACCCAAACATGATGGGCATGTGGTGCACGAATAAAAGGTGATTTTCCGACAACTTAAGTTCAAGCACAATATAATCACAACTGCAATACATTTAAACTGCAAAAATCAAATGATTAAGGCAACAGGGTTTTGACATCACATCAGATGCAAGTGAGCTTACATTAACAGCAACAGCCTTTAAAGCGATACTTGCTGAAACTAAACTGGGTGAGGTAAGCCCTGACCGTAGTGATTCCACAAGAGCTCTTGCAATACCAATTTTGGCAAATCTTCGTGCATAACCATAAACCTGGAGTTTAATGCATGTCAGTTGCTTTGGTAAAGACATTTTCCATCAACATGTACATAAATATTTGGATGCGATACCATGCATTGCTGACAACACAACCTTAGTGCCCATCCTCACAACGCACATGCAAGTTGATTGATTAAACTGAGATTTGTACATTTGTGATGAAATATTTACTCACTTGGGATGCCACAACACGATTATCATCAGGCGTCAAGAGAACACGTATAGAATCATATAAACCTTGGATGATGCCTTTACTCTGTTTATTCAGTACTTCCAAAATAAGCTCATCAATTTTCAATTCAATCAACAACTCTTTCACAACCTCATTGCCAGTTGCTGCCGCAGCAACAACAGCAAACCCAGTATTCAATACTTCTAAACTTTCACTTCCATCCTTTAAAATGCCAACCACCATCTTCGGTCCATCACTAGACCGAAACATTTCAGTACTTTGAACATCTGCAAATTACAAGGACACAAACATTAGAAAAACCCACCAATAACAAATAAATATAGGATCAAGTCATGATCTTTTTCCTCTGAAAGTAAACATTGAAGATCCAATGAAACTAAAAATATTTAGCAGAAATATAAACAAAACAAAATTCCCTTTCGGAAAAAAATATTTTCTCATAAATTCACACTCCAAATTTTAAATCCATAAACCAACCATCTAAAAGAACAAAAAGCATCATCCTGTACAGATAAAAGCACATACCATGAATTAACAATGCCAACGTTTTCAAAGCAGAAACGAGAACTTTCTCAGACACAATAGGAATGTTAGAACAAATAGAACAGACCAACTCCAGCCCACCATTTCTAACACCAATGGCAACATTCCCAGATCCTTCAACACCAGTAAACAATCCAACCAACTCATCAAGCAACCCAACCATTTCATCCAAATCATCATCATCAAATCCCAGTTCCTTCAATCTCTCCAAACAGTTAATCACTGGATTCTCCCTCACGTTCCCCTCTCCTGGTACACAAGTCACAATACCTGCAACAAACCCGTGATTTTGTTAATATTTGTTCTTCCAAGGGATAAAAAGGGAAATGAGAAAATGGGGTTCTTGATCGAGTTGTTACCTGAGAGATCAACGCCTTGAAGAGTAAGAGTTTGGATTGCATCTTCAAGGGCTTCAGTGGGGTCTAAACCTAGATCTTCTATGTTCTCTTTTACTAGTTCATCAAAAGCTTCTTGTGAGATTGTACGGACATTCTTGCCTGGTGGCCCCATAAACGTTTCTTCTTCTTCTTCAATTTTGTGTGGGTGAGGGAGGTAAGGGTCAGTGCGGTCCGGAGCCAAAGGCAGTGTGCTTGCGCCTTGCAGTTGCAGGCTGGTTTTTTTATAATTAACGTGCTGTTGTGTTAAGCTTACGACTTGTAGTCTTATGGATGATAATTTGTCTCTACGAGAATGAGTTAGCTTACGACTTGTAGTCTTATGGATTAACTTGTAATTCACAAGTGTCGCAAAATTTACGTGGAAACTATTTTCTACCACTGCTGTCAGATGTTCAGATGTCCTATTGTTGAAGACCATCGTTCTAAAAGGATAAACAGTTTCAAGAGTCTCTCCAGATATGACAACATCCTCCTACAGGATAGAATTTTTCATGATTTGAAGTACTGAGTGCTAGGCCAGCAGATGCATCTCTGCCCTATATTTACAGTAATTAAGTTAACAAAATAGTAATGCTGCCACTGATTTGAAAACAGTTAGGGTAGCCAAGTCCGCATCGATGAGCTCTAAGCAATTCCTAGGGTTTCATGCCCTCCATTGGAAAAATGTCACCACATCGGATCTCCACATGAGAACCCACGTTATGGATCTGTATACCCTAATCCACCAGCAAGAATCCATTTAGTGTCAACAACTACACAATGATTCGGGATGTAGATGCTTAGAATCTTGAGCCTTGGTAGGTTCTCTACATTCCCATCATCTCTCAGATCTCCCAAACAATAAACATCCTTTGCTGGGAAGATTTTGTCCTCGTAAGCAATTCTGATTCAGAGAAGTTTAATCTAGTCCATGGAACATAAAATTTACTCAACTTAGACGATAGACTCCAGCACAAATCTTGACCAGGCTATTTACTGTGAAATGCTCTAAAATAAGTGCGTGCAGCTTCTTATCAAAGGCTAGTTCATCAGTTCCTGCATATTTCCGAAGGTTCTATTTTTCTAACAACTTTAAACTCTTACGCATTGTAATTAACCTGTCTACTTTTCAGCCTTGCTGTGTAGATTTCCAATTTCAGAACCCAAAATGGAATGAGAAAAACATAGTCAGAAAAATTCCACAAAACACACTTCCTATCAGTTGTTGACAGAATATGTCAAAATTCATGAATAGCAACTGCTGGAACCTGGAAAGGAGCAGAAAAAGTATTAAACTACTTATTACCTGCCATTAGCACACATGTTTTAGGAACACTTTCAATCCGAACTACTGGACAACAGATCATCTTCTTTATTGCTTAATACTTGCCAGTACCCTCTCACAGCTACCTAGTACCTATTCTAGTCAACTTTCTCTTCGTCACATGCTTCTTGCTCTTCATTGTCATAGTTGTTATTTGGGGAAGAGCGCGACATATATAGTCGAAGCCGGCCATCGTTTTTCTGGGCTTGGATAGAAGGAAAAGAAGGAACCGCTTCCAAAGCTAGCCCGCCATCGTTTTTCTCTGCTTGAACATGAGGAAGGCAAGGAACTGCTTCCAAAATTAGCCTCCCACCTTGTCGGTGAGGAATCAGGCGGATACTACAGGGGCAGCTGATTGACCCCAGCAGAGGAGGGAAGCGACCAGCACTTGGTGAGGAATGATTTTTGTATGCTACAGACGGATTACCTCTAGTTTTAGACAGTCTCTCCTTACGCTCACGACTGACATTGTGGCTTTCACCCTCTTTACTCCAGCTTTCAGTGCTTTCAGTCCCTAAGATCTCAGTGCACATCTCTTTGCTCCTTTCTGATGGTGAGGAGTACATGTTTATGTTACGTGCAGAAGAATCAGCATGGCATGATCTACAGGTTAGCTTGGACGAGAGGCACTTGCAGCTTGAAGGCTCAACAATGGAATACAAGTAACTGCAGCATTAGTATTAGCTAATAAACACCTGTGCTAAATAATAATGCATACGCGGAATTCAGTTGGTTGTTAGTTAAAGAATTAGTTAGGGAGTTACGGTTAGTCGGAACAGTTAGTTAGTTAGTCAGTTAGTTAGTTGCTGCTATACATAGCAGTTGTATTGGAAAGGTGGGAGGGGAGGCATGAAGAGATTACAGTTGATGCAGAATTGCATTCACTCTCTCTCTCTCTATTCTTCTTCTTCTTCTCATTCTCTCTTATTTCTTTTCTTCTTTCTACGCTTCTTAAAGTTTCTTTGTTTTGTCAAGGGAGACCTTAACAGTTTACTACTGGAATTGTTTAAAGAAAGAAAGAAGTAAAAGGGCGAGGAAGAAGTGAAAGGGAGGGGGTGTACATAGAGGAGGAGTTTGGAGGGCAGTCGAAGAGTACTTTTAAGAGGGAAAATGTAAATTTTGAGTTACCAACTAAGTTTAATCTATTGAGAACTTATAAGTAAAAGAGTAATTAAGTAGGTGAAAATGATTAGATTCCATCACAAAATCACAGATTTGATTCTCCAAGCAAATCTCGCCAAAAATTACTCTTCTTATGAATTCTAGTCCTTGCAGCAATGTAAACTGTACCTGTTTATTTCCTAGATCTAATTCTTGTAGGTTTGTAGTGGTTTCTTTTTATGAATTCTAGTACTTGCAGCAATGAAAACTCTTAAGAATACAAAGCACAGAAGGCTATGTAATAGAATCCCTGTTCTGCCTCATTTTCAGATCTCGCCATTTAACTGAAAAGGGGTTCAGCTCCAGGGATTGATCATTCTCAAGAAGTAGATGATGCCACCATAACTAACAATCACCGGTTGCTGCTGTCACAGTCCAAACTAACAATCACCAGCTCTCTTGAACCCTGGACTTTTAATCAAGCTAACAAAAGTCCAGCAATAGAGGAGGAATAGAAGGCATTGGTTGCTAATAAGACATGGCCTTTCGTCCCTAAACCTGCTGCAGCCAATGTGATTGGTAACAGATGGGTTTTATCGCACCAAGAGACTTGCAGACGGTAGTGTATAGAGGTGCAAAGCAAGGTTAGTGGCCAGGAATTTTACGCAGCAACATGGCGTTGATTTTACTGAAACATTTAATCCTGTCATTACATCTACAAATCTACAACTATACGAACTATTCTTGCTCTTGCAGTCTCCCATGGTTGGTGCTTGCAACAATTAGATGTCTCTAATGTCTTTTTCTGAACGGCACAATCAATGAAGATGTGTAAAAGATGGGGCTTGATTTCGAGTTTGGTTTCAACAAAAAATCAGTTTCTTGACAGCATTGGTTTCTGTGGGTACTTCTTTGTTCATTTATCAGCACAAATCTGTGAGGATTTTCATGCTGATCTGTGTTTAATGATTTCTTAACCGCAGGCAATGATAAGCAGGCAGTCACTGTTGTTATTCAGGCTGTTGACAAAGGATTTGCTATCAGAGATTTGGGCTCTCTTCACTATTTTCTTGGCATAGAAGTGCAGCACAACTCCGAGGGTGTTTTGCTTTCTCAACAAAGATAGTTGACAGGCAGAATGCAGCAGCTCATGCCCACTCCAATGGTCTCTTATCCTCCATTGTCCAAGGAGCAACGTTCGTCGTTAATATAGGAGGGAGCATTATGGGTGCTTTGCAGTATGCCACTTTAACCAGACCAGATATTGCCTCCTCAGTGTACAAACTGTGTCACTTTCTTCAAGCACCAACTGACATTCAGTGGAAAGCTGTAAAACGCCTGTCGCGATATGTCAAACACTCTTTCTTATGGTTTGCTGTCCTCTTCAAGTTCCCCGCCATCTCAGATTCAAGATTTCTCGTCCCGATGATCAAGAATCTACAAGTGGTTACATTATTCACCAAGGTAATAATTTGATGTCGTGGTCTGCCGGAAAGCCATGAACAAATCAACTGAATTTGAGCATAGAGCTCTTGCAAAAAAGTACTAAATTTAAATAAATAAAAATATAGTTTACAAGAAGAATGGGCCTGGGATCTTTTACTTGCCGGATTCGGCTCGGGTTAACTGTGATGTAGTATCCTTAAACTGGTATAATAAATAAATAAATAAATAAAGCTGTGTTTTCTGACACTAGTTTCCTTTGGATCCCAAGGACTTGCTTGATCAGACTAGCTTACAACAGCCTTCGCCAGGCTCAGGCCGTTCTATTTCTGATTTTAACTTTCGAATAGACGCGGTTACACAGAAACCCTAAACTCAAAACTATAATCAGGAAAGATTGGCAAAAACAGATAAATGAAACTGGAGAGGTTTCTTAGAATTCAAGCAAGTCATAAGACCAATGAAATTAGCACCGTTTTATGTTCTTTTTGGAAAAAGCATCAGGCAAAAACCCATTAACTCCCAAAAACTTCCAATACCATGCTCGTTTCACAGGGAACTTGCAGTCGACTACTTGGTACATGCTCTGCATACAAAAATAATCCAGTTCAAATATTTTACATTAGATTGTGTCGAGGAAACTGTTTTTGACCTCTCTTGACTCCATTTTTATCACTCATGTGTTGTTAATGACATCATTCCAAAGGAATACACAATTTCAACAGTTATCTCCAGTTATTTACAACATGCTATACTACTGTTGTTTGTGAACATATATATATATATATATATATATATAGTAGTTTATTAATGACCTAAAGGGGCAGCAGCCAAATCTCTGACACGCTGGTTGAGACGTCGTCTTCGAAATATGCCAGCTAAACGTAGGGTGACAGCAAGAAGCATAGACATATACTCAAACAGTCTCACAACTCCAATGCGTCCTGTAGAACAGGCATTGATCTAAGTCAAGAGAGTGACTACAGAGAAAGGACAGCCATACATCAAAGCCACCCAGCACAAGAACTACGTAATTAAAAACCATTTTCTTTTTAATACACAGTTTTTTAAGGTGTAGGGACCTACTACAGGCACAAATTCGGATCATAATTTTGGACCAAACATTAGCAATTACATATTTGAAAAGAAATCAATTTATGGAAGACAAATGGGGCGAAATCATCTAGCATCCTAATATTTCCATATGAAAGTCTATGGGAGAGAATAACCTATTAATTTTTGGATTTTACAACTATTATGCAAAGAAACAAGCAATATGTTCCCAAGAAAGTAACTTACCTAACGGGATAAAGTCAAAGGGTGAGGATATATAGAGGATAGCCAAAAAAATCTGCGTACAGAAAATATAATACAGATTACCCAGAGAAAAAGCAATGAAGCCAGTCAAAATGAGTGTACCAAATCACTTTTGGTTTGCAAAACCCAAGCATCCATTAAGCGACCACAACTACACGATTCAACATATAGAGATAGATCTTAGGAGTCTTGAGTCCTCATGGTAGCAAAATAAGAAAAAGTGGCATGGTTTATCTTCCATAGATCCACTGTGTTCCCTCATAAAATTTCTCAAACTTCAATGGATGACAGGTTATCACTGTGTGGAGTTGCTAATGCAACAGCACAAATCACTAGGCTATAAACCATGGTGATGCTCTGAAATGAGCATCCACAGCTTACTATGAAATGCTACTACATCACTTCAAAGTTCAATTTTACATGTTCCACTTGTCTGTTGCCTTTTTTCGAGCCTACTGAATGAAATTACCACACTGGTAAAGCCAAAAGTTGCCAAACAACCAGGATGCACATCACAGAGCACCCTCCGCTACCACTAGCATTATTATGGCACTTAATTTCTTCAGCATCTCACTCGGTTTTACTCTTGGATAGTGCTTCAACAAGGAAAAAACTCACAACTTTTCGCTAATGCCTTAACTCTTAAACAAGATGATAGTCTGACTTGTTAGTTATTCATACTTAATAGTGATGGTTTCAAATTCCAGAAATCCAAAAGGATGTCAGCAGAATATTAGCACGAATAGTAAGGAAGATTTGGTAAAACACAATCTTATTGTGTTGCTCACAAAAGATGTCAAATTTCATGCACAGAAACTGCTGGAAGGGGGTAGCAAAAATGAGTAGTGTGTAAAGTGGACAAAATTGCTAACTCTGTTTGTGGCAAAAAAAAAAAAACAGTTTGTAGTTTAAAATTAAAACTGAAAGGAAGGTACAATTCTCAATGACTGTAGAATGAACTTACTGCAAACATGCGCATGAGCTTTTCATAAAGGAAGAAATTGTGTCCATCAGGATCCATCATTTCTTCAAGCATTCTCTTAAAGAGAAATGGCACCACGTGCACTTTCTGCAAAAAGAATTCTCTGATGTTTCAGAAAATCATGTTCAAAATTAAACATGCAGATTATACAATGAATTTCTCCAGAAACGTATAAAAGAAAATGGAATGTTTTTGTAACTATACATGATTCAAACATAATGAAACAATGAATAGCAAAGCAAATAGGGATTCTTGCAGCTAACAATTCCACCGGCTGTTGTTTTCTAATTTCATCTCTATGTCCTGTTTCCCAGGTTTTCATGTCAGCCATATGGAAAAAATGGCCCATTTCAATGAAGTTAGATATTCCCTGAGAATGTCTACGTTGTTACAAAATAAGAACAAACACCTCCACACATATCAAACTCGAATTACTTCATAAAGGAATCTTATTCGAGAAAAGCTGGAAATAAGAACAACGAAGGTAAGGTTGGCAAAACAACATGTAGAACATACAAACAGACATCAATCCAGCATCCCATGTAGCATAAGTTATTAGAATGGCAATAGCTATACAAGTCACAGGAAACCTGAACTAACAACAAGCCATCATATTTATCACAAGATCAATCGAAGTATCACCGTCAAATTTTGCCAGGCAACGAGTAACAAACAACACTAAACAAAACCCCCCAAGGTGATTATTAGATAGACTCACCCGAGCTAGACCTCGCACACCTCCGACAAAAACATGGTTATACCTCCGAACATCTTCCAGAACTTTGACAACTTCCTGCTCTTGCTGACCATGTAACGATGCCTCCGGCGTCAAATTGCTGATTCTTGACGAGCACATAGGACACTTGCAACGGCTAGACGGCCCAGAATACTTCCAGTACTGAAGAATGCAACTACCTGATCAACAACATTAGCCCAAAAACATCATCACCTAAGTGCCTGCCGATTCAAGATTTTTTCTTCTCTCTCTCTTAATCCGCGAAACACGAGATATTACAATTTATTTAATCCAGGATTAAATGCCATAAACCAAGAAATTCCGAATTAATAAATTTGAAACCCTAACAAAAGAAAGAGAGAAATACCACAATACCAGTGACCGCAGTTAGCTTTGCAAGGAACATCGAAGGTTCCGAAGCAAATAGGGCAGCAATCATCAACAGGAGGACCTTCGCGATCCATGTAGCTAGGGTTTTTCAAAACCACCGCCGTTTTATCTTCTTCTTCCGCCTCTTGTTCAATCGCATTGTTGTCGTTTTGGGGCGTTTGTTGTCGATCAGGAGAAATGACAGGTGTTGCGTTTCGCGCACTCATGCTTCTTCTTTGTTAAAGCATTTTTATTTTGTCTCCATTTTCATCTCTTTTAAAAGGAAGATTTGTTCTTGTCGCTTTCTTCTCTCTCTCGCTTTCCCCGAGAAATTACCAGGAAGCTCAAATGTGTGTTCCCGGCTTTGCAGCTTACCTTAGCTTAGCTGCTTTCCTTTTGCAATAAAAGCTTAGCCCGGACACTTGACGGGCTTTTAGGCCCATTTGAGGTTGGGCCAGAAAAAAGTCCACAACTGATCACTTTAGTTGATTTTTTATTATTATTATTATTTGTTAGGTTAGGGTGGAAACCGTGGAATTTTATAGGCAAAGGGTGTTTTTAAATGTGGTGTAAATTATGTTTTTAAAATTTTTGAAATTTTGATTTTTTGTTTAAAATAAAAAAATTATGTTTTTATATTATTTTGACATGCTGATATTAAAAATAATTTTTAAAACATAAAAAAAATCATTTTAATATATTTCTAAACAAAAAATATTTTAAACCGTAACCGCTATTATAATTCCAAACAGATTGGAAGTATTGGACCAATAATAATTTGTTAATGGAAACAAATATGAAAAATTAAAAATAAGATTAATTTTGGATTATGAGCAATATGGAGAATAAAGAAGTACGCCCTCCAAGAACATGATTCTGAATTGAGCCAAGCATGGATTATGATCCCTTCCCTTTAGTATAAAAAGTAGGAATAAGTTACAATAAATCCGAGAGGAGTGAGGACAAAGTAAGCAAAACTAAATCTTTTCGGTGTACCAAACGACTGTCACAATATTCACCATTGTCCTTATTTTATTTAAAACTCATAAATTTCATATTTAAAAAAAAAAAAAAAACAACACTAGCGGCAATGCGTGTGATTCACTAGATTAATGTTCGGTTTTCCTGCATGACAAAGAACTTCATGGTGCCATTGTTACAGTGGAAGCGAGCTCCTCCGCCGCAAGCAAAGTAATAGAGGGCTGCCACCTGTTGAGAACGATCCCGGACCCATCACCACCCCCTTTGTGTCTTATTAGCAACCAACACGGCTCTGCTCGGGTTGCATTTTAAAATGGAGTATCATTGTATTAAGTGAGATTAAACTAACCTGGAGTATCATAAATGGACCATTTCTGAGAGCCCAATCGGCATAACTGACACCAAATGTCCAATTCTGAGATATACCTGCAACAATCTTGTCGGGTGTATCTGTACTGTTTTGGCGACGAGGACGACGCTTGAAACTCCTATCGGCGTTGTTGAAACTATATTGCCATTGCCTGCATGGAGGCACTATGCATAAGGATGAGTGCTTGTGAATATGCTATACAAGCCATCTTCCCACTGAAGAGCAACTTGAGAAGGGGTGGATTTTAAAGAAGAATCACTGTCAAAAAAAA
>Ga0325411_1007090_pt1 | contig 12236 bp, 6 predicted proteins | sample PopdelMetagenome_13_FD_206181 | JGI IMG/M metagenome (GOLD analysis project Ga0325411, IMG submission 206181) | Populus deltoides microbial communities from Bellville, Georgia, United States - Xylem-PdIQD-R4 | ecosystem: Host-associated > Plants > Phyllosphere > Stem > Wood/Secondary xylem... | reverse complement strand
TTGATTTTTGCAATAATTCCAAATAAAAAATATTATTAAAAAAATACTCGTCTTTCTTTTCTCTCATTAACCCTACAATTCCTTCTCTTTCATTTCTTCAACAAAAAAAACTTTGGTTTTTCTGGCTCAAGAAATTACCTATGGGAAAACAAGATTGTCGAAAGCTTTTAACAGGTTAGTGATTCCTTCTTCCCCTTTGATATTTCTTTCGCCTCTCTTTGGTTCATCTATTTTTTCCAAACCTTGCCTTTTTAAAGGCTGTTTGTTTATGCTGTTGCGACTTCTTTTTAAGCAAACCATGTAAACAATACGTTTAATAACAATAAAAGACAAATTACTGTGTATATAGGGCTTGTTAAAACCGTTGGTTCGTGAGAAGCAGCTCTCAGCTGCTTCTCACACGGCCGCGTCTAGTGACTAGGTGAATTAATTCACCTAGGCACTGTTCACGTGAACAGTGCTAATTCACTTTGGCACTGTTCATGTAAACAGTGTTTCAACTGTTGATTGGACTGTGTCCGACCCGGTAATTTTTTTTAAATTGTGTTTTACTCGAAAAACTAATATTTAATATTATTTAATAACACTACATAAATTAGAAGGATATCGCATGATGACGTAGCATTTGCGGAATTTGATCGCAATTCCAATTATGTTATTGTCGGGTCCGACCCAGTTAAAAAAAATTCAGTTTTTATTTTTATTTTTAATTATATTTTATTCAAAAAATTAGAAGGAGATCACTTGATGATGTAACAAAAAATTCAGTTTTTGTTGTTGTGCGCTTAAGAAACCATGGAAAATATAGTCCTTGTTGGATAGATTTCGTACGTGATGAAATTGCATATAGTTTATGGAATAATAAAAAATATTTGATATCAATATTATTTATTTCATGGTGTAATAACAGTAGTTAAATCTAAAATATTTAAATTAAAAACCATCAATATATATATATATATATATATATATATATATATATATATTTTAATTATTTTATAACCTCAATTTAAAAAGCATTCTTTTAACCAAACACATTAAACTACCTTTTGTTCAACCTCAATTTCAACCACAATTTTAACCAAACATATATTTTTCCAAACCAACCTCAACTAAAAGTACTTTTTATAAAACAACTTTTTTCAAACCACAACAGCTACAACAATACCAAACACACTTAAGCCACTAGCCACATTGATGAGAGGACTTCTCTAATGAATGGCAAATTAACGAACAATAGGAGTATATAAAATTAAATGATATATGTCGATGACTTTTCATTGAAGGATATCTTGGATCATCATGATCTTAGAACGAAAATAAAAGTTGTATTGTTATAAAAAAATATTGATTTATGTAAAGAATCATCTCAACATAATAGTTTAAGCTGTTAGATAAGGTTCTAAGATATGATTTATATTATTTTTTAACACACCCCCTCAAGTGAAAGCCCTTTGAGCTTGAAACTTACACAGACTTACACTACCTTGTGTTTAATTTTTATCAAATAAATGAGGATGATGAGATTCGAATTCGTGACTGCTTAGTCATAGTTAAGTTAATTGAGAGATAGTTTTGTATAATTGTATAGGTTGCTTAAGGGTAGCAGCCATCCTTTTGTATTTATACTTGTAGGGTTGTGTACAATATAATGGTGGGATGTATTACATACAATAATTATTCCTATATAAGAGTGTTTACATTGTATAGGGTCTCTTTCCTTAATACATCCCGTCAAGCTGAAGGTGGAGATTCCACCCGAAGCTTGGATCGAAAGTAAGCAAACGAGACTGGAGGAAGAGGCTTGGTAAGGACATCGGTTAGTTGATCTTTGGAAGAGATAAACCGTACCTGAATTTCTTGTTTAGTAACCCGATCACGGACAAAGTGATAATCAATTTCAACATGTTTAGTATGAGCGTGAAATACTGGATTTGTAAATAAGAAAGTGGCCCTTAAATTATCACACCATAACGTGGTCACAGTTGAAGAAGGAACCCGAAGTTCTGTCAATAATGAGCGAATCCATAAAATCTCAGCAGTACCATCAGCTAAGGCTTTATATTCCGCTTCAGTAGAAGACCTCGCAACAATGCGTTGTTTCCCGGATTTCCATGAGATAGGGGTAGAGCCAAGGTACACAAGATAACCACCTGTGGATTTGCGATCATCAATACTACCAGCCCAATCAGCATCTGTGAAACCATGAAGAGACAAAGGAGAATCCCTAGTGATGTATAGACCATAAGTGGCTGTAGCCTGGAGGTAACGCAGAATACGTTTAACAGCAGACCAATGATCCTTAGTGGGGGCATGCATAAATTGACAGACCTTGTTGACTGCATAACAGATATTAGGTCTAGTGAAGGTAAGATATTGTAATGCCTCAACAATCTGTCGATACCGTGTGGGATCAGAGTAGAGAGTACCTGGTATGAGTCTTAATTTGGAGGAGGCAGATAGAGGAGTATCAACTGGTTTGCACGAAGTCATACCTGCTCATTGGATGATATCAAGGGCATATTTATGTTGGCTTAATAAGATACCCATAGCAGTAGATTTAACTTCAATACCCAAGAAGAAATGAACAGAGCCCAAATCCCGAAGCTTAAATTCTGATTGTAGCAAAGTAATCAATCTATGAAGCACAACTGAGTTACTCCCGGTTAATAAAATATCATCAACATACATAAGCAAGTAAATCATAGCACCATTGTGAGAGAGAATAAATAGAGAAGTATCACCCTTGGATGCCTGAAATCCAATGGAGAGTAAAAACTCACTCAACCGGTTGTACCAAGCACGAGGTGCTTGTTTTAAACCATACAGAGATTTATGGAGACGACACACATGAGATGGGAGTGCAGGATCAACAAACCCAGACGGTTGCACCATGTATACCTCTTCCTGAAGAATGCCATTTAGGAAAGCATTATGAACATCCAACTGATGAATGGTCCAACCATATGAGACAGCAATAGTGAGCACAAGGCGAATTGTTGTAGGCTTAATCACTGGACTGAACGTCTCCAAATAATCAATCCCTTTTTGCTGAGTGAAGCCGTGGGCAACTAATCGTGCTTTATATTGGGCGACCTGACCATCAGCATGTCTTTTTATTTTGTAAACCCATCTACTGCCAATCACATTCATAGTTGGATGGGGAGGCACCAATGTCCAAGTTTGATTAGAGTGAAGTGTTTGAAGTTCCTCCTGCATGGCAGTGTCCCAAGTAACATACATGTTTGCGTCCTTAAATGACAATGGCTCCTGCTAAGGTGAGGTCGTGACTAATGAGACAGCCGCAACGCTAAGATTAGCATTTTTTTCTGGCCGCGGTCGAAGCACCATAAGATGGGTGCGAGCCCACTGAGATGGAGAGGAGACAGCGACAGGGACGTGCTGAAGATTGAACTTAGACAGATCAACACATACGTTAATACCATGAGGGGAAAGAGAGGAAGAACCTGTGGTTGAAGAACTCAATATAGGCACAGACCATGAAGGAGACCCAGCAGAAGAAGCACCCACAACAGGGGAGCGAACAGGGGAGCTGGCAGCAGCATCGGGCGACGTCTGTGAGTGTGATGAATCTGAACCTGCAATTGAAGAATGATCATAATAACATGCAGATAATGGTAAGTGAGCCGAATGAGGTGTAGGCAGTGGAGGGGGCAGTGGTGAAGGGACTAAAGGGGGTTGTATGAGAGGATGTAAAGTGACGGGTAAAGAGGGAGCAGAGGGCGGTTTGGGTGTTGCTGCAATCTGTTCAGTTTTATCAAGAGGAAAAACATTTTCATGAAACCGGACATGACGAGCAAGATAAATTCATTTTGATGATAAATCAAGACATCGATAACCGACATGCGAGGTACTACATCCTAGAAAAACACAAGGAGTGGACCGAAAGTCTAACTTGTGAGCATTATATGGACGAAGAAAAGAAAAACAGAGACACCCGAACGTATGAAGAAACACATAATCAGGTGTTGATTTTAGAAGACATTCAAACGGTGTCTTATTATTAAGAACTGGAGTGGGCATGCGATTAATCAAATAAACAGAACTTTCAAAAGCATAACTCCAATATTTAAGGGGAGCGTGACACTGCCCAAGGAGAGTTAGTCCAGTTTCAACAATATGTCTATGACAGCGTTCAACCATGCCATTTTGTTCATGAGTGTGCGGGCAGATCACATGATGATGAATACCAATCGTTTTAAAATATGTATTGAGTTTTCGATATTCACCACCCCAATCAGTTTGAACATACTTAATTTTTAAGGAGAATTGGCGCTCCACAAGCGCCTGAAACTGATGAAAAATTGCAAAAACATCAGACTTAGCAGTCAAGGGATAAAACCATATAAACTTTGTATGAGCATCCACAAAAATAACAAAATAGCGAAAACCATCAGATGACAACATAGGGGATGGACCCCAAACATCACTAAAAATCAAGTCAAGGGGAGCTCGAGTTTGATGACCTGTAGTTTTTAGAGTCAGACGTGATGACTTTCCTAGAGAGCACGCAGGACAATGAAAATTAAACTGAGTGGACGTACATGACACTTTTTTATTTTTCACCAACAAATGCAGAATACGTGGACTAGGATGTCCAAGGCGACGGTGCCAGACATCAGCTGAAGTAGATAGACAGGTAGAGGAAAAAGCTTGAGGCAACGACGTTGCGGACGATTCGGACAAAACATATAGACCATCTCTACTCTGACCGGAAAGAAGAACTTCCTTTGTCATGAGATCCTTAACATAAAATAGAGAGGAATGAAATTAAAAAAAGACGTTATTCTCAAGACAAAATTTTTGAACAAATAGCAGAGGTTTTTTAATGGTAGGAACATGTAAGATATTGGATAAAGTAAACATGCAGTTTGGTGAGCGAATTTTAGAGTGAGCAATATTTGAGATAACAAGGCCCTTACCATCACCAACATGCAGATGATCATTTCCAAGATGAGGTTCTGAACTCGTCATACTTACAAGGTTGGGCGTGACATGATGATTTGCACCTGTACCAGGAAACCAAGTAACAGGAGTAGTGGAAGAGGCAGTATTAAATGCAAGATTAGCATTAGCTTGCATATGATGAGTAGCCAACTGAGAACATTGTTGAGCAGTATGCCCATATTCATAACACAGTTGACATTTTATATTGCGAGTATAGCCAGAAAAATGATTTCCTTGCTGCCCAAAACTGCCTGTTGGCCGTGAGGAAGTGCCAGATGAGAACCGGTTTCCATATGGGCTATATTGTTGTCCTGAAGTATAACTGTGAGCTGGTCCATTGCCATGATAGAAATTGCTGCGATTGTTAGGTCTCCAGCTCCCACGAAAACGACCCCGTCTGCCAGATTGATGCTGCACATAGAACGCAACTGGCTGCTACGTTGGAGTTGGTAATAGAGGAGCTGTTACAGATGGCTGGAGAGAGGCTTTGTGAAGAAACTCATGTGTAAGAAGGCTGCTATGGAGATCGGTATAGGTGATGGGAGCATCCTTAGTGGACAAGCTGGTGATGAGATCTTTAAACTCACTATGTAACCCTCGAAATACATACAAGTTAAATTCTGCCAGGAAGATTGGTCTGCCAGTGGCAGCAAGTTTATCAAACAAGGCATTTGCCTTCTGCAAATAAATGCTGGCAGAATCATCATTCTGTTGTAAATCCTGGAATGAGCCATGAAGCTGCATAATCCTGTAATTTGAGGGAGATGCAAGAGTTGTTTCCAGTGTTTTCCAGATGGCATGGGAAGTGTTACAATCTACAACCAAGTGCAGAACTTCCACCGAGAGAAAAGATAGGAGGGCACTCATGATTAGGTGATCTTGTTGCTTTCATGACAAATATGCAGGGTTGATAGAGAATGTAGATGTCTCAGTTGCTGCCAGATGTGGAGGAGGACATGGTGATGTGCCATCAACAAATGAATAAACGTCTTGGCCCAAGAGAAAATGTTTCATCTGCATCCTCCAATATATGAAATTATGGTTGGATAGTTTTAAAGAGACTACCTGGTGTGTGTTAGGAAGAGAAATAATAGAGGCAGTAGGCGATGCCCCATACATAACGTATTGCGCCACAAGAGAGAAAGAAGATTGAAGAGTTGATGCAGCGCCAGCAGCTTGTTGAAGTTCTTGATTGTCTATGTTGCTAGGGAGGAGAAGTTTGCAGTTTTTATTTCGTGGATGCTGATGAGAAGTAACAGAGGAAGAAGATGACCTGATATCTGCTGAGGAGAAACTGCTGCTGGAGAGTATAATAGAGAAAGAACGGCTGCTAAGAAGAAACAATGGCTGCTGGTTGAAACAATTACGCAGGAGAGTTGCAGCTGTTGCGGAAGAAAGCTGCTGAACGATAACCGCAGCTCTGATACCAAGTTAAGTTAATTGAGAGATAGTTTTGTATAATTGTATAGGTTGCTTAAGGGTAGCAGCCATCCTTTTGTATTTATACTTGTAGGGTTGTGTACAATATAATGGTGGGATGTACTACATACAATAACTATTCCTATATAAGAGTGTTTGCATTGTATAGGGTCTCTTTCCTTAATAGTTATCAAGTCTCTGATACCATGTCAAAGAACCAATTCAACCCAATAGCTTAAACTATTAGATGAGATTCCAAGATATGATTTATATTATTCTCTAACAATTCTGAACCATCATTTTCTTAGAATGAAAGTAAAATTATGTTATTCCATTCTTAATAGTTATTTTGTTTGGCAAAAAATCACTATATTTGTTGACAGTGAAAAACAAAAATGAATGCTTAAGGAGAAAAAAAAGGCAAGTAGATTTTTTATATGATTTTTTATTCTTTTTTATTTTTGTTTTCATGGTGCACTCATTCCTTTCTTCTCTACTGTCTTTGTAAGAGTTTCCAATTATTCAACCTCTTTCTCTCTATTTTTATGAGATTCCCCTCTTTTCTTTCCTATCTTTTGATATTAGGAATATATATTGAATTAGATTAATGTCCTTGAATTTACATGTTTGTTAGTTCAAATAATTATTGTAGATGGTTGCCATTTTCCAAATAAATATAAAAACTTGAGGAGAATCATTTATTTATTTATTTTAGTTAATTAGCGGCAGATCATTACTCATAATACTTGTCTTAATGTTAAGCTATTCATTAAAAATGTGTAACACCATATTTAAAATTGATAATTCAATTTAATTATATAGATATTTTACATAATATAATTGAATTTAATTATGTGGTTTAATATTTTATTTCAAATATAAAAATTATAATAACTTATCAATTGAATTCAATTTCATATGTAATTTGGTTCCAAATAGTCTGTTATTCTTTCTCATATTTACTTTTGTTCTTTATATATATATATATATAGTTGCTGATTTATAAAAGAAATCTTGGTTGCATTTGTTTGCCTAATTTTTTCCATTTAATTTCCCAACAATCATGGAGAGAAAAACATGTTATTTTTTTTATTTTTTCTAAAAAAAATTGTTTTGTTTGCTTAATTGTTGCTATGGACATCATAAATTCATCATCAAGCAATCTTGAAAAATTTTCTGGTCAAATTTTTTTTTATTGACAACAACAAATGAAATTTTAACTTACTGAATTAATTTTTTGTTTTTATGATTCTAAAAATGAAAGTGCTGAAAAACCAACTATTGTAGTTGTTACTTTAAGTGATGTAATTTTCTCAAGTAGTGAAGGAGATTTTACTAATAAAAATATCTTTTGTTATGGTAAAATTTTAAATGTTTTATCTGATAATATTTATCATATCTTTTATAATATTAAAATATTTTTTGAATTATGGGAAGGACTTGAATATAAATATGGTATGAAAAATAAGTTCTTAAAAAGTATTTAGTTGAAAAATGGCTTAATTTTCAAATAGTTAATGGAAAAGATATTTCTGATGAAATTCATTTGCTTGAAAATAATATTTACGACATGAAAAATTGCTTCTTTTTTTTTTCATGTAAAAATTTATCTAATAATAGTTTTAACCAAACATATTTTTAAAATTTATTTTTTTAAAATCCGTAATAGCAAAAATTACCATAATATCACATTTTTTTTCTTCTTTTTTTTTTCTAATAAAAATCAAGGCTCAAAGCCGAAGGAAATTATATTAAGCAGGGTCGAGTAGACCCAACTAGGTCATAGAATAGGATCAAATACAAACCCATACTAGGGTCATTTATAATCCAATTATTTCTATCTAGAGGATTCATGGATAAGCCTAAATTAGCTAGCCAATATGCTGGAGCATTAGCTTCACGAAAGGCATGTTGAACTTTCACCACCCACTCACGTGCCAGAAGTTCCTTTGCTTTGATGATCAAAGAGAAATTTGCATCTACTTTACCATATTCTCGAGTTATGAGATGAACCACAAGCTTGGAGTCGGACTCAAGGATTCATTTCTGAAATCCCAGCATCCAGGCCAATTCAAGCCCTGCAACCACTGCCTATAATTAGCGAAACCCTTAATCCACGAACCAAACTCATTCCGAGTTAAGCCTCCTGCGCCTGCATGCCCTACGTTTCCTTTGCTACATCCATCTAAATTTAATTTTTTCAAATTATGAACATAATAATTTAAGTTGTAAAGTTAATTTTTAATATATAATTTATATTATTTTTTAACATATTTTTTTAAGTGAAAGTTCTTAAAACTTGCATCGATCCATGCTATTTTGTATTTAATTTTTATCAAATAAATAAAAATGATAAAATTTAAATTCGTGACTGTTTGATCATTAAAACTCTGATATCATGTTAAAAAACCATCTATATTTAATAATTTAAGTTTTTAGATTAAATTAATTCATTAAAAAACTTCACCCATTCAGTTGAAGGAAATTTCCACCCCACCAACTGTACTTGTTTCTGATTCTTTGTCATATATATCCGTGACCTCTACATTGTTTCGCCACACATCATTAGCCAAGCTCTTGAAGCCAGCAATGGGGCTCCAAACAGGCACATTATTTCCACCAAACAAGCATGCATTCTTGCCCTTGCAGACATACCAAAGTGCCACGCTAAATGTGAAAGACCAGGGCACGGCATTGGATGAACTGCACATGGATCCCAGATTGCGCATCAGCCACGGTAATAACCCAGCCTCAAAGAATGTTCGTCTCCCTCTTGCTTCCACCAACTGTAACCAAATCCGCTTGGCAAACAAACATCCTCTCAATGCATGTGATGTTGATTCGAGCTCAAGGTTACATAATTCCAATACCGGGTTATTGGTCAAATGTCTGCGTGCTCTATTGCCATTGATCATCAGATTGTCATGAACTGTTAACCAAAGGAAGGTCTTGATTCTTTCTGGTCCCTTCCACCTCCAAATCAATGTCCAAATAGGTTCTGAAGAACGCTGGTTGTTCATTGAAAAATCATGTCCATTATAAGCAGATTTCACGTTGAAAATCCCATTAGGGGAATTAAGCCAATAGACTTTGTCACTATATCAGTCACGTTGGAAGGAGGGTACGTAGGCTAGCCAAAGCCATAAACACTTGCATAGGGAGAAGGTGAGCAAACAGTTCCCATCACCACTGATTTTCCTGAACCATATCTGCCACTTTAGCATTAACCAACACATCTGGGATATCAGCCATTGTATGATGAATTATCCATCTAACCATTTGTCTTTGCAAAATCTAACTTGTCCTCCATTTCCTGCTGACCAACCCGTGCCTTCTATAATCTGGGGCCACACCTTACAGATGGCCTTCCACAATGGAGAATCTCGTCCTCTCGCTTGAATAACTGAAACCCGATCTTTAGTCTGTGTATATTTTCCTCTCAAGAACCTTACCCAGATTTTATTAGCTTCATAAGAACGCTTTATTCATCAAATGCGTAATTCTGATGTTAGTTTATATGCAATGTAGATACATGTGATATTATTTTATTTTTATAAAATATATTTAATTTTATTAAGTAAAAACATTATTTATTTTTAATATTTGTTTATATTTAATTATTGATTTAATATTTTATAAATAAATCTAGAAATATAAAGTCCAGGAAACAAAAAATATTTTACAAAGAAAATTATAAAGATGTTATAATTATGAGATCCTATTGCATCAAAGTATTATTGTTCCTAAATGTTCCTGGCCAATACTCTCTTGATAATGAACATTTATATTAGAGTTGTTGAGACTAATATATATTATGTTCTTTCCATTACAAGAGGAAAGCAGCTGATTTAATAAGCTGGGATATGAGGATATATAAAATTAATATGTAGATGCTTGTTAGATAACACGTACAATGAACTGACCCGCATGAGAATTTCATGTCGAAATATATATCACATGTGTTTATGAAAAGGCTCATATGACGGTTGTGTAAGTGATTCTTGGACTTAAGATCACTAAGTTATGTTATATAGGAGGTGTTATGTTTTAATCTTGTTACACGTTATCTTGGTACAGGTAATAAGGTTTAGTCAAATCATTTATGACTTTCTTAATATTTGAGGATCATGAATGATGCACTTGATCTTCAAATATAAATTAATTAATTATTGAATTGATAATAAATTAAATTGTTTAGTTTATTTAATTCTATTTATTTAAAATTATAATTTATATTTGAGCCAATATATTAGAAACCTAATGGGTCACACACAATAAGAACCATTAGTCAAAAATTAAAATGAGATAATTAATCAAGTGTGACTTGATTAAAAATAATTTTAGAAATTAAACACTAAAATGTATTTAATTCAGGGATTATGATTCTAGTTCTAAAATAATCAAGTAGGGACTTGATTGATTAAATTTCTACAATTATCTTTAAATAATATATGGATATTATTTAAGAGAAAAAATAAATATTTTACAATTTGTAGAGTTTTTAGGATTCTCTATAAATATAAAATTAAGCCTATTAATTTGATGGTTGTTAGTTAGATAGAAAAACTATATAAATCATAAAATTAGAGCTAACACTCTAAGTATAACAATTCATCTCATCTAAATAGGGATTTAAAAGATTTTTTACTAGTGATTCGTGTGGATTACTATTGAAGACTAGAAAATTATATGACTTGTGGTTTGCGACAACTCAACCTTTAAAAAATTATTTAAAATAGAAAAAAGTCAAATCTTCATATAATAAATTTCTAAATAACTTGGGATTTTTCTAATAAAATTCTAGAAATTCTTGAATATTATTATTTTTTATTATTTCCGTTGCCCGTATCTTACATAGTAACCCAACATCTAGTCCCTAGCCTCCATCCTGTTTGGCTGGCGAAGAGTTCTCCATTTAACAAGATGGACTTTACCTCTCTCTTCACTAATACCCCATATAAAATTGCGACAGATATTCTCGATCTCATAGCATAGAGACTTAGGAAGCATAGACAAATGCGTTGGATACAACGGGATCGAGGCTAGAACTGACTTACAGAGAGTGATTCTTCATGCTAACAATAAATTAGAGGATTTCCAACTTGCCAATTTTCGATTCATGTTCTCTATGATATAACTGTAAGTTCGTCAAGTAATTCTCTAATGGAGCAAAGGGTTACCTAAATACTTGCCCAAATCAGTTGTTGTTGCAAAACCACTAGCTCTCCTAATGGCATTTTCTTGATTGGGCGAAACATTTTTAGAAAGAAAATCCTAGTCTTCCTACCATTCACCTTCTTCCCTGCCGCATCACCAAATAAACTCAAGCAAGCAATGTAAAATTTGGTTTATCTGGCTTTCCGAAGCTTCTGCAAATAAAAGCATGTTATCTGTAAAGCAGAGGTGAGAGGCTGTTGGCCCTCTACGACTGACCTTAAAAGGTTTCCAAAATCCAGCCTCTACCTCTCTGTTAATCAGCTGAGAGAATCTTTCCAAACATAAAACAAGAATATATATATGGAGAGAGGGGATCTCCTTGCCTAATTCCTCTCGTAGGAGTAGAACTCGAAGAAGGATAATCATTCCATAATACTCTGAGTGATGATGTCGTTTCTATACACTTACATCACAAGATCAACGAATTGACTAGGTAACCCCGCATCCATCAAAGTATCTCTGATGAAATCTCATGTAAGTCTGTCGTAAGCTTTCTCCAGGTCTACTTTAATAGCCATGTAACCCTGTGTTCCTCTCATATTCCTCATCGAGTGAATAATCTCCTGGGCCATCACTATGTTATCTGTGATGTTTCTGCCTGGAACAAAGCTGCTTTGTTTAACAGACACCAG
>Ga0325411_1007089_pt1 | contig 12236 bp, 10 predicted proteins | sample PopdelMetagenome_13_FD_206181 | JGI IMG/M metagenome (GOLD analysis project Ga0325411, IMG submission 206181) | Populus deltoides microbial communities from Bellville, Georgia, United States - Xylem-PdIQD-R4 | ecosystem: Host-associated > Plants > Phyllosphere > Stem > Wood/Secondary xylem... | reverse complement strand
GAACTCTTCATTTGTAAGATCTGCAAATTGATTGACACCAAGTTTGTAAGATTTGCCGGTTTGACTGTTAAAAGCATCTATGCGTGCAACATTTTCCTTGAATATGCTGTAACGGGTCGCCCTCTCGTTGTCATCCTTGTATACACGCCCATACCGAGTCATCCATTGCTCATGCCTCTCATACATGGGTGCATCCGGGGGGTTTCGAGCTGTGGATTTAGAAGGCCAAGCTCCCAAAATGAAGAGCAAGGCCAAACAAACAAATTGGAATTGTTTAGTGAATCTCATGGCAGCCTATGGTATTAGTAGCTGGTATATTAGGGAAGCAATGAGCAAGCTGGTAGGCACACTATCTTCACGCACCCTTTGAGGGTTTTATAGGGACTCTGCTCCTGTCAATTCGTATGCTCCACAAGACAGGCTTTCCAACTATGCGTGCCCTTCAAAGTGTTCTAATTTTGACCCCTATGATTAACTAATTTAATTGACATGGTGTTGTGTTTTTTAGCCAGCATGAATTCAGACAGTTCAAACTTTCCCTTCATGAGTAACTTTTCTAATGGCTGATGAGTATTGTATTTAGTAATCTAATAAATGGTTTTCGTGCAATGATTTTAGTCCCTTCATGAGTAACTTCTATAATTTTAGAAGCAGACAGAAATACTCTTGCCGTGCCGTTAGATTCACAAAGTGAATAGTTTGCATACGTTAAATAAACTTTCAGATTGTAACAAGAGTCGGCCTAATACTGCATCAGAGAAAAAACTAAGAAAATGGTAGTCTGATACCATTGGAAATAAAAAAAATTGAATGTTAAATAAAAAAATAAAAAAAATTGAATGTGTTTCCAAAAGAATATTAAATTAGCACAATGACGGAGCTGGAGGAGGAGGAGGCTGGTTGTTCCTGGAACCATACGGCCAAAAAGAGACCGCACATGTATCACCACTCTGTGATTTCATGTTCATGACCATTTAGCAAAGTTGTTCATAATTCGCCAAGAGTTGCTCGTATTTCTCGGTGAGATGAGCTGTGTGAGCTGTGTTATGTTCATAATTCGCCAATAGTTGCTTGTATTTTTCGGTGAGATGAGCCGTGTGTTGCTGTAAGGCCACGAACTCTTTTGATAGATTGCTCGATGCTGATTAGGAGCTCCCAATGGTTGAGACACTACGAGCCGCCCGTAAGTTCTCGGCTGTAGTGTTGGAGAGCCTGTACAACCGAATTTTATCGGGTCCGCCAAACGATCCTACCTCTATCCACAAATCTGGATCGAAATCCGGATGGGTCGAAGAATCATCTCCATATCTTTCCCTCAACCGACTATTAAAGGTCTTCTGAAAATGAAAAAAAGAAATCATCATATTTAATTCAATAAAAATAATAACTTACAAAATAAAATGGTTGAATGAACATAACACAAAGTGTTGAGCGTGGTTGTCAACGAACTGTTGCACCCCCTTTTGGCGGTCTTGACTCCGCACGTGCGTCTCTCAAAATAGCTCCATTGGACTCGACTCACATCCAAGAGACGTAGCCTGTAAGAAAAAAATTAATTAAGTAACAACAAATTAAATGATATATTTCATTTAAATTAATCTTACTATCCGCTTCGCATGTGCAGCAAACGGAACGAAGCTGCCGGTGTGCATTGTCACCAAACCACGAATTTTCCGGTTCCGGTTGCCAGCACCGAACTGAGAGTGTTGTGTGAACCGCTCAGACATCACGTGCTCAATATATTGTGGCCATATATCATCCAGGATGTCTAGCGATTTGAAATCCCTCCAAACTGCCACATCGTTCCAGCCTTGGAGATCGTTATTTCTAGCGTTTTTTTGTCTTTTTTTGTGCTTCATACTAAAAATCACGCAACCTACTTCCATAGTGACAAATTAGATTTTAAAACATAATTTTTTAAAAAACAATATCATATTGTTTTCAATGTTACCAAGTTGCTGCGTGATTTTCCCACACCCTCCTCACAACATTGTCAAGCGCGTTATCCCACTCGAATTTGTATTGTGTATAAATAATTTATTTAAAATAAAAATAATAATTTATGTACAATTATATTAATAATTTATTAAAAATATGCTGAAAATTAGAAATTAACACCAACCTCAAATTTGTCAAACCATGCGTCGATATTCGGTATCTATTCAGGATGTCTGGATACCTGACTCCATTGAAATAATAGAATCTCCATCGATGATTTAAACGCCGATGATAATACTCGGACGACCTCAATATTTGTGAACCTGAAAATAAATTAAATTAATGAAATATTGATTAGTTGTTCATAAATTATGTTATAATTAAAAAAAAAACTAAAACCGAAATAAACTTACATTGAAGGTCGTCCTTCCATTGTACCTCGTACTTGCGGGTGAATTGATTCTGTTGTGAAGGCACACCGCCTTTGCACTGTGAAACTGTGCTGGAAGAGGCTGCATCAGTAGGCGGCGCAGGTACCTCTTCTTGATTGGCACCTAAGAACATGTCATCCTCGTTGCTAGAAAAACTAGCTGCGACCATATGTGAGCAACGAGCTGTTGATTTCATTCTACGCATCTACACATTTTTATACGAATAATTATATAATTAAATTCGATTGTTAAAAAAAATTTCGGCAGCACCTCCTCTATACTGAAGACTATCCAAAGTTTTCAAACCTGCAAATATTAACAATAGCCACAACCACTTGACCCCATTCAAAAATTTTGTATATAACCTAACATCTATACAAATAACAATTAAAATTAATGGAAATAATTAAGCACATATCATGCAATAATAGAGTAAAATTGAGATAAAATAATTAAATTTATTCCTATATATTCAATTACTAATTACAAGGTAAATTCAACAATAACAATTAAAATTCAAAAAAGTATTCAATTATTATGGCAATACAAACAATAAAATATATTGAACAAATTAAAAAAAACTATAAACTTTAGTAATGAAAAATGCTTACCTTAATAATGTTTTAATTTCAAGACTTTATCTATATTATAAAAATACACCAAAACAAAAAACACGACAAAAATAACAATAGCTAAAACAAAAAAATATAAAAAAATAAAATCAACAATAACAATTGAAATTCAAAAAGTATTCAATTATTATGACAATACAAACAATAAAATATATTGAACAAATTAAAAAAAAAAACTATAGACTTTAGGAATGAAAAATGCTTACCTTAATAATGTATTTATTTTAAGACTTTATCTACATTATAAAAATACACCAAAATAAAAAACATAACAAAAATAACAATAGCTAAAACAAAGAAAATATAAAAAAATAAAATCATTAAGCATATTAAATGGAAATACATACCTTTTAATTTGCTGAGGATTCAAGTAGAGATTACAAGCTAAAAAAACAAAAGATTTGAAGGGAATGAGAGGAAAAAAAAATTAAAAGTAAAGCTTTGAAACGAAGGAGATGAAAAAATAAACTGAAGGGGCGGTCGCTGGGATTTATAGCATAGTTTTCTCGACGGATTCACCGACGGACATTTAAATAATATTAATTTGAATTATTCCGTCAGTGATGTTTCGATAATCTGTTAGTAAATTTTGAATTTCTCACAAGAATTTTATAATTACCCTCCAAATTTTTCGCAGTTCGTCGGTAATTCCATCGGCAAGTGCACGAGGACAGAGATGCATTAATATCCGCCCTTTGGAATTTGCACCATCCGTTAGTGATTTTGTCGGTAATTTTGGACCGCCGAAAAATATCGACGGACTGTATCCGTCGGTATCAACGTTAGTGATGCATTTCTAGTAAACACTTTTGAAACTCTCTGTGAAATCCCAACAAACTGTATCCGTTTGTAGAGTCGTCGGTGATTGTGGCATTTCCAGTAAATGCAACTCTCATGCCGACAGACTTCATCCGTTGGTAGTGTCATCAGTGATTGTGACATTTCCAGTAAATATTTTTCAACTCTCTGTGAAATGCCGACGGACGTGTAATCAATCGGTATGGACGTCGATGATCGTGCTCTGTGCATGAATGATTATGTTTGTATTGCCTATTTACCTTTCTGCAAACACTTAAATTACAAACTGTCCATCACACAAAACAATAACAACAATTAACAAATAAATTAAATATTTCATGTTACAAAATATCATCCATAATATATATTACATGAAAAAAAAAGCTTTACACATTGCTTTATTATGATAGTCAATTGAATAGTCATCAACTTCATTGCAATCTTTAATATAGATATCATCATCATCTTCATCGATATTTGCTTGTCCACTAGAGCTCAAAACAACATTCAACTCCTCGGCGTCAACATCAACAAGACTATCATCGAAAATATGAAAATTTGAATTTTCTTCCAAGTCAATCGAGGGAGCAACTGTGCTACGACCATTTGATAATTTTGTCATAACCGGTCTCACTCAACCCGTGATCTGACTTGATGGTGAACACCTGTGCTACAACTGATAATTTACTGTGGTTCGTGCAACCATCCCATAATGGTTCGTCAAAATATTTCAACAGATTAAAAAACCTACCTGCATTTGCATTAGGTTATTCTTCTACTATTGGACATTGACTGACATTACCTTAATTCATTGTCATTGCATCCATAATCATATTCCTGTAAGGATTACTGTTGTCATTTGCAACTCCATGCATGTTGCTAGCACTAGAAGTTGACCCAACCACCCTTTCTCCCATACTCTTATTACGAACAATTAGTTCTCCGTGTGCATACCAACACATGTAATTCTCCATAAACCCTTTGTGTAGAAGATGCATCATTACAACATCTGGATGCAAATAATTTTTATTTTGACACTTCCTGCATGGATACCTAATACTGCCTCCAGTAAAATTTCTAGGAATAGATGTTGCAAAATTAATAAAACCCTGAACTCCGTTACAATAATCCATCCTTCGCAATCCTTAGGGTGAATCTCGTTACATCCATGAACGATCATCCATGACTTCTATTAAACCTCTATAAAATTACGATGACAACATGTATTAATTAATTATGTTAGGTAAATAAATTTGCAAAAATATTGGTTTACCTCGAGATTATCCAACAAGCTAATTACAACTTCTCATAAATATTCATTATCAATTATCAATATCCATACAAATTTATACATATAAATTTATAGAAATTACAACTCCGCAATAACATTGATAAAAATTAAAACTGACCTGTTAAACAAACTATTAATTATTTTATCACAACACATGTAATTCGGTAATTCAACAAGTTACAAACAAATACAATTTTACAAAATCTAAAACAAACCATAACAAGTATAAAATTATACATTCATACTACAAGTTTGTTTGAGAAATAACAATAAATATGTATATACACTAGCAAAATACATATACTAAAAAAACATAATAAAATTGACATTTAAATGTTAAAATTAAAAAAGATAGATTTACTTATAGAAAATGATAAAATCCATAATAAATCAAAATACGGATGCTGTGACTACAAAACTTAAAGAAATATGCCTTGTGTTGAGAAAAGTGGGATTTCTTTTTTTGGGGTTGGTTGTTTGTAGTTTGGGATGGAAGAGTTGGGATGGGGAAAAAAAATGAGAAATAGGGGAGGAAAGAGTCGGCTAAGTGGTGATATATTCACTTTTGTAGATGGAATCACTGACAGACTATTTCTGTCGGTGATTCTATCGACAATTCTGATGGAGAATTGGTCACGTCACTGCATAGAGATTCGGGTTTGAATCCCTCAGTGATTCCATTGGTAAAATCACATGCAAAAAGTTCCACGTCAGCGAACTGCCTTTTTTTTTTAAATTCTGAATAGTTTGTCTGTAATTTCATTGGATATACTGACCTCAGTATTCCATCGGTATATGCCGACTGAATTACGAACAAAATAGTGTCCATCGGTAATTATCACAACAAGTTACCGACATAATTATTCTGTCGATAATTCTGTTGGTGTTAAGCGAATTTCTGGTAGTGTAAGATTATGAGTTGATTTGGAGATCTGTCATTTAGAGGATGGTGATCGGGTATCTAGAATCCCAATGAACCGGTCGACCATTTGGTTTATCTGATTTTGGTCCACCGGTTAGGTAGAACTTGTAGACCAGTTGGTGTGTTGTATTTTGGTAGACACTTTATCCTAGATGATTTTGGTTGACTGGTTGGGTTGAACCAATAGACCAGTTGACCTGACAATGAGGTTAGATAATTCTTTTAGGTTGAATGAATTTAGGCTATGTTTGGGATCAATCGGGTAGACTAATTCCAATTTATAATTACGTTTTATTCCTAAATGTATAAGTTAAGTATATTAAATAGATTGTACATTCTTTTCGAGTCTTTTTGAATATGTCATCTTTTGTACTCAAATAATCTTGATATTTTACATGCGAGACATTAGTAGGTTTCCTTTGAACATCTGCTTTTGAGATCTTTTATTTTTGAGTCAGGTGGGTGAATAATTTTTCATATACTAGAGAATTAATATAAATACTTGAATTATTATAATATGGAATTGATTGTGCTTCTTAGTAATTCTTATATTGTTATTTATTTCTTATTTATGATTAAACATGGTCGCTTATTGAAACTAAATCTTTGATATGAACTATTATGTATATTTCAATTGATAGCTCTTATGTATTGATGTCACGAGTTAAGTCTTGAGATATGAATCTGTCTGTTTGATTATGATATGAATCTATAGTATTCCAGTCAGAATACCTATGATAATAGGGTAGTTTTAGTCTTTATGGATATCCTATTTGAAACCCTAGTTGGTCGGGGGAGTCACCAATCTGTGTGAACTGATCATCCCACAGTACGGAGCCTCATACTCATTGCATTTTGATTTTTTGACGAGCTTTACCTTTTGATATTCTTGTTACGGGTCTATTTGAGAAACTTTTCTATAAGAACCTAAAGCCATATTTATATATATATTCCTCATTGTTGTATTACTTCGTATATGTATATTGAACGTTATCTACTTGCTGAGTTGTTGAACTTATCCTCTCGTTTTTTTTCCAGGTTTATAGCTTGTTAGTAGGTCATTTTTGTTGGATCTTCAGAATCTGTTTTTTTGTTCTAATTAACATTATTATGTTATGTCTAGTTAATGCTCTATAATTACAGAGGTTTGTATTAACTCTTGTATCAAGATAATCAAATTATATTATGAAGTTAATTTTATTATTAGTGTTGTGTTGAATTCTAATTAAATTATTTAAAGAATAAGTTCGTATATAAATTTGGGTTCACATAGGTATCTTTGGTTAAACCAGATTAGAGTTTCTTCGGCAATTAAAAAAAAGAAAAAACCCAGTTTGAAAAATTTAGGAATCCTTGTAGCTGCATCTTTTAGTCCTGCTTTCTAGCTCATAAATTATGAAATTAATGATATCTCCCAGTCAGGAACTTTCTTTGCTTTCGTTTCGTAAACTGAAGTATAATTTGCATGCCACAAACTAAAAGTCTAAAAGTGCTGCTTCTGCAACTGCAACAATAAACATAGCTGCTTCAACTGTTTTAATATCACCATCTTCAGCTTCGAGTACCGGTCCTTAGGAATTCCTGGAACATACTGTGCTTTCAAAGTAGCATACAGTTCATTGAAAGCTGCAGTCTTTTTAATACTCTACTTAAGCTTGAATCTTGACCTTCTTAAATCTTGCATTACATTGTATGGAGATAATATTGGCAACATATATTATTCGGATCAAAAGCAAATGTGATCTCTCTCCTAAGATTCTGATTATATACAAATCTCTCGAGTCTAGAGCGACATTGCATCATAGTATAATGGTGATCCCTTGATAGAAGCTAGGATAAGCATTATGCAAGTTTCTGGAACAATACGAGAAAGTTATATTATAACATAATAGACACCATGTACAGAATTACAGACTCGTTTGAGATGCCATTATGAGTTCTTCCTGGGATATTGTGCAAAAAAAGAAGAAAATGTGGAAAACAAGCATACACGTTTGATAGGTGATAGAAATAACCAACAGCAGGTGATGGCATGTTTTGAGATATGGAAACTTCAGGAAGTAGGGTAAGAGGCTTGTATGGCCATGCCACGAAGTCCTTCCCTGGCAGATACATCACACTGCATTCGGATGTATCCCTCTCCGCCTATTTTACACCCTACGAGTTCATCAGCAACAAATACCTTATTCGCTCGCTAACTCCATGACCAAACGACTGTAACACCATGGTCAAGTTGAGTGCCACGTTCTCAGTAAAGATGCCACTTAAGTAGAATTGGCACTCAAAATCCCCCAGCATGAATGGAAACGGAAACTTGTTGTTTAGCAAAAGCCTTCATAATGCAGCTTCACCGTTTGCAGTCACATCTTCAAACCGGGTTATCTTTGCTGCATGGCTAGCTTCCATGTTGGCGTGGCAAGTGCTATCCGTTCCCTTGTTTGGGTTGTTGGCCTCAGCAGTTAGGCCATTGTTTTTCTCAATGAATTTAAAAGCCTAATCAATCAAAACACCATTACAGCCTTGCTTTTCACCCTTGATGTTGCAATCAACAAGTTCTTGCTCTAAGAGGGAGAACAATATACCAGTTATTAGCTGAGAGATTCCTTCCATCATGGCTGCCACTTCTGAAAGTGCAAAGAAAAACCTATATTTTGATTACAAATGAGGAGCTGAATGACTTGTATTCGTCTGAGTTTGCGTTATTGCCTGCTGAAGAGACTTGAAAGCTTTTTGGTAGCTGAAGAAACCCATAAACCAGAAATCAAAATCATCTACAGTAACTATTTCTATGTACTTCTCTGATGGCTTCTTCGCATTCTCACTCTGGTTGGCTGTCCTTATCTTTCTTAATGGGACAACTACCTGCATAGATTGATATTATTTAGAGATCAGAGATGCCAGAGAGGGAGGGGAAGGAGAGAGAGAAGTCATGTTATTTTGTTTGTTACCTTATAATGAATTCTGACCAATTTTCCTTCTGGAGAAGACAACTTAATTGATCTCTCACTGCAGAAGGCAAGCTTTTCAGTAGAGATAAAGAGGAGGCCTGCAATAGGACCAGCTGTGGTTGACAAATAACATTGACAAACTCTCAACAATCTTTCTCCTTCACTAACACTAAATAACAGCCTAAAAACTTTCTTCACCCCTCCTACTTGAAGGATCCTAGCCCCCAAGCTCAGCTTCCCTACAAGAGTTTCAGTGATCTTGGTCCCCAGCCTCACTGCAGTTACAAAAATTGAGATGAATTTAGCATCCTTCCAGCGTTGATTGAGAAGAAATTTGACGTTTCTTAATCACAAATCAAAATTTGAATCACTTACTATGCTCTCGGATTCCATGAGCAAATTTGTCAGCTTTTTTCCCAAGCTTGTTCATCCTTTTAAGCATCGAATCTATTTTATCTGAAAATAAGACTAGCTGGTTAGTAAAACAACCTTATGTCATTTATGGTTGAGAAAGAGAGGAAAGGAGGAAAAGAATGATATACTTTGCTTGCATGCGAGAGCTTTATTTGCAGGAGTTGGAATATAGCGCTGCTCAGCATTTTCAAGTAACAGTCTCGGCATCTTCTCAACTGCATACGATGCTGTTCTGGTTGGAATTCCAATAACTTGTTTCTGTGAAGTCTTCATAATTTATGCGCGGGGAAGATTTGATAACTTCTGGACTTAATGACTCGAACTGTCTTTTCGGTGCAGCTGCAAACTTCTGCAGAGTGCAGACTAGTACTGTATTTCGCTGTGAGATATGTAGAGGATGCTTAGATTGATCAAATCTAGCATTCCGCAAGTGTATATAAAGAGGTGTCAATAGTTGGTGAACCTTTTAACTTTTTGGTTGCATGACTCACCTATGGCTCATGATCGACAAGGACTATGGCATACAAATGGGGTCATATATATATATATATTAAGGGAAGATGGAGAAATGATGGCATGTTCGATTGCTTTAAGAAAAGATATCCTGGGGTCCTAATTTTGATTTTCTGTCGAGTAACTATAAGAATATATTTTTGACTGTCAAATTTTAAATTTCCTGAAATCCATTTTTCAAGTATGCTAGCTAGCTGATCATGGATCAAGGCGTTTTCTTCTACAATAAACTGGGAATGGGATCATTCTGGTACAGTGTAAGACCCAAACTTTTAGCCCAAACCTAAATCCAAGTCAGTTCGAACCCAACCTGAGTTAATTTTGGTATTTAAGGAAGAGTTGTAAGAGAATTTTTTTTTTCTCTTCTAATTCCTATAGCCGCCGTGACCCTCCCTTCCTTAAACCTAAGATTTTAGTTTTTTATCTTGAGTTTTCGGTTCAAGAAAGGTGGAAGTAACAAGTAAGTGGTTCTTTTTCATATTACTTTGGATTATAGTTTGTTTATGGAATGATTAAAGAAGATATTAGGGTTTATAAGGATTGAAGGTTTATATTGTTAAGATTGATTTATGATTATTAAGGGTTTAAAGTTAGGTGATTAATTAGTATGTTGTTGAAAATAAGGATTTATGAGTTGATTTGTTTAAATTAATTTTTATGGGTTAAGAAATTCAATTTTACCTAAAATCTGGACAGAATGGTCTTGAGGTTGAAGATGACCAAATTTTATTTTGGTCCTTGATTTATGAAAATTACAATTTAGTCCCTAAACTTGGGGAAATTATAATTTGACCCCTAAATGTATTTTGAGATTCTGGACAGTGTTATTATGAGATTAAGGATGATGAATCTCAGTTTGATAATTGATTTGGAATATTTTCAGTTTGGTCTCTCAATTTTAGGAATTTACATTTTAGTCCCTGAACTTTATGAAAATTTCAATTCGGTCCCTGGTACGTTCTAGACAGAATTTAGGATGGTTTATGGGTGAATATTTAGTATGGTTATGTATTTCAAAATTGGTCCTCCAATTTTGGTAAAATTACGTTTTGGTCCCTGTTTTGGAAAATTATCGTTTTAGTCCATAAACTTAGGAGACTAAACCTGGTTTTATCTTATGCATTGGGATCTTTTTTTTTGAGTTTTTTTAGTATATTTCTTATATTGTTGTAGGTTCTCCTAATGATCCTCAATAGGATTTCGGGTCTTTCATCTAACATTCCTTTTAGTTCTATATTTTCCGGGTGAGTAGAATAATCTTTAATATGCATATAATATAAATAAATATGTATATTGATTATACGATGAGTACAACTAGTTAATTTCTTGAATACTTATATATTTTGCTTTATTTTCCGAGTACTAATTTATTCTTGAATTTGTACTCGCAATCTGTCGAACTAAATTCTATTTGATATGATATTTGTTTCTTTGATGATTCTGTGAATATCTATTATGCCTTGATATAGGACTTGTCAGTAACTCCATGCTAACAGAGAGTAGTTAGCCTATGTGCACATAGTATTCTGTATACCTAGCTGGTGAGAGAGGCATCAGCCTGTGGTGACTGATCATCCCACAGTGGTCACCTTCGGGTGTCATCTGGTCACCTTCGGGTGTCATTTGATCTCTAACATGTATTTCACTACGTTATGATAATATGTTAGTATGTGTGTGTGTGTGTGTATATATATATATATATATATATCAAGATAAATCATCTTGCAAACTATAAATATCTAAAATATCTAAAATGTATATTAAATATTATTCCCTCACTGAGTTGGTTGAACTCACCCCTCATTCTTAATATTATTTCAGGTTCTTAGTTTCTGATAGCAGTTGGACTTTGTAGAGTGTTCCTACTTCTTCAATTTTGGTCGGTATGCCTTGCTTGTTTTGCGAGACTTTCCTTTTAGTTTTGATTTGATGTCTTAGACGCTCCACTATTACCTTGTTTTAATTAAGTTTGGATTTTGATAATATAATGAGCATTATAGATTATTGTTTTTGTTTTAATCACTGATGAAGAGTTTTAAACTATCTTTTGGTTTCATCAGTTTTGAATAATATAATATTTCTGAAGATTATGAAATGCTGCGTATTTTTGAATAAATTGTTTTTTTGATATGTCCGTTTAAGGCTTAGCGTAGTTGGGGTGTCCTTTCAACACCGCTCCTGGTTTCTGGTCATGGACTTGGGATTCGGGTCATGACATACAATATCATTAAAAATGACAGAACTATTCACAGAACATGTAAATTAAATTCATGACTAAACTGGTTTCAGGGAGGTGAAAGGTCTCTTCCTGTTTTGCTTAAATAGTTTGCTTCCACAGAATATATTCCT
>Ga0325411_1007086_pt1 | contig 12237 bp, 10 predicted proteins | sample PopdelMetagenome_13_FD_206181 | JGI IMG/M metagenome (GOLD analysis project Ga0325411, IMG submission 206181) | Populus deltoides microbial communities from Bellville, Georgia, United States - Xylem-PdIQD-R4 | ecosystem: Host-associated > Plants > Phyllosphere > Stem > Wood/Secondary xylem... | reverse complement strand
GAACGTCGATCTGTTTATGAGAGGCTTGACTGGTTTCAAACGATGGAAACACAAACTGTTTTGGATCTGTGTAACCGTGTTTCTATTTTCTAAGTCTAAGGAGACTGGAGAGGGAGAGGCGGAGAGGCGAGAGGGTGTGGGTGCTCTGGTACGGGGGCGGGTGCTCTGGTTAGGGTTAGCGGCGAGGGAGAGGGGGGACGGCAAGGGCGAGGGAGAGTGTTTCTCTGTTAGGGAATTAGGGTTAGCGAGTGGAGAGAGGCGAGAGTTCATCGTTTTCTATTTATACCGTCAACACAAAACACTGGTTAGAGACTTTTTTTTTGAACCGGTTCGGTTCGGTCCGGTTCAACCGGTTCCTGCATTATAAAACCGAAAACCGAACCGAACCGGGATTTTTTCTAACTATTCTAATCGGTTTAATCAGTTTTTTTTCTCGGTTCGGTTTTTTCGGTTAATTTTTTTTCGATTTTCTCGGTTTATTCGGTTTTCCGGTTTTTTTGCACACCCCTAATCACCATAGTTATAAAACCCGACCCAGTAGTTGATCCAGTAAAATAATTAGGTCACGGGTCTGGTGGATCGACCCGGGTCCTATATCAAGCATTCTTTTACTCCCTCGGACAGTACTTTGATTGAAATCACATTCATTTTCATTCAAGGTAGGTCTTGAAATGTAGTTACAAATCTTGTGGTAGGAGACAGAATAATTCATTTAACATGAAACTCAAATATGAATCACCACTTCCATGAGTTCTTTCTTTTTCTAAAGCTGCTAAACGAGGACTGTCACACCTGTATTTGCCTTGTGTATGATTCTTAAATATGTCTGGGCTAATTCACCATTCACGGCTGCTAATGAGATGCCATAAAGCGGAGAGGCTACTCCGGTACTCTATACAGCGACAGGAGCTCGAGGGCACACAAATATCAGCGACAAATTAATCCTAACTTTAAGATTTGACATCGTTTAAACCCCCCTAAAAAAAATGAAAAATGTCAACTCCCCTACAATTCCCCAGCTTCGAAACTTTAAGGCTCAGCCCAAAAAATTCGCATGCATTTCTCTAAAAGACGAAGAAAATAGAACATATACTCAATCACTTATGCTTCTGGTTTTTACTAAGCATGTACAAATAGCTTGGACATAAATATCAACATAGGAGAGATGAAGCACCTGGAGAAGTAGCACCAGTTGGACACTGATTTCTTCAATTTAACTAATAGATCTCTTGGCTATTCGAAGAAGAAGCTAATAGATCTTTTGGTTCAAAGAAAGAAATTAGGTCAGACTTTAACTTTCCTTTTGATGTTAGGTGCAGTGTTAAATGAAATTATTGTATATCTAGGCCGGGTCTCACTCGGGTCAATCGGGTCACGGGTCGACCCACTGGGTCGACCGGGTTTGACCGGTTTTTTACTTCCATCGGTTTTTTATCTTACCCGGACCGGTCTAGCCTCCGGGTCGACCGGTTCCCGGGTTAACCCGCCGAACCGGTCTAGGTTTAATAACTAATGATGATGACCATGCAAAGCTCCCGAACGTATAATATTAAAAATAATTTTTTAAAAAATATATTATTTTAATATATTTAAAAATAATCTTTAAAAAACAATTATTATTATACATCCAAACACCACCTTATATTCCTTATATAGGATTGTATTAGTAGTAAACGTGAACCTGTGAGGACTGAGGAGGAGGACATGAAAATGGAAAGTTACATTTGAAGGGTCCTTATAGCTTCTTAGTTTTTGTTAGGTAAGGCCCTCGTAAAAACAGAGACTAATGCTTTAACTTCTGTCTCAAAACATTCACAGTTCACAACTTTGTAGGACAGCTCCACCAGTCTTTGAGAAATGGAAGAATCTCCATTTGAACTCACACTCGAAGGACCACATTGCCCTTAAGTGTAGGCTGTTCTAACTTCTACCCCTGTATGCATTAACTTTATACTAGGTTTAGCATGCATCGTTGAGTTACAGTAGAAAGCTCCCATTAGCAGCAGTGTAGACAGGTAATTAATTAATATATAAGGATTATGAACTATAATTCTTGAGAATTAGAAATAGAGAACAAGCTTCAATAGTTTTAGATAAAGTAAAGGTTATTGAAGTATTTTTACATAATATGAGCTGGTGAGTGGTTTATGGAGTAAATTTTTTGACAGTGATGGACCCAAGACATAAATTTTTAGCTACATCATTAGTGACTATCCCATCTAACTCTTTTCCATGTCTCCTGCTGTTTGTAAAAGTGTTGGTTATACACTTGTTTAAACTAGAAACCTCGGGTACTATAAGATGGGTGGGGGTGGCCAGGGTTCTTTACACTGCAAGTGAGAAAGACAAGAGAAAAGTAGAGAGTGTGTCAATGCCAGGTGTTGAGAGAAGTGCTAAGATGGAGAGAACTCAAAAGATGCTACTGATCCTTGCCATTTTCGTACTGGTTCTTGCCTCCAATGTTGAAGCAGGAAGGAAGCTCAAGGACAAGGAGAAAGCTGACCAACCTCAGAACTATCTAGGAGGCTTTGGTACCAGTGGTGGCTTTATCCCAAGTCCTAATGGTCCTGTCTTTCAACTTGGGCCAACAGGGTATTGCTCTTACCCTGGGGTTGGTTGTGTCAGGATCCCTGGTACTGGTTCCATTGGCTCACCACCATGATCAAGAGTCTTGACTGCACTTACTAGCCAGGATCTCTAGCTAGTTAGTCTAGTGCTCTGGTTTGAGGCTCTTGATTTAGGGGTCTGGATTTGTTTTAGCCGTGGAAGTTTCAATAAGCTTGTTTCAGTTCGGTGTCCTTTGTTTATGCTTGGTCTTGTGTGCTTGTGTTGAAGCTTATGCCTCTTCTTGTGTTAGTGTCTATGTTTCAGGTCTGTCATTAATTATCTAGTTGTTCTATGAAGAACTTGGCTTTCAAACCCTTAACCAGTACTATGTACATTACAAGCCCTATCAATAGATGATCTACGTTTAAGTTACTACTTGTTCTACATATTCTCTGCAATGTTGTGTTCTATCTTTGAGACATCCCCTCTCTCTCTCTCCTTCTCTTTCCCCCCACCTCACAGATCTTGATCAGCAAGAAAAGAGAAGCTTCTTACAACACCGTGTGTTAATTAACCATATAATCTTAGTTATCTAATCACATTGAAGCACACTTGATTAAAAAAAGAAGAAGAAGAAGAAAATCACATGAAATACACATCCCATTTCCAGTTAAAGATCAATGGTCTCAGGATTCTTGCTGGATGTGAACCATGCCATGTTCCCCTAAATGGATGAATGATTTTATTTTTTATTTTGTAATTTTGCAGGAACAGTTGAAATAGGCTTAAATGGGAGAACAAGTTTTGAAATATAAATGCTTACTTGTAGCCATAACTGGCTTTTCTGAAACATGATTCATGGTTTGATGGATTTGGAACATAACTCCTCCTTTTTAGCAGTTGTTGAATTATTTGAATTGTACTAAGAAATAAATAGTTGGGTGAGGCATTTGCCATTTGTGATAAATGATGCTTGTATCATGGGAATTGCAGCCCTCAATCAGCAGGCAAAAAAAAGCTGCTTTTGGTTACTGTTCTGATTTTAAAAAAAAGGACAAATATAAATGTACTTGAGTAGAGGGACATAAAAAATATAAAAATAAATTTATTGTTAAAATAATTTTGAAGTAAATTCTTAATTTTTCAAAATAAAAACACAATATCATGTTATTTTTATTTTAATTGCCGCTGTCTTTTTTGTATAGAGATAGGATGAAAATCATGCAATCCTTGACTATACAGAATATTGGCTGCAAGAATCTAACATTGTACCTTCCTAGTTTCTACATCTTTTTAAGACATTGAAGGATCTTAACAGTCTCCCACCAACCAGAACCTCTCTGTTCGATGTTATGGTACTCAAAAGTATGTTATTAATTTGAAGATTAAAACAAGTTTTTATACCTTCTATCACACATCACTCCTCTCTCATTGTTATCTTCAACGCAAAAAATGCCTTGAATATTAGTATGCTTAGATTAGTCCAAATATATCCTTAATTTGGCCATAAAGATTATATATATATATATATATATATATATGGAAGATTAATTATAATGTTTACAAAAACATACGAATAACTGTTTAATTTATTCACATATATATATTAATTGAAAATCTTTCTTCCTTTCATTGCCCTTAAAATCTTTGAGGTTTGAATATACTTAAACTTTGTTTGATAGATTAACAAATCAAAATTCATGATGGGATTCATGATGGGTTTTAATTTGAATTCTTTTTTATATTAATTTATTTAAATTCAAATAATATAATAAGTTAAACTATGATTTGGTCAATCGTTTAAATTTAATCAAATCAAAATTAAAATTAAAATAAATTAAAACAATTATATTTGGATAAAAATAATAAATTTAAATTGATTTAATAAACATAAATAACTTAACAACTCTATAACTCAAATCTTAATCCGAATCAAATCTTAAATTAGATTTGGCAATTATGGTAAGAGTTTATTTAAATGTATTAAAAATTATTTTTTATTTAGAAATATATTAAAATAATATGTTTTTAAAAAATATTTTTAATACTAAAATATCAAAACAAATCATAAACAAAAAAAAATAAAAATTCAAAGATTTTTAAAAAGAAAAATTTTACATGTGAAAATCACTATGGTGGAAATCCCATACATGCTGTGGATGAAACTAATGGATGAGAGATAATTGGTGGAAACACTCCTCATGGACCTTTGTTCAACTAAAATTTAAAAACATGGTCGTCCATATTTGGTAATCAATCTTAATCATATCCATACAAGTAAATCTTCCAACATGTTTTGTCAAAATCTCAAACATCATTAATCAAATTTATTAAATCCAAATCCTTGAGTCAAGTAATCACATCACACCATCGACCTATCGTCTTTACATAAGTACCCAAAAACATTTGTTTCCCTTGTCTATCTATTTCTCTTGCAACTCTCGATCAATATCTGTTTGGTTCCTGAGAAAACACCAAAAAAAATGGAGCATAATTTTCTCTACCTTCTTTACAAAAAGCTATACTGCATCCAAGGCGAATAGCTCTCACCTTTCCATGATCATTGATAACAACATCAAAATAGTAAAAAAAAAACCATTTTGATTTGTTCACAATTTTCCATCAAGTTCTCACTTAACTGATCAAAAAATGGATGATACCTATGTTGTTTGTGCTGATACCCTTGAATGGGTTGCTTAAGGACCATGTTTTCATAAAGAAGTCTGCTCTACTTGCATAATTCGTCTTCGTTTCATCTGCAATGATTTCCATTGCTGCATTTGCAAATCAGAATCCAACACCATCTTTGTCATTAACATTGATTATTACATCAACTGTCTTTTGATTTCTGGGTTTTGATTATATTTTGAAAAGTTTTGGTTGTTTTGTTCTTTATGATGGTTTTAATTTCTGGGTATTGACTTTTATACTGTAAAGTTTTGGTCTTTTTAATTTTTGGGTGTTGGTTTTTGTAGGCATTAGGGGATTACACAAGGATGATAAGTGACTTCAAAGGTTTAGGTGGAGTTAATGGAAAAAAGGGTAATGTAGGGGAGTGTTGATATCATGAAAGGACAGGTTTATTTTGATGATTTTGATCATTGTAAGATAATTACAGCTATGTGTAGGTTATCATGCAATGTTTGCAACAAGAAGGATGGAGGGTCAAAGGAGTTTAATAGCATTGAGCAATTGAAGGGGCATTTGCTTCACAGGCATAAGCTGTTTATATGTGGTCTATGTTTGGAAGGTAGGAAGGTGAGAGTTGATTCATTGTTAACCTTTGCTTCTTAGCTTGGTATTTAAAGAAATGAGCATCAATGGAGTGTTAGAATATGAGATCGAGAAACGGTATTGAAATGAGCTCAATGAGATTATTATGTAGAATGTGCGGTAGGATTTGATCGTTTTTACATTGTCTTTGCTTTAGCAGGCACACTTGTGTTCTCTGACTTAATTAAGTTTTGAACCAGATATTTATAAATGAGCAGAAGTTATATAATAGAGCACAATTGACTCAACATGTGAGGACGGGGGACTCGGTGGTTGATGGTAGTGAAAGTGAAAGAGGTGGATTTACAGGACATCCTATTTGTGAGTTCTATGAGAATCCTTTTTATGGAGATAATGAGCTTTACTTGCATATGTTTACTGAGCATTTTACTTGCCACATATGCCCAAGGTAACCCATGCATTTTTTCCTTAAAAAGGCTTTCATGTTTTTAGTGTTTTGTTTTATCAAATGTACACTCTCATATGTCCATTTTGTTTTTTGTTCAATACAGGCAACACCCTGAACAATATGAATACTTCAACAGTTATGATAACTTGGAGGTTGATTATATTTTGTTTTCATATGTCTTACTTGCTTGTTTTTCATTGTATGGCATGATTGCTTTGTTTTTTAATTAACATACCAAACTTTATATCTCATATCCATTTTCATCAAGAACATTTCTTATGCGAAGATGAGCCTTGCCTTGCAAAACAGTTTATTGTTTTTGTAATTGAATCCGAATTGAAGGTGATATCTATTAGTCTTAATGATGCATCTTTTCCTTTTGGCTGTCAATATTTAGAATTTGTTTTTTATGTTTTCTGGAGGTACTATGTGACTAAGAAGACTTGTGTATTTCTGATATCGGTAGAGGCATAATGCCATAGAACATGGAGGGTGCTTGTCTTGTTATAAGCGTAGTGCTGTACTTCAGGTGTGTTTCGATCTTTTTAATTGTTGGACGTTACCAATGTCATTGGCATTTTCTGCTTTTTTCATTTTATGCTAAATTTTACCATACCTGAGCACTCTGTAGCCATTCATGCTTATTAATTATCATTCTTTATAATGTGGATAATAACATGCCTCTGTTATTTTCTACATCTAGATACCTACGAGTTTCCGGTTTCAGTAAATTAATGAACATTATCAGCATGGTAGAAGTTATGATAGTTGTTTGAATTCATCAAGCTATCAAATAAACTTGGCCATTGTAGATAGCCATCTGACAACCAATGCTGAAAGGCCTTGTGATATTTCATCAAATGCCCAAACAATTTCTACTCACAGAGAGGAGCGTGAAATTGATATAATTGTTAACCCTTTCAAGTCATTAGCCACCACAAATTCTGAGCAACCTTCAAGATATAATCATGTTTTAGGACAGAACTTTAAGAGTGTACCAATGGAAGAAACCTCTTTTCCTCCACTTCCGATGGCTCAAAGCAGCAGCCAACAGAGATCCAGAAATGGTCTGGGTGGGTTGAGTGGGAATATAATAGCTACTTGCCTTCATTTCTGAAATATGGTAAAAGTCCTTAATTCAGGCTTTGCCAGCAACAAACAGTCATCCTATCTTATTAGCTAGTTTTTCCTACCACTCAAGGCCCGTTTCAGATTCTGGGGTTTTATCTCCATCCAGTTCTCTGAGTTCATCCCAGAGTAAGCCAACAACAATTAAGGAATCTGATCTATCTACTTAAACGAGCTTTGCTCGGGCTGGGCCATCAAGGACTAATGGACTTATCTCTTCAGATTTTGCAAGTTCATCTAGGACTTCAAATAGTAACAGCAAATTCAGCCAAGCTACTGTGGCTTCAAATCTTGTAGACAGAACCTCTCACAAATCTCTTTCCAGTGCTCCTTCTCTATCTATCGCTCAAGTGGATAATATGTCTATAAGTGCCTCACCTTTGCTTAAGGTTGAGTATGTTCAATCTTCTAATAAGGCTCTAGTGGAAAAAATTCGTGCTGCATTGGAATTTAATGAGGAGAAATTCAGTGCATTTAAATTAATATCCACATAGTACCTCCGGGATTTAATTGATACTGCAGAGTATCTTGCCTACATACATCAATTTGGCCTATCACATCTTGTCCTTGAGCTAGCTAGACTTTGTCCCAGTGCTGAGAAGCAAAGAGAGCTTGTTAAGATTCATAATTACAACGTTGGGAAAGAATGGTTCTATTGAAAATGGATTGAGCATTGACAATGGTCGTTCCAAAAGCAAGAAAAGTTCAAAGAAAGGCAAAGAGAAGTGTGATGGTAATGGTATCACAAATCTCTGAGAACATTTTGTCAGATAGTCTTAAGGTGGAGATCTTACCAAAGGAAGGGCATCATGGTGGAAAAGGCAAATCAAAGATTTTGGTCGACAAAAAACAAACTTAAATTTTTCAATGGAGCCAAAGAGTGAAATTGTTGCTCAGCCAGATGGTGTCAGCTCAAAGAAGAATGTGGGGGCTGGGGGAGGAGGGAATAAACCTAAGAAAAAAACCGTGTCGGTGATACTTCCGCGCGCTGCCTCACTGCCCAATGTTTGTAATTCTGACGATGATCCTGATGAAAAAAAAGAGAAAGCAGATGTAGACAGCGATGTACCTAAATTGTTGCCGGTTCATGGAGTTTGGAGAAATGGTGGAGGCGGAAAGCTTGTGGAAATGACCCAAAAAGATCACAAAAAAATGACCTTGCCGGGGGGCATAGTGGAAGTGCCAGTTTGTAATTATAGAAAGAGCTGGCACCAGACTTGATTAATGTCTTTTTGTGTGGATGTTAGAGCATGTTGTTGCTAGGTACATATCAGTACATTAGAGGTTTAATCGCCTAAACTAACTAGGAATGTTTCAAGCTTTTAAAACTGTAATCTTTTCCTAGTTTGTTTTAGGTAAATAGCAAAAAACTTTTTTTTGGTACGATTTGGTTGAATTGGAAATATAATATTTGATATATTTTTTTATCAAATAGAACAATTAATTGGTAATAGTATAATTTAAATGTATTTGAAGTTAGACGTGGAAATGTTGGCAATCGTGGATGCCATAATTGAAGATGGCTACTATATATGGTTTGGTGCCAAAAACAGGAGAAAAAAAAGTAATGAAAATTTAGGTTCAAAATTAGACTAAAAATGTAGCAATGAATGCTTTCATAAAGCAATTTAACACATGCTTTATTTGAAAAATGATCGACACAACATAAAATACCACGTAAATCATCAAAGCTGTAGGAAAGACAAGAGTATGGATTGAAGGAGATAGAGCGAGGAAGGGGAGGGGGAAGAAGGTAGATTGCGACCCCAAATGTCAGCCACAATGATTCACATGTTGTCTCGCTAATTGGTCAGCCATGACATTTCACGAATAACTCTAACAAAAGGTAGATTCCAAACACCACGATCCTTACCCAAGGCTTAGCTGGTGCGAGTTCTTGAGAGGACGTCCACTGTCATATCATCAGCAAGATTCTGCACCATTTGTTTCTTCTTCTGGCCTCTCCATTGCAGGTATATTTTGTCATTTTCAGATGTGGAAAGAAAGAGAGAATGATAAGCATTTTTGGATTGTTAGAGAATATTGCCAGGACAAATCCTATGAACCACACCCTAATTAATTAGAATCTACAGAAAATAACACTCGGAGAGCAACACATTATTTCTGAAAGTAGCAATCTAGAAGGGAAAGAAAAAAGATCAAGGATCAACATAAAGAGAAAGACCAGCAGAAACTATAGCAGGACAGCATAAATCATCAAGCCTAGATCATTAGCAAATTAACTCGAGCCCTGGATCAAAATGGAAGCTCAAAGATTACTTCATATGAAAACAAAGTGTCTTACAACATAAATAAAACCATATTTCAGTCCAACATATAATCGGAGCGAAAATTAAATCAGAAATTGTTCCAAAGTCTTATTGAGTTCAACAATAAAGGTAAGATTCAGAATCCCTATATGTAGGAATATAATGGAATAATCAAAAACTGAAGAAAAGAAGAAAGATTTACAAACTACCACATGAATATAAACCAGTGATACCTGCTGAAAGAGCTAAATTAATAAACATGGTAGTGCTGCTACCTCTTTATTATCCTGAACAATTTCCTTAGTTGATGTTGGTCTCCCGTTAGATCACCTGAAAGCAACCAACTATATACCACAGGAAGCCATGAACTCAACAATGGCAATCAGTGATGCTGAGCCCTTGAATGGATACTCACTTGTTACCATTGCAGCACTGGCATCCGAATCAAAAGTTTCCTCATAGCAACCCAAACTGGAGTAGCATTCATCAAAAGAAGAAAAACTTTTCGATGTTCGTTTCTATCCCTGTACCTCATGAAATTGGGAGATAACACAGGCCTCCATAACTTGAAATAGAATGAAACCTGTACAAAGGCTTTGACTGGCAATCTAAAAAAAACTTCTAGTATCATATCTTCTGTTTCTGTTCATTCTGTACAATAATGTTGTATTTGATATTCCTTTATAATTCTTCTTTTGCTCTTCGCTTTCAAATTCAATACACATGTGGCTGGTCATTTCTTTGCTTTATATATATTCAACCTGTGTCCAGGCCTTTCCATGCTGAAAATTCACCTGGATTTACACAGTTGCAATGGTTCTGTTGGATTCTGTAATATCATAAACTGTATCAAACGCATTCACCTTGTGGTTTCTTGTAGTCTAGGTTTGGGATTGGCTCCTCCTTATGGTTTTTTATTTTTGGTTTCATCAGTCTGCATCCCAGACCAGTGCATCGCAAGTCTCATCAACCATACACCTGGCTTTAATTCCATTTTGTTTGGTTAGTGTTTCTGAATAGAAAAGATAAAGACAGTGTGAACAAATTAGACATGTCTCCTTCTTACAGAAATTCACTTCAAAACTGTTCTAGATTTATTTTATGTTTGTATCTCTGTCTCTTCCAAACACATTTCTTGTTTTTTTTTGGACTGTCCTTCCCTAGGACACTAACCAAATGCAACCTTACCGTATTAACATGGGCTTAAAGAATAAGTCATTGCATTCGTTACAAATCCATATAAGGAGAATAAGAAACCAAATTGCAAGAAAGAGGGTTAGCTATATATCATCCTACTAAACAATCAAAATAACATTTGGTGTAAGTTCCTTTCCATGGTTTTCTATCATCATGAGGTCTCTTTTCTTTGTGAAAGCCAATGGCTTCAGCCTTCAGCTATAAGAAGTGCAGCTGCTACACACACCAAAGTCTATGATTCCTTCACCCCATATTGCTTCATTTCCATCACAGGTTTCCTAGAATAAATTCCAGCCCCAAAACTAATGTAAAGCTTCATCACAGGCATCCTAATTTCTTAAACATGAAATATATAACCAAATGGATTATGCACTGAGGAGAGGCGGGACAAATATTTGTTTTCTTTTGAAGTTGATTCTAAACTTTGATCCGGACTTTGCTATTTCAAATGAGAAGGATGCAATCAATTATGGACCATCCCTTCTCTTCTCTGTTTGCTGTGGCATCTTAAAGTAACTTTGGTGGACTTGACAAGTAGCAAGGGATGAAGGAGGAGGGACAGTAACCTTGATTGCTCAATGCTATGCTTTTGCATGTTGGAGAGTGTAGCAAGTATAAGCAATATGGGGCTATGATGGTTGCAATGTTTGTGGTTTTGGTTGATATAGCAATTCCCCGTCGATCTTTAACGAGGCATGAAAGGGTCGTCTGTCGACAGGGCTCCGACTGACTCTTGTTCTATTGTTGTTTCTAGACAGAACATGAACGAAGAGAACTTGCATGTACAAGGAGTAGATGGACAAATGTGTAAGTTGAACATATGACGAGAGATTGTTCTGTTTGTGCATTTGAGACTGGTAAATTCAAAATAATTGTTTTTGGACGCTAGCTAGAGCTATAATAGCAGGCTTGATGCTTCTTGTAGTGCATGAAACTTTGACTAACGGGTCATTTAAGACTAGAAAATTGGAGTACATTTGCCTTCAAATATATCCCTGGTCAGGTTAGTCTTTGCTGTATTCATAAAGTAGCAATTCTGAATCATAGATTTTTTACGTGCTTGTTGACAGCTTCTTTTTCATGGGCTTTTGTGGCGATTCAAGTCTATGGATACATTTTGCATTAAAAGAATAATTGGAGGCATATTATTATTATTATTATTATTATTATTATTATTATTAAATTTAAAAAATATTATTACTATTGAAAAAATTATAAATTTGATTTATATGGTAAAATATTCAATAATAATAATAAGAACTTGGGTCAATAATATTTAATATTATTATTAATATTATAAATATTATTATTGTCATTATTATTATTATAATTATAAATAAAATTTGAAAAAATATATATTATTACTATTTAATAAGAAACATAGATTTGATTTGAAGGATAAAATTAAAAATT
>Ga0325411_1007085_pt1 | contig 12239 bp, 7 predicted proteins | sample PopdelMetagenome_13_FD_206181 | JGI IMG/M metagenome (GOLD analysis project Ga0325411, IMG submission 206181) | Populus deltoides microbial communities from Bellville, Georgia, United States - Xylem-PdIQD-R4 | ecosystem: Host-associated > Plants > Phyllosphere > Stem > Wood/Secondary xylem... | reverse complement strand
CCCCTTGCTCTCTTTCACATCTTTTGCTCCAACACAATATTCTACTTTTATATTTGTTAGCATAAACATTAAAGTTCTTTATATTCTAATAATTGACTTGTTTTTGTAGGAAATATCGTGGAAGTTACCATGTCATCTCACCAACTAATAATCAAACAAAGTTAGGTTATAAACCCAAGTTTAGCCACACAAAGCCCGACCCATCCGAAGTTCGCAGCTTTTATTGATTGATCTAAATGAAAAATAATACACTAAGAATATCTCATAATTGTTTTTTATGAATTCCATAAAACAAATTTGTGTGTGTGGATGAGCAATTGGCGGAAAATATCGAGATAGCAGCTTCTGTAGCATTCCCACCGGGCATTAAATGGACCCAGGTCATGATTGGCCAATTATTTTATCCTTTCAAAAATGTCAACGCTCGTAGATTCCCCATTCTCTCTTGCCTTTCTTTGAGTTTTACTTTCTTCGTATTAATCGAGTGTTTGTTTTTTAAAAATATTTTTTAATATTAATATATTAAAATTATTTAAAAATATTAAAAAAATTTAAAAGTGTTTAGAATTGCGGTAAACCGCACTCCCAACCCCACTTGTACTGCATATTCATTGAATTTTTTATTTTTATTTTTTTGTGATAGTCCATTATTTTTTGTGGTATAAATGGGAAGGCCTCTTCATAAACAGGGGAATAGCAGAGCGAGTAAGTTGCCATTGTTATTATTTACTAATAGAGGCAGCAAGCAATGAGACTTCCAAGCCCTACGCTTTGCCTCCTACCATTTCTTTTTCTGACTCTAGTGCAGAGACCCACCTTTGCCTCCATAAAGGTGAGCATTCAATCTCTGTAGAAATTAACTATACATTAAACCACACACCCACTATCTCTTTCTTTTCCCTCTTTTTGTTTTTGGTTGTTGTTGTAATGGTGGCAGCTTGATATTTCAACATATTGAATCTTCTTTTTCTGTGTATATAATGGTGCTGTAGCCATATGTGGTGTACTTCGGAGGCCATTCTCATGGCCCGAAACCCTCGTCTTTCGATGCAAATCTAGCGAAGGACTCTCATTATGCATTCCTTGGATCCTTCTTGGGAAGGTAATGGATGTTCAAGCATAGCTACAGAAGAAATAGCTGTTTTTCCATAGCAAGATATCTAATTTTGTTTCTGATTTTCATGGAACAGCCGTGAATTCGCTGAAGATGCTATATTTTACTCGTACACGAGGCACATCAATGGATTTGCTGCCACTTTAGAAGATGAAGTAGCAGCTGAGATAGCTAGTGAGAAACCACTGTTCCTGCTGCTCTGTTTGTGCCCCTGTTTTGTTTCGTTTGTGATTATTGAGCTGTCTTCCTTATCCAATGCAGAGCATCCAAGAGTAGTGTCGGTCTTCTTGAACCAGGGAAGAAAACAACACACAACTCATTCATGGAGCTTTCTGGGACTCGAGAAAGATGGAATCGTTCCTTCTAGCTCGATTTGGAAGAAGGCAAGATTTGGTGAAGATGCAATTATCGGAAACTTAGACACTGGTAACCCTTTTTTTCTAAAGTCGTTCACGAGGGTTTTTTATTTTATTTTATTTTATTTTATTTATCCTTCCCGAGATTTTTAGAGAGAGAAGATAGAAATGCGAGCTCAGGTAGTCTACGAAATCTTAAACTATATATAAATAATGACATTTTTATTGCATCTCTTATTTCCATGGAGTTAGAGGCTTTGAAGTGATAACGTTGAGGTGTCCTTTTCTTCTACTCTAGAAGTAACTATTATGTCTTCATTTGAATTTTCCAATTTGAATTTGGACGTGCATCGTTGGCTTAGAGATTGAATTTGGAATATGGAAAATCACTTCCAGATCTATTATCTACGAAGACGGTGTGTAAATCGTGTTTTATAAAAAATTATGTTTTTTATGTTTTAAATATTTTGATGTGGCGATCTTAAAAATAATTTTTTAAAAATAACAAAATAACATTTTGAAACGTTTCAACATAAAAAATATTTTGAAAAGCAATCGCAACCATATTCTCAAACAAGCTCGTGGAATATAATTGAAATCGTGTTTTTTTAAAGTTTAAATTTAATTTTATAATAATTTATTTATTTCTATATTATTTTAAAGTATTAATATTAAAAATAATTTTTTAAAAATAATATTATTTTAATATATTTGTAAATAAAAAATACTGAAAAACATAAATATTATTACACTTTTAAACACCACAAGATATAATAGAAGGTTTACAAGATAGCGTTCAAAGACTCCACAAATCACGTTCGATTTCTAAATCTATCATTGGTGTTTTTGTTGACCAGCCGACCTCCAGATATGACCTGACCAAGAAGAAAAATAATGATAAGAAAAAAACTGATTAGATTGAGGGTCTCTAGATTTGCAATATTAAACTATAGGGCATCGCTAAATCCTCATAATTATTGTTTAGCCCCCAAGTCTGGATAAGCGTGCCCGAGAGATCCAAAAGCTTTGTCCCCACTTTTTTTTTTTTTTTTCTTTTTTCTAACTGGTTAGATTAACATGAATACCATGAAAACGAAATAATAGATACATAATTATTAATAGAATAATAATTATTATTATTATGATCCAAAATGAAGCAGAATGATGCAGCAAGCTTCATTTTCTTGGAAAAGAGAGAAGGAATAATATAGTTGAGCAGCAATTAATTAGCTTTTAATTTGGTTGAATGGAATGTGCTAGGAGTGTGGCCCGAGTCTGAAAGCTTTAGTGATGAAGGGTTGGGACCGGTTCCATCAAAGTGGAAAGGAATATGTCAAAATGGCTATGATCCTGGCTTCCACTGCAACAGGTCTGCTTTGTTAACTAATTTTTTTTTTTACTGTTTCTACGAAGATGCAATCAAAATCTTGCTATGTTGGCTGAGTGGCGATGCGTTCAGTGTCATAATTTTTCTGCCATTAGTGATCTTACTATGCTTTCGGCCACCATGGGATTGCATTTATGAAAAATTAAGAAGTGCTCGGTAAACTCTTAGGAAAAAGCTACAACGTCCAGAAACGGCCCATCACAGTCAGAGAATTGGTGGGATATTCAGAAAAAGCCGATGGACTTTGTGGAATCTATAAATGCTGCATGCTGCCATTGATTTCGAAAAAGTCAAAATATTCCTTCCTCATTATGGTGGGATTGCTGTTATCCCATTAAGCCCATCGATTTGGAATTTTCTTGTAAAGCTAGCTAGCTGTGTTATCATTTCTTTCAGAAATATTTGCATTTTCCCTATACATACATACATACATACATACATACATACATACATACATATACGTATATGTATATGTATATGTATATGTATAAAGTAAAGTTTGCTTAGCTCCCTCTTCTCCAGCATTTTCTTGTACCCTCTCAGGCATGCAAGAGTCGGCGAGCAAAGTTCAACTAGGGGACACCTTTTTATTTGCCAGCTCCCTGCATGAACAGAGTGCATATTGCTAATACAATCCCATGTGCATTATAGGCAACTCTTGTTTATCTTTTTACCTTTTCAACTTTTTGTTATTGATCTTTCTGCGGTTGCTACGCCACCTGGAAAGATTTCATACTGTGTTTACACTCTTGATAGATTTGTATAGGTTTCCAAAATATTTTGCTTGTAAGATTCTGATCATCTTTTGCTTGCTAACTAATTATCTATGCATATCTTGTGTGCATATGAAGGAAGCTTATAGGAGCCAGGTACTTCAACAAAGGGTATGCTTCAATTGTTGGTCATCTCAACTCCTCCTTTGATACGCCTCGAGATGAAGATGGCCATGGATCCCATACCTTATCAACAGCAGGAGGTAACTTTGTAGCTGGTGCAAGTGTTTTTTACATGGGCAACGGAACCGCAAAAGGGGGGTCACCAAAGGCCCGGGTGGCAGCTTACAAGGTCTGCTATCCCCCAGTAGATGGAGAGGAATGCTTTGATGCAGATATCTTAGCAGCATTTGACGCTGCTATCAGTGATGGTGTCGATGTATTGTCTGTTTCGCTAGGAGGAAATCCTACCGCATTCTTCAATGATAGTGTTGCAATTGGCTCTTTCCATGCCGTGAAGCATGGCATTGTAGTGATCTGTTCTGCTGGAAATTCAGGTCCTGTAGATGGTACAGTCTCCAATGTTGCACCATGGGAGATCACAGTCGGGGCCAGCACCATGGACAGAGAGTTTCCTAGTTATGTTGTCCTAGGAAACAAAATAAGCTTTAAGGTTTCTTTCCCCTTCCTACTCGTCCCTTTTTCTTCCTTGAATCTTAAGAGAGATTATTTTGATAACAAAATGAGCCGTTTAAAGACATGCCTGATGATTTTACAGGGGGAGAGTTTATCAGCTAAAGCCTTACCAAAGAATAAGTTCTTTCCGCTTATGAGTGCTGCAGATGCTAGAGCAACTAATGCATCAGTTGAAAACGCGTAGGGATTGAAGAATTTATGTTCCCGTTCATTCTGATTCCGCATTCCCTCTGATTAGTACCCTTCAACATAATTCAATATTGTTTTTCTGCACTGGAAATCCTTGACATTATCTGCTAAGACATGTAATTTTTTTTTGTATGTGTCATGCAGTCTGCTGTGCAAGGATGGATCACTTGATCCCGAAAAAGCTAAGGGGAAGATCTTAGTCTGTCTTCGAGGGATAAATGCAAGAGTTGACAAGGGCCAGCAAGCTGCTTTGGCTGGTGCTGTAGGGATGGTTCTTGCCAATAATAAGGATGCTGGGAATGAAATTCTTGCCGATCCTCACGTTCTTCCTGTATCGCATATCAATTACACCAGCGGTGTTGCTATCTTCAAATATATTAATTCCACAGAGTAAGATAACATATAACTACTGTCATTTTTACCATGCACATCACCCTATCCTAATGTGTTTGCTATTAGACTAAATCAATCCTGATATTCACATTTTTCTGCTGGTATCATCAGACCTTGTTTCTCATATTAGCTGGGCTTCTTCCAAGATGTATTTAGCTACATGATTTAACTAGATGGGCATCATCCTAGCTGGCGTGCAATGAAATTTGATGCATCGCACTGATCAAAGTTCATATTTTTGACAGGTATCCCGTTGCTTATATTACTCATCCAGTAACACGCATTGGCACGAAGCCAGCCCCCGTCGTGGCGGCTTTTTCGTCGAAGGGACCCAATACCGTCACGCCAGAGATTCTTAAGGTATTTCTCTAACAGTACTATCTTCTTGCTTCAGATGCTTGTCAATATTATATCGAATATTCAGCAACTGTTTCTCTATGCTCAGCCTGATATCACAGCACCGGGAGTGAGTGTAATAGCTGCCTACACAAAAGCACAAGGACCAACAAATCAAGATTTTGACACACGAAGAGTTCTATTCAATTCAGTATCAGGCACTTCAATGTCATGCCCTCATGTTTCAGGCATAGTTGGCCTTCTTAAAACTCTGCATCCTACTTGGAGTCCTGCATCGATTAAATCAGCAATTATGACTACTGGTGAGTGTATTTGCAAATTAAGTGAACTCTAGTTCATTCCGTATTCATTATCAAGAAAATTCATGCTAGATCTTGACTGCAGCTCTCTGACTCCCCTCTCTTCTGTTTTTCCTGAATTCCACAGCGATGACACAAGATAACACGATGGAACCAATTCTGAATGCAAACCACACCAAGGCATCGCCATTCAGTTATGGAGCAGGCCACATAAGACCAAACAAAGCTATGGATCCAGGGCTGGTATATGACTTAACAGTTAATGATTACCTCAACTTTCTATGTGCCTTGGGGTACAACGAGACACAGATCTCAACATTCTCGGATGCTCCTTATGAATGTCCCTCCAAGCCCATTAGTCTTGCAAACTTCAACTACCCTTCTATTACCGTCCCCAAATTCAATGGCTCAATCACATTGTCACGAACAGTTAAGAACGTTGGTTCTCCAAGTACTTACAAACTTCGAATCAGAAAACCAACTGGGGTTTCTGTTTCTGTTGAGCCGAAGAAGTTGGAGTTCAAGAACGTTGGTGAGGAGAAGGCCTTCACTGTTACCTTGAAAGGCAAAGGCAAGGCAGCAAAGGACTACGTATTTGGAGAACTGATATGGTCTGACAATAAGCATCATGTGAGGAGTCCCATAGTGGTAAAATGGTTCTAGAGACTAACTTGCTTCAGCTAGCTAGGTTAATAAGTCCGTTCCAATTTCTACTTGGTGGCTATGGCTACAATATTTATAGCCTCGCGTTCAACAAATATTTATCTTCAAGAAAATGTTGGGTTTATTTCTATTAGAATAATCAAAGGAAAGAAGCCATTGATGAATAGAAAGATGCTTCTACTCTGCTCTTACAATATCCCTTCAACTGTACAAACATGCGGTATTATTATTAGTTTCTTGCAGCACAATTTTAAGAGGTTGGTTTGGTGGTTAAGCAAATATATTGGAATTAAAATTTATTAAATTTCTTAAACACTGGCATTTTCTATTGTTCAATACAGTTCAAAGCAGGCCGAGCAAAACAATATAATATATAACACCAGCGAAAAGACGGATTGCACTGAAGGTTGAGGAAAGAGTTGATAGATTTACAATCCTTCGAACATTTAGTAAGATGGAAGGAAAGGCCTTCACAAGTCGAGCAAGGTAGAGGACCTTTTTTCCATTAAAATAAGAGGGAAGGAGACCACATATAATACGTGAGACAAAGGCAAGATGAGTTGATTTGATTCTTTCCTGGGCCACATCCCCGACCTTGAACAAAACGCCAGGAGAGGAACTGGGCTCAGGTGGAACAACGATCCAAATTTATCAACAGCCCTTTTCCAAATTCAACGTATGGATATGCCATGGGTTGGTCAGCATCCTCGGCTGTCCATCTACAAAATAAGAGAATCATCCAGCATTTAGTCTCAAGAAATCTAAATCCAAAGCGAAGACACTTGAAATGTTATCATCACCTGAAGTTCTGAACAAGGTGGTGAAGGAAGAAGGCAACCTCAATCTTGGCAAGTTCAGATCCGGGACAGCATCTAGATCCTCCACCAAAAGGGGTAAACCTCTTGCTAGTCTGATCCTGAGTCTGAGGAGACCAATGATTTTTCTCTTCAAGAAATTATACTAGTAGGTCCACTCAAAGCCAGAAAAGTACAGGAAATGATTTGTTTTTTCCTCTTGAACCTATTTATGGCCCATTGGAGGACAGTCTTATACATTAAGATCCTTGAGATTGGTGTTATAAATTATTAATTACCTCCCATCTCCAAGGATGAAACTGGAGAGCATTTGCATGGACAGACGAGTCTAAATGCACAGCTGTAAAAACAGGTAGGACCTTCCACCCAGATGGAATGAGGTAGTCTGAAAGGGGCAAAAAAAGAGAAACCATGGATCTTTTAACTAATAAAGCGAGTGCATGCATGCATATTTTGATTAAGGGCAAAATCAGATATCGAGAGTGTAATCTATTGGTTTGAGACAACAGTCTCGAGGACCACCTCTGAACTTTACGTCTTTGAGAGCCTTTCGGTGTACAAATTTCACAATGTTTCCATATCTCAGTGCTTCACTGATGACCTACAGCCAAAAAAAAACAATAAATAATTATCAAAGAATAGTTGTCAAATGATGAACCATCATTTCAACTATGGCATGCATGGCTGAAACTAAAAGGTAATGGGGGAGAGGAAGTTAATTATACTGCTAATAATAGCAGAAGAAAGGATATCCTACATTTTGAGTGAATTCCATTGTCTTATAATCTTCCCAATTCAAACACTCATCTTTCTCCTTCAGGCTTGTTATTTGCTCATGCTCTAGCTACAGTTCAAAGATCAAAAAACTTGTATTTTGTAATGAAAATATACATACCTGCTGCAATTAAAGTCTACCATATTGTCAAAAGGCAAGGTGCATGTGTGGAAAATGTTACCTTTAACTGTTCTAATGCAGTGGGTGACTTGCCTAGAAGATGCACCACCATGGCCATTAAGAGCGAGGTGGTTTCATACCCACCCAAAAGAGAATCCAACACAAAGCTCACCTTTTCATCTTCAGATAAGGTATCAACACTTAGAAGTATTTCAAGAAAATCATTCCTTAAACTCCTACTTTTTCCTGATCTTCTTTCCTCTATAATTGCTTTAACTCTAGAAGATATCCTGCTTCTAGCCTGTAAAGAGGGGTCAACAAAAAGTTGATCACATGCCGCCTTCTTTTTGAAACAAGAGAAAAAGGAACCGCATAATTATTGAAATTCAACACTTCAGTTTTGAAGTAAACAAAGGTATAGATGTCCGGGGAGCTCTAGCTAAACCTTCTTTTGAACATAGATAATAACGAGCCAAATAGAGATCAGTCGTCTGAATATCTGAGTACCTGAACAGCTCTAGCATATGGAGTACCAGGAATATACAGAGGGATGGATACTAGTCCTCTCATAAAAGTAAGAAAATCATCAAGAATTTCTCTAGTCTCCGGCTCCTCTGATGTTAAACCAAGCACTTGCTTTACTATTACATTGAATGAGAACTGTCAAATAAAAAGTTTATGAGGAAAGGGGATTAAAAAAGAAGAAGAAGATAACCAAAAAGTAGGAGCAATTAAAGGAATATGTACCTTTCTAGCCTCTTCACAGAACACGACCTGTTGTTTATCTTTCCAGGAGCTCAATATTTGAATGGCAGTTCTTTCTATGTCACTCAAGAACTCTGGCTTTGATTTAGTAATGCTAACTAGAGAGACAGCCACATTTCTGAGTCTCTTGTGAGTATCACCAACAGCCACCAGCATGGAGACATTGCCAAGAATTCCGTGAATAGGCTTAGGATAACTGCACTGGAATAACTTGCCTTCGTTTTGAAGAATGAAATAGTTCAGCTCCTGGTCACAGGACACCACTGTTGGAGAGAGAAATAAATGGGACTTGAACACATTCCCGTACCTGAAAAATCCCATAGCATGTCACACTAAACTGGCAAAAAGTCTCACGGCGGAACCAACAACAATAAAATGAAAAATTTCTCTTACCTGGAACAATGATCTTGAAGAAACGCACCAAGGGTGTTAGAAGGGTGAGGTTTCAAGAAACCGAGGGTTTCACCAAGTAGAGGCCACCCAAAAGAGCCCTTTGGGACATTATGACCAAGCTTCAAGAACATGGGCAGAAAATGATTCATTATTAGACCCAACAGACCACCAGTTATACCAACCAAAACACCAACCCAGAGCTCTCCAGCCATGGACTAAGGAGGTTGTGTATCCTGATATGTTTCTTTCCAAATTCTGAAATGAGGTAAAATAGAACCCCTAAGAGTTTTTTTATATATATAAATGGACTTCGGCTTACGAGTCTATATATAGAAAGTGGAGAGGGAGGGATGGAGGGAGGGTGTGAAAGTGAAAGAGACCCTTTAATGCCTATTTTAACAAGCAGAACCGAAGCAATAATTTCGGCTTGTAATTCTTGTGCCCTTCAGGAACAGACCTCCACGTTTTGAAGAAAGCTACGTTTTATTACAGTTGGTAAATTTTGCTTTTATCGGAGTGGAGGTCATAGGAAATGAAATCCACCGAGCTAGTCAGGACTCAGGACTCAGGACTCAGGACTCAGGACCTAGACCTCTGCTGCTAGAACTAGGGGTGCAGAAGGTAGATTGCCGCGGTGTACTCTGCGCATAATATTGCTACTTATCCCAGGGGCTTAGCCTGGTAAATAGCAGGCGGATTTTCTACTCGTATTATAATATAAATATTTTGAATTTTAATAATGTGTTTGTGTTTGTGTTTAAAAGTATGTTTTAAAAATATTAAAAAATTTAATTTTGTTTTTATTTTTTATTTTAAATTAATATTTTTAGATATTTTTAGATTAGTTTAATGTATTGATATTAAAAATAATTTTTTAAAAATAAAATAAAATAAAATAATTTTAATATATTTTCAAATAAAAAATATTTTAAGAATAATTATTATAACAATATAAAACATAAGAGACATCGTTTGTACTTTGAAAAACTATTGTTTTGTCTTTAAGGTCAAGAGTTAATTTTTTCATCTGAAGATTTTAAAAATTAAAAAATGTCTTTGTTCCAAAAGAAATAAAAAGAATTACTCTCTTATTTTATCAATTACACTCCCCTTTTCTGAAGAGAAAAAAACTTTTAAATCATAAAAAAAAAGGACATGCTTAATTATATTGCAAAACTTAATCACTTGATTTTCCCTATTATTTCCTCGGAAATTAATGATGTACCAAATGAATAACCTGAAGGGGCATAGCTCACTGATCAGGCTCTAGATTTGTTCTCTAAAGGTCACCAGTTCGAGTTTCACAAACCTCAGTGCCACTGGACGTTTACATGATCATTAACTTCAGGGCCCGTGGGATTAGTCGAGGTACACACAAGCTAGTCCGGACACTCATATTCATAAAAAAAATGAGTGTGTGTGGACGCGCGCGCTCTTAATATTTATCTATTAATAAACTCTATTAAGTAAACATCAACTCAAGTCTCATCTCTGCTTCTTTTCAAATAAAGATATTTTCTAAACAACCAATATATCAAAGTCATTTTATTCCTAAAATTTTATGAATAAGATTTAATGCAAAGATAAAATTAGTAAACTTCATTTCTATTTTTCATCATTACAGAGATTTTAAGAATAAAAACATATATAGTTTCCAAGTATTTTGTCTTACCATGTTATTTTCAAAAATGACCCTGGAAAATATACTAACTTGATTGTTAATGTAACTACCTAGAATTTCTACACGTAAAGTAACTTTTTCGAGCCTTAAACTCAAGAAAATTAGGGTATTTTATTTTTTACAAAATATAAGATTATTACGGTCTATTTCTGACACTTGATCTTCCTTCGTTAAGCTAATATATAAGGAATCAAAAAACCTACAAACATAGTGTTCATAATAATCTTTATTTTCCGTTTCATAAGGAATCAGTATATAATATTCAAAATCAATTATAATTTGATATTCAAAAACTTAGTTTATGCATCATTTTTTTTATTAACATATATATATGCCAACACTCATCAACTTAATCATTCTTAATTTCGCTATTTATGTCCAATTCATTATTTGAACCCTTCATGCCGAATTTATATAGATATATTTCTATACACTTATCATGTCATCCAATAAATAAATTTTTCTACCCACATGTTAATAGGCAACATTATCTATATAACAAGAAATTTCATAGGGATTCACTCCTTTACAAACATATATGATATCTAATATTTTTTAGTGATTTGACTTCTATAGTCAACAATTTAAAATTATTGTTCTTCATACCATTGATCATTTAGCAACTGACTTGTCTTATGATAGTTGATTTCAGTTCCATTATCACCAATTTTATCTTGTCATATTATATCAGCAACATTACACCGTTGTTAACATATTTGCACCCCACCGAATAAAAACATATTCAAGATTTACCTTAGCTTTCAACTTAGTGATCCATTACATCATACGATTGGAATATTATTACATTTCTTTTCCATTGTATAATCATGCTTCTAGTAGATTCTCTTCACATAACTTTATACTTTTAGCCATAATTTTTCTTATTCTTTTTTTTATGAACAACGCGATTGACAATCGTGTTCCAACACGTGGTCAGCATCACTAATGGAACATCATTCTGCCACTAAAACAACCATAAATTATTTTCATATCACATTGATTGTCAAGTCAATTTATATCATATTAAAAACAAGTTATTAGATACATATTTCATAATTTCATACATGCACACTGAGAACTATTCTAAATTGTGTCACTTATATCCTAGTGACACATTATCAAACACATCATTCCATATGTTTTAACAATTTTAAACAATCATTACTTTTGTTGTCAGTGATCTTTGTCCATTTGTTCTTTATATCATATATTCTTATAACAATTCTTTCTTAGGAACCAAACAAGGTTGTCTTTAAAACATCCCAACTTATACCATATAAGTTATTCAAATCAATATTTATATTCACTTTATTATATTATCACAATAATCACAAAGTTTTCTATACAAAAATCCATACAATACAACATTACTTTATATTTTACTTGATTTTCCAAAACAACGATACAATTAATCCATTTTTATCTCCAAGTCATCCTTTATATTATAACATCATCATCTTCATCACAAAGATCATCTTCCTTATCACCATTTGAATTTACTAGATTATTTACCCTTTCATGCA
>Ga0325411_1007083_pt1 | contig 12239 bp, 7 predicted proteins | sample PopdelMetagenome_13_FD_206181 | JGI IMG/M metagenome (GOLD analysis project Ga0325411, IMG submission 206181) | Populus deltoides microbial communities from Bellville, Georgia, United States - Xylem-PdIQD-R4 | ecosystem: Host-associated > Plants > Phyllosphere > Stem > Wood/Secondary xylem... | reverse complement strand
CACTGTATAACACAAATTACAAGGAACCTTTTCCTAAGAATTTATTTGGGTACAAGAGTTCATAATAAATTCTTAAACACTGAATTTATTCATACGAGTAAATCTCAATCCTAAACCACAGATAGACCGTTGATTAGAAAACCATCAAAACCTCTAAACTACATCAAACCACACAAAGCATCTTACCTATATAGGGTGATCTAAGGTTGTTATACATTCTCTAGCCACAACCAGTCCCTTACTCTCGAATCTATGATAAAATTAGTATACTCAGGTTTCTTAGCAACTCTGAACTAAATAACTAAGTGGTGACTCTAACGACCCCCTAACGTCGTGCGTCCATGTGAAATATAAGTCACCCAATCGCATATCAAAGGCAGGTCACCTAAACATAGACAACATGCAGGTCACCCAAACATAGATCAGTCATGAAAAATCCTATATATTCTTCACACAATGGGCAGGCTAACCAAACACATACCATGGGCAGGCCAACCAATCAAAGACCATAGGCAAGTCACCTAATCATAGACCATGCGGTAACGTGTTCATTTTAAAATCTTTGATTGTTATTTTTTCATCAAGTTGATGTTAGATTTTTCAAAAAAAAAAATCAAAGAAAAGAAGAAGTTGTTCCAGATGTACTAGTTTGTTTTTCTCCTCCTAATGGCAGCGACGTATGGTTGCATATGCTAGTGGTGGCATGTAGAGACCACGCACCACCACTATTCATGCACCTCCAGTTCTCTTCTAGCAGCCTTCTTGTTCGGATCTCAATAGCTCCCATCCATTCCCAACATTCCAGAAGGTCTATTTTGGATTTTGGATTATTTAATGTGTTGTTTATGATTATTGTTGAATTGTGATAATAATTGTAAATGTGTATAATTGTAGGGTGTGTGAGTTAATTAGTGTAAGGGATTTATGTGAGTGAGAGAGATGCAAAAATTTTTTTAGCATGTGTTAGATAAATGGAAAAAAAATTAAAAAAAGGAAAATACCAAAAACAAACTCAACAACTTTTTTTTTAATTTGCATCATGGCCAAGTTCTTTTTTAAGAAAAAAAATTGTTTTTGCATATTAAATTTTGCCAACAAAAATAAAAATATTTTGCTTTCATATTCTTGGATTTTATAGCAAGTTTATAAAGTCCATTAGAACTTGATCTAAATTTTAAAAACACCAAACAAACTAATTTGTTTATTTTTAATATATGGATTTATGAACTTACAAGTAAGATGTATTTTCAATATTAAAACAGACAAATTAAGCCCATAATAAATAAAATGACCCCCTTCTCTCTCCTTTTGTTTATTTTTAATATCAGGAATTACAAACTTATATGTAAGATGTATTCCTAGTGTTAAGTGAAACAAAAATATAAAATACATTTTGGCTTTAGAATGACAAGGTTTGATCTATAAAATCATGATCCATCTTAGTGAGGTGGATCTACTTTAACCAATAAACAAACTAATGATTAGAAAAATACAACAAAGCCTTAGTAATAATAAAACAAATAAGTAATGCAACTTATTTTAGATAGGATGTATTTAGGGTGATACTATATTTCTTATACACAACCAATCATTTTATCTAGAATCTATAGGCTAATTAGATTTTCTAATGATCAAAACACTGGTGGCAATTCTAAACTTTTAAACCATAAAATGAGAAGAATCCCTTGTTTTTTTTACATCATTAAATCTAATTTGATAGGATGATCATCATGACTTCGTACACATACGACAATGATTTATTCTTTGGACGCTTTAATAACAATATCACTTATGTAGGCTAGAACTTTGGTTTAACATGGCTCAAGTTTTCTGACGCATGGTTCGATTATTTTTCGTATGGAAGTCAAAATATTTGCTCTGCATGGGCCTCTAAAAAGGTTAAAAAATGTTAAAAAAAAAAGATGAGGAGGAGGGAAGAAAGCTATGCATATGTGTTGGTTGAAAACTAGGCCTTTTCTTGGCTGCAAAAAAGCTCATTGTTGCGAAGATCACTTCATTCTCTTTCACAAATACCTCACAACTTTGTGGGATTACTCTTTCTTCACCTTCTCTCTTCTTGCTCTCTACCTTGGTGTGCTTAAGGTTTGGATGCATTGCCTATTTATAGGCAAGCATCCAGCCTTTGTCTTGCAAAAGACAAAAGGCACCAATTGGTGCTGCAAGTGGCATTGAATTGGTGCCCCACATTGTTGACTTTGGCAAAACCAATTGCTGCCTGCTAGCTTCATATTCTCCCACTTGAAGACTTTGATGATTTAATCAAGTCTTCAGCCTTGATCATATGTGATTCTTCTATCCTTTTTATACTTATCATCTTCATTGTCGTACGTGTGCGGCGTCGCGGCGATCACCACCACCCTTATCATTAGGTGTGGTATGTCTATCTATTCCGACAAATATGGAGAGACAAGGAATTTTTGTCTCTTATTAGTGAAAAAAAGGAATGGGAGTTGCCACCTAGTATTTTAGTCACTAGAAACCCTAACTGGTCTCAAAGATCAGGTACGGAGACTGATTGTGTAAAGTGAAGGTATTAGCATCCCAAATACGCCCTACCTAAGGTAAACTGCATTGTTTTATTATCTGATAAAAAATCTAAGGTCTTATCATGTTGGTTCGTCTATGGTTTAAGAAAAGCCCTCCTCAGTAAGGAGGTTCTTATTTTATGGGGTAAAACCTAACCGTTCTAATGTCTATAAAAAAAACTATCTTTTTAATATTGGGAATACGTTTTACATATAAATTTGTAATCCCACATATTAAAACAAAACAAAATATTTTTTTTGGTTTTTTTTTGAAATATTGGCCAAGTTCTCATGACTTTAATAAAAATACAGACCGATATTAATCAAAATGGCATAGAAAAATACGCGAGAAAATCACAATATATATATATATAATGAACTGGACTAGGCCTGTATTGGCCCAATTACAAGGCTGGACAAAACCCAGCCGTGTGGGCTGGGCTGATGTTCCAACATAAAAAATGAACTGGGCCGGACCCGACCCAATTGTGTGGGCTGGGCCTGTATTGGCCTAGTTACAAGGTTGGACTCAGCCCAGCCGCGTGGGCTGGGCTGTTGTTCCAGCCTGATAGAACAAAAGGGCTGGTTACTGTGTTGCGCACAATAACTAGCAAAATATAATTAGCTAGTTACCGTGCACAGCACAAGAACTAGCTAATTAAACTTTATTTGCTGCAGAACCTGAATTGCTCATGTTCTGCATGGAAATGAAGGTGACAAATAAAAAATCGATAGGGGAGGGGAGAAAGTTACCTGGAGCGGGAAAGCATGGTTGTAGTCGTCAATGGTGGTTGAAGGTGGCGGTGGCAGCGACTAGGAAGCCCGATGACAGCGGTTGTGCTTCTTCTTCGTGTCACAACGACACCAACGTCTGTGTCTTCTCTCCCTCTCATCGGTTTGCTCTTCCTATTTTCCCTTCCTTGTGCCTATCTCCCCTGTTTTTTTCTTCCCTCTAGCTTTTACTTTGGGTCCTTTTCTCTTCACTCGTTTTTTTCTCTTGAAAAAAACACTATTGTTTCTCTTTCTCGGTCCCTTTTTTTCTCTCTAAAAAAAATCCTTCTTGCTCCCTCTTTCGGTCTCCTTCTCCTCTAAAAAAAACTATTGTTTCTCTTTTTCGGCCTCCCCCCTTTTCTTTCCTCCTCTTTTTACCTTTCAGGACAGTATTTATAAGGGCAGGGGGAGCGAGATCGACCCTGCCCCATCCCATCGCTGTGCATGGGGTGCACCATTCTCCTGCTCTGTCACGGCACCGAAAGAGGTGGCCAATGGGGGCGTCGCTTACAGGGCACGACTTCTCTGCTGTGGCGTCTGGTTTTGGCTCTAACAGAGCACGTGAGAGGGAGAGGAAGAAACAAGAGGAAGAAAACAAAAAAATTCTCTTCCCCTACTGCACGTCTAGGGAAAGAAGAAGAAGAAACAATGCCGTCTCAAAACGGCACCATTTTGTTTTTTGTTTTTTGGAAAATGCATGAAACGACATCATTTTTCCCAAAACACGTCGTTTCATTTAAATGGAAATTATCGCCAAAAGCGTCAGATTTCAAATCAGTCCTTCAATTAGCGCGCTTTTCAATTTAGTCTTTGGTTTTGGATTTCTTCAATCAAGTCCTAATTAGCCATCAAACTTCAATATTAATGTAATTAACCCCCTGATTTGACCAAATCAACTCTCCAAAATTATAATTTGACCACAAAACCTTAATTTCTTCCAATTAAAACTCAAATTGACTAAAAAAACGTTTTTTTCTTGCAATTAACTCTCCATAAATTCAATTAAACCTTTAATAAAATCTATTTAAGTCCATCAACATCGGATTTTGTACTTTTCCTCCTCAAATCAAATTTTCTTCATCAACAGGGCTCTCATCAGTCAACGATATACTATCAAATTTTAATCTTTGTTATTTTTAACCTCCTCAACCAATTTTTGACCATTTGCTGGGCGCTTTGGCATCCTCTTTTCACTGCTGTTATTTTTTTGATATATTTTTTGATTTTTTTCTCCCTTTTTTTATGCGGGGACCCAAAAATATTTACGACAGATGCCCCTTCTTTACAATACTTATAAAGCAAAGACTTTGCGTAGTAAGTTTTGTAAAGATAAACAAAACTGATCTTCTTAAGGCTTGGTTGATCTGAAACTCTGTCTTTACAGCAATCCCCTTCAACCAGAAACTAATGATCAAAATCATGCACTTGGCTATTTTGAGATCCCGATCAGGCGATCTTCCAAACTCTATCTTTGGTTGGATTAACCTGAAATCCCATCTGACGATTTCTTTTAACTAGAACCTAAGTAAACTGTCTTTTTCTAATGACGGTTTGAGCTTTTCCTTTTTTTCTCTTTGTTTTATTTCTTTTTTCTTTCATTTTTTTTAGAATTTCCAAACGATAGTATTCTTCTCTCCTTTCTTTCACCACTAAGATAACGTTGGTGGCTCGATCATCCTGAGATCCCATCTAGTGATCTCCTTTAAAAAAAATCAAAGTCTGTTCGTAGTTAGGATAAACTGAGATCCCTTTCGCCGATCCCCTTTAATCAAAACCAAAATCTGTGTGTGGTTGAGCTAAATTGAGATCCCTTCCCCAATCCCCTTTAACCAGAACCAAAATCATGTGTGTGGGCTAAACTGAGATCCCTTCGCTGATCCCCTTTAACCAGAACCAAAATATGTGTGTGGTTGGGCTAAAATAAGATCCCTTTGCCGATCCCCTTTAACTAGAACCAAAATCATGTGTGTGGTTGGCTAAACTGAGATCCCTTCGCCGATCTCCTTTAACCAGAACCAAAATCACGTGTGGTTAGGATAAACTAAGATTCCTTTTGCCAATCCCCTTTAACCAGAACCAAAATCCTCTGTAGTTAGGCTAAACTGAGATCTCATTCGCCAATCCCCTTTAACCAGAACCAAAGTCTGTGTGCAGTTAAGTTAAACTAAGATCCCTTTCGCCAATCCCCTTTAACTAGAACCAAAATCCTTTGTAGTTAGGCTAAATGAGATCCATTTCCCTGATTCCCTATAACCAGAATCAAAGTCTGTGTGCGGTTAGGCTAAACTGAGATCCCTTCGCCGATCCCCTTTAACTAGAGTCAAAGTCTATGTGCGGTTAGACTAAACTGAGATCCCTTTGCCTATCCCCTTTAACCAGAACCAAAATCCTTTGTGGTTAGGATAACTGAGATTCCTTTCGCCGATCCCCTTTAACCAGAATAAAAAATCCTGTGTGGTTAGGATAAACTGAGATCCCTTTCACCAATCCCCTTTAACCAGAACCAAAATCCTTATGTAGCTCGGTCAACCTGAAATCCCATCTGGCAACTCCTTTCAACCAAAGCTAAAATCTTCATGTGGTGGTTAACCTGAGATCTCTTCTGGCGATCCCCTTTAACCATAATCTCAAAGTCCATCTATGTTCAACTCAGTCAACATGAAACCCCATCTGGCAATTTTTTTTAACCAAAGCTAAAATCTTCATGGTGGTTAACCTGAGATTCCTTCTGCTAATCACTTTTAACCAAAAAATATGTTTTTTCTTCAAGATGATAGGTTTGAATTGAAGACTCTTCTTCATTGATCTTCTTATTTCTTTGAGATTTCCCTAATGTTAGGGTTTATCTCATCTTCGTCCCTTTCCAGGGTCAAAACCATGATTCTTTGTTGTTCATCAACTCAATGATTCTTTCTTTATCCCCAATCTTGCTGGACTAACGATAAGTTTTCCTGCAATAAATCAAAAATATATGCAATGCTTCGACGTTAGATGACATGCATGCATCCTTACCTAATTTGAAATATAGGTCCCCCTCTCTTCATGCTCTATCATCACAGGGTGCCTTTGTTTGTTATTCAAAGCTTTCTTTATTCTTTCAATGTACTGGCTCATTCGTGTGCTAGCCTTCCACTCAGATGTAAGTGCAGTGCCTATCGTGGGTTGTCCATGATGATTACTGCTCTTATTACTTCTCAAACTTGACCATGCTTCCAAGTATGGTGTTACTCAATTCATCATGAAGGAGTTGAACAAATCATCCATCTCCTAAATTCTCTAAAGAATTGTCCTTTGATTGGTTGTGTGTGTTTTGCCAACACCCATCAAGAAGTTTTCTAGTGTTTAACCTCATTTTAGATTGCCAATCAGTCATGGACTTGCCCCTAGTTGAAACAATACTCTTCAAGTATATGTTATCATCAGTCTTCTTGAAAACTATCCAATCATCTAGACATGCATCTCATAGCTTGCAGCATAAAAGCTCATGGTTGTATGCTCAGTGTTCTTCTCAATTGATTCCTCTCAGCTCTTCTAATCAGATTGTGCAAAGAAATGTCTCGGCCTCATCAATGACGTTGCTTTTATCACCCATACTCTTGCGGTGAAGTGCGCATTTAGCTTCAAAACAAATTGTCTTATAGTCAATCTTCAGGGTGGGTGCCTTTTCAACATTCATTCAATGCAGTTATGTGATAACATCTATCGATAACCATGTTTCAAATGATGATAATATGAAATTATCCTTCAAGTACAACATTGTTCCACAATCATTCTTAGTGGTGTGCATCTTTTCACCATTTAATTACATTTGTTCGTGTATCCTCATCGATCGATAACCATGTTTCAAATGATGATGATATGCAAATGCCCTTTAGGTATATCTTTGGTCCACTGTTAGTCTTGGTGGTGTGCATATCTTTTTGATATTCATTCAAATGCAACTGTATGCCCACATCGGTCGATAGCCATGTTTCAAAAGATGATGATATGAAGATGTCTTTCAAGTACATCTTTGTTTTCTCGATTGTTGTCGGGGGTCACTAGATCATAGACTATCTTTGAACAACATTGCCCCCAGTATGATCTGAATGTGCTCGTTCATTGATTATCTTTCTTTGAACACTATTGTCTTCAGAGAACTGATTCATCATTTAATCATCTTTCATTGGCTCATAGCTGATCTGAATACTGCTTGTTTTTCCTTCTCCGGGTCCACTATATTGCCCTCCAGCTGCTCAACTTTTCAAGGAGTGTAGAGGAGCATCAATGTCATTTCTATCAAGGATTTCACATACTCAATCGATGTTCTTCTGTGTTCGATAATCTTCTTTGTTCTGGAATCAAATGTCACATTTCAAAGATTATGTCTATTCGAGTCCAATTGTTGAAATGAAATCAGAGAGATGTCAATTTTGAAAAGATCTTTTGAAAAATCAATCCTTTTGGTCCAAGACCCAAAACACGTTATTCAAAATATACAGTCATTTGATTGTTATGTATTTTGAAAATAGAAATTGACCCGTTGTAAGACTAAAATGGCCTTTTTTTTCATGGTTCTTTGTATCCCTTTTAGACTCTGATTTTAGGTATATCTTTTGATGGTCTGTGATAAGGTGACCCTTTTGTGAATTTTAAAAAACAAGATGCTCAAGTCAAAACTCAGGCTTTATCAAGAAAGATTGTTTCTTTTCTTAGCACTTATTTTATCAGCATGCATAATAACCCAATAGCTTAATTCATGAAGTCACGACTCTTATGGAAAAACTCTTCAAGTTTTGAGAGCGCCATTTATCGGTTCAAATTGTTTGCTTGATTAAAAAAGACTTTTAAAAGCACGTAGTGCAGGCTATAGTTCATGGCTGTGAAAGAAAGGAATTTCACAGGCTCAAAAGGTGTTTGAGGGTTTCAAAGACCTAGGATCAATTTCAACTATTCACCAAATTTTTTTTTATTATTGTCTTTGTAGAGGAAACAACATATAACCTTGTTAACCTCAAATATTAGACTTCTCTTAATATAAGTCATAATGCAAATCCACCTTTCCTTGATGAATAACGAACCTCAATCATTTGATAACATTAGAGGCTTTATAATGGATACCAAAAGTCACGTTTATAGCCTAGTCTTCTTTTCTGGTATTGACTTTTGTTGTGCCTTTCCTTGATTGAAATTTATTTTGCTCTTCCTAGCCTTGATTGGCACTCTCCTTCCTTTATATTTGACTTGCCTTTAAGTGAAGGCAATTAAAATTTTTTTTTTCTTTTCATAACCTTCCTCAAATTTTTCTTATATGCCCCCAGTCTATGTGTTTTTTTAGCCCTCTTTCCATCATTGGACTTTCGTTCTAAGCCTTCCCTTTTATCCATTAACTATATCAATGTCTTTAAAATATCTTTCATTTGCCCCCCGGTATAGGGTGTGATCCTAGTCAGGGTTTATTTAAAAGAAATATTCTATCAGGCTTAAATGAGGACCACAAGGGATATAATCTTTAGAAAGTGAAGGGATAACAAAGATGGCCTTTTTTTATTTCAAGCAAGGTCGGTTAAAACCGATAAATTTTGACCTCATCTGCTGTAATGATTTGGATTTGCAAAGAGTCATGATTCGTGAATCCGTAACTGGTGAATCCACTACGTGTCATTAGGCATAATGCTAAAACTTAGCTATACGACGTGTGGTTCAATTTTGTGGTGTGTGAGCTTAAGATTAGTTCGGTCATCTCTTGTCATTTTAACGAACATCAAGTTTTTTCTGGAATCCAAACACTTTTAATTTTGCGTGTTAGAGTTCAATCAAAATCTTTTGCCAAAATAAAATCTGAACGAAACATCTCTTTATTTCAAGACAATAATAAGACTAAGAATAAAGCATAATCCATTAAAATGTGAGATGTGATCCCAAAACAAAATGATGGGCATCAAATTGACAACATGACATTTCTAAACAACTTCTTCATCGATTATCCATGTCTTGTTATCATTCATTGGTGATGGACTATTGATGATATGATCATTGATATCATTCTTCACAAAATCTGCCCATGTCTTGCTCACTAACCTTCTGACTTCATCTTCGAATTTCTTGTAATTCTTCACATCTCATTTGGATTATTCCATCTAGAGAATCATGCCTTGGGGCAATGAACTAACTGTGCTTTTTCCTTGGTGGCAAAGGTGAGCTGAAATGGGAAGCATCTATGGAGCAAACCCTTCCCTAATCGCAGCATATCAATGTGCCCAGTCTTAAAGTTGAAGAATATCACATCAGGAAAATATTCTCCCATCAACACAACATTAACATTGCAGAAGGCCAAAGGACTTATGTGGGGGGTTTTTTCTTATTAAAAAACCTATGTTTATCGAACATTTTTTTCTCCATTGTTTTCTGTCATGATCCATATTTCCATGAAATTTCTCTCCCTATCGATGCAGGTCATGACGAGCTTTCTTTTGTATTCAGTAAGTCTGACATCTTTGTTATCATTGCCTTAGAGGCTGGCAAGGGAAGTGGGAATAAATAATGACTCTATCTTTTTACATCAAATGCAAAGACATTTTTCTTCCAAGTAAGCCAATGAAGTGAGCCATTTACAAATACTTTTGTCATGCGATGAATGGATTCTTCATGAGGCAACTTCACTTCATCCAACAACTTCCATTTCCAAGTTGTTGATTCAAGCAACTCGACTCTAATGCAGTGGTACATATAGAATTCTTTATGTGAGCGAAACTTGGGCTTTCTAGAATCTCACAATCTTGTATCGTAAAGGCTTTGACCTTTCAATCATTACGCCAGATTCTATTGAATCATATCGTGTCTTTGGATTCGGGATCTTTTGCCATTATTGGATAGAAAAGTCACCCACATAATAACATGATTTATTATGTGCGCGACAACGTAGAATTCCTTGATTTGTTGATGACACAATCTCCATGTGCTCTGGAAGAAAATCAAAGGGTATTTGTGTATGGGTATTCAAACCGTTAGTTGAAACGAAGGAAACTAGTATTCATTCTTGATCATGCTTTAGATAAGGAAACCAGAGACAATGTTGGTTCTTTAGCTGTGTAGCTTTGTGAAAAGGTCAACTTGTTGTACTCCTTAAACAAAAGCCTACATTTCTCCACAGTCTCCATTGATGAGCATGTCAGCACTACATAGATGGCATCTCGGCACAGGTCAACAGCTGAGTCCATGGTAGAGCAGTGAACCCTACTACCACAAGCTATGTTTCTTGATTGGAGGCTTAAGCGAATCATTTCTTGACACTGGTGGATGTCGACAACTCTTGATTTTGGAGCGGAAAACAGAATTAGGGGGACCTTTATTCCAAACTGCGAGCATGCATGTTTAAAAATATGAGTGTTCTATATGATAAACTTGTCCTTCAAGGGGTAATATATGGTCGTAACTTTTGTATGATGAAACAAGAATCTTAATTCTTGTCCAAACTCTACAATGAAAATTTCTTGAGTGACGACCAATGTGTCACCAACAAGTTTTAAGTTCAAGATGCTTCGGGAAGGGTTTGTTTTGATGAAAAACAAAAAGTAGGGAGTATACACCCTAAAGGCAAGTTCTAGTTCTTTTATGTGAGACAAAAGGTAGGTTGACTACTCAGGCTCTAAAAAAGATCTCTTGTTGTCCTAGTGATCGCCCTCTTGAAGGTAATATGGGGGCTCACTAAGTAATGAGATGGCATATTGACCAATTATTACCAGTCTAAGCACTCAGCGAAGAGTTGGGGTTTACACAAACTTAAACCTCGACTAAAAGTCGTAAGGTAAGTTGTTAGTCCCCCACTTAACTTAAAGTTTTTCGGTATAAACTCTCACATAAAAAGAGAACGAGGCATGAAAAAATTATATAATGCATGAAAAAATATGTACAAATTTAAACCATATGAGCAAACAACTAAAGGAAATCCATCTTAACAATAACACGCACAAAACCAAAGATAAAAATCAGACAAAACAATGTTTGGTCCACAAGGTCCCTAGTGGAGTCACCATTCTGTCGCACGTGTGCGGCATCACGACGATCGCCCACCACCATCATCATTAGGTGTGGTATGTCTATCTATTCTGACAAATATGAGGAGACAAGGAATTCTTGTCTTTTATCAGTGAAAAAAAGGAATGGGAGTCACCACCTAGTATTTTGGTCACTACAAACCGTAATTGGTCTAAAAAATTTGGTACGGAGACTGATTGCATAAAGGAAAGGTATTAACACCCCAAATACGCCCTACCTAAGGTAAGCTGCATTGTTTTATTGTATGATAAAAAATCTAAGGTCTTATCATGTTGGTCAGTTTATGGTTTAAGAAAAGTCCTCCTCGGTAAGGAGGTTCTTATCTTATGAGGTAAAACTTAACCGTTCTAATATCTATATATATAAAAAAAACTATCTTTTTAATATCAGGAATACATTTTTTGTATAAATTCGTAATCCCACATATTAAAACAAAAAAAAATATTTTTTTGGTTTTTTTTTAAATATTGGCCAAGTTCTCATGACTTTAATAAACTAGTTATTAAAGCCAAAATGCATGCTAAAATATAATATATATTTTTCTTAAAGTTTTCTTTGTTGTATAAAAATACAATATGATTTTTCTTTTTAGCTTTGAGAGACTTGGGAGTATGCATGATAACAAAAATAATTTTTTTTTGAAAACTGAGTATTTTAATACCGGATTTGTATCTTTACGATATAAAAATACAGATCGATATTAATCAAAATGGCGTAGAAAAATACACGGGAAAATCACAATTTTCTAATATATATATCGTCTTCTTTTTTAAAGTCAATTAAAAGAATTTCCGCATACTTATTGTTTTTTTCCCATAACTTTCCTAAACTTCTTCATGTTCACTAGTTGCTGAAAGATAGGGATAAGCTCTATTTATGAGATTG
>Ga0325411_1007078_pt1 | contig 12243 bp, 9 predicted proteins | sample PopdelMetagenome_13_FD_206181 | JGI IMG/M metagenome (GOLD analysis project Ga0325411, IMG submission 206181) | Populus deltoides microbial communities from Bellville, Georgia, United States - Xylem-PdIQD-R4 | ecosystem: Host-associated > Plants > Phyllosphere > Stem > Wood/Secondary xylem... | reverse complement strand
GTTTTTCAATTTGATAATTATTCTTAAGATTTCTTAATATTTTTGCTTAATCTTGTTTATAAAAATTTTATTGTTTATAGTTTTATTTTATTAATCCAAGTAAATAATGTATAAAAACAACTATTTAGTTCATCAAGATAATAACCTGAGTTATTGTATATTTTTTCTTCTTTCAAAACATACTTGTGATCCCTAAATATTTCAGTGGAGAAAGAACACGGACCCGCATCTTAGCGTGCGCACCGGCCTAATAATATCTAGACGTGGAGTTTCCGAGGAGAGCCAGCTTTTTCTAAAAGCATAGTATTGCCGATTCTCTAGTTGGATGAAACGCATAGAGTGGAACATTTTATTCTTTGTCCGCAATATTAATTGGACTCGTTCCCCACCCTCTCTTTTTGAAAGGGGCACCAAATCGCATACCTGTCGTGAATATAATAAAGTATGATTGTTCTTATCTCTTACATTTGTACCCAAAAAAATCATATATTATGAATGGTTTTGAGTAAAAAGATGCATATGGGACATGACATTATTGGGTTTCGAAGGCAATCGGGGTAAAATGATGCTTATGGGGCAGCAAAAAATTGAAAGGGGGAAAAAAAAGAAAGTGCATGTGGAAACGGGGCATTCTAGGGCTTGCATGATTGCACTCCGCACAGAATCCTCTAGGAAAGATCGAGGCCTTGGGAAGGCTGAGAAATGCTAAACCCAGCATACAATTAAAGGGAGTTGCTATCGGCACACCCAATCTATCTATCTATCAGCACTGCCTTATATTTTTTTATTTATATTAAATAATTAATTGTCCTTAGATTCCAAAAATCAAACAGTTTATTGGCTCTCGCAATCTGATTTTTCTCTGCCAAAAATCCATGGTGGGTGATCTGACTCTTCATCTCTATTTTAAAAGGTATTAAATGATCTGGCTGTATTAAGGAATTGTGATGTTGCATGCCAAAAATCCAGTGGATGTCATGGTTTTGGTTTTAATTATTTAATTAATTAGTTATAACTATAATAAATATTATTAATTATAGTGATTGGAATACAGGGACACTTCGAGCATTCCATGTGCAAAAATAAATAAATAAATAAATAAATAAAAGGTTGCGCCAATAGCCCCTTCCATAATTAAAATCCCAAACTAACCCCCTTCCTATGAAATAAATCGCCGGTGAAATGAAATAAATTATTATTATGATTATTGTTGTTATTATTATTATTATTATTATTGCTCCTCTTTGACAGCAAAGCGATGGCAGGCAATCCTTTTCTCTGGAAATCACACCTCATCCTTCTTAAATTTTGAACCTCAGCTAATTACTAGAAATCCCCCAATATTAACTGTCTGTGCCTCTAGAATCGACAACCAAATCGTTAAATTCCTTTTATCCTCTTAACAAATCTAGGGCGTGCCTTGATTTTATGGGCTTATGCTCGGCCTAGAAATCGCACTGAAAGCTAAACAAGTCTAGCAATGGGCTGATGGCTATTCAGGCCTGATCTCCGCCTTACGGTGGCGAGGGCTGGTGCGGTAAAAGTTGAGCAAGGACACCGTATATCTAAATATCTAGTAGTACTTTTTTTTTCCTATTTATGAAACAAATATATAATTATTTAAATAAGTGAATTCCGTCCTCTACCGACTTTAGTTATTGTATTGAAATCAAGGAAGTATAGTTAATGTTATGATATAAAGAAGAAGAAGAAGAAGAAGAAGAAAGCATGTGGTTTTAGCAATTTTGACAACTTGGATTGAAGTGGTCGGAATCTTCTACCTCTCACAAATCACGTTGATCAATGTCCACCGCCGCATACATGAAAGTGATCCTTCTGAACCACTGTTATTAGGAAGGTCTGGTCTTCGTATGAGAACACCTTATGTCCATCAACATTCAACTTTGCGGCGAGTTGTGGCTTTGGCAAATCGACCGACGTCCATCGCTACTTCACCATACCTATCAACTTCTGCTTAGTAATTAAAACGCCGCTTATTTTTGCATTTCAAAGGAATTTTTTCTTGTTTTATTTATTTTATTTTGATATTTTTAAATTGTTTTAATGTTAAAAATAAATATTAAAAAATAAAAAAATCATTTCGTTCCTATTTAAATACCAAAAAAGGAACACCCGGAGCTGAAAAACATCTTAACCCTTTCTAAGGGGTGTATATTGCAAAATAAAACTAACGAAAACAAGGGGGAGAGAATAGAAGGCCCAGAAATAAATTTTTCACAAACTAAAAATAGCATACAAGTTATTGTGTATTCAACTTAGTGATCTTACTTGTAATTTTTCCAAAATATATTCATATATAGGAGGACAACCCATCAAGGTTAAGAAATCGGACAGTGCAAGTAACCATCAAAAGAGAAGTAATGCTGAGCTCTAATTCCGCAGCTGTGAACGCACTTTCAACAGAAACTCGTTAATGGCACGTTAGAAAAATGTCTTTGTTAATCCCAAAGCTTCCAAGCAGTTGACAGAGGGGATAGATATCAAACCACCTGTGGAGGGGAGCTAAAACATGGCGCCCTCCAGCAACCCCCTGGAAGGTGCAACTAACAGAAAAGTTTCATTGAGCATGAATTCCTATAACATGGCTTTCTCCATCAATTATCCATGGCAATGCGCATGCAATGATGCAAATAGTTTCACTCTCAACTACCCTTCTATGGCAAAGCAATGTCTAGTCAATAAGTCTTGCTGAATAGGTAGCAATACAAAACAAGGGTGAAGACTCCTCAGCAACAAAAAAGGAAAAAGAGAATAAGATTTACAACTTTTGCTCCTCCCCCCTCCCAATGATCTATACATACAAGTGGGGACGGAGGCTTCTCTAGTAGTATACATGTGCTTAGCATCTATTCAAGTTAAACTGAAGTTGGTTAGAAATAATTGCCCGAACCTGTAACTATTTTCGATGACGAATCATCAAAAAAACCCAAGGAAACCAACGTCCATTATCCACTCGAGACCAAGTGTATCCACTCGAGACCAAGTGCACCAGCGGGTGATTCAAAATTGCTGGTTCAGATCAACCAAAGAAACCCTCCAATTTAGATTTTCCCAGTTCCCACAAGGCAAGGGGAATCCTATTATGACTTTAAAGTGGATTTGCTATCAAAGAACCTGGCAACTGCCTGATAGAGATTTTCTTCCTCGAAAGGCTTTGAGACGTATCCATCCATCCCACATTTCAAGCACTCATCATGTGTGGCATGTATCACATCAGCTGTCATTGCTAATATTGGAATATGCCACTGGCCTTTTCTAGCTGTTCCTCCTTCTACCATGGATTCACCATTCATCTGCTCATTTGCCTGGCTCTCCATCTGCCGGATACGACGAGTTGCCTCAAACCTGGAGGAGAAAACCCATGTAAATGGTTCTTGGAATGTAAACGTCATGCAAAGCATGCCAATTGTACTTGCTTAGTTCCTGATGCCGTGCAATCAAATCTGTTAAAGTATGCATAAGTAGTGGTAGAGAATATGAGTCCTAAGCCCCTAGATCACCAATTTGTGTATCCTCCAAGGTTTGAAACTTCTGGGAGCTTGAAATTTGCTCTTTAAACCTATTTTAACAAATAATGGAGCCTAGTTACTTTTCAATCAGATGAAAAGATACAAGAACCAGGCAATTCAGATCTCCAGAAACAAGGACCAAATGCCCTTCCATTCCCACAACTGCTCTGATCCAAGCTCTGGTTGCCCAAATATGACTGGCACAAGCATGGCTTCTTTTAGCCAAAAAGATTACATTGCTCCTTGCAAACCACAAATTGGAGCAACTAAAAACACAACTGACCTAATAATTTCTCCATATACGAACTAAAATTTCTTATGCAATATTGTTATATGATGCCAAAAAGGTTCGTTAACAAAAAAAATGGAAAGAAAAAAGAGAGGTATCAAAGACATTGATCAGTTTGGCTTTTATGAGAAAGGAGTATAGACAAAAATAATTTCATTCTATAAGCAACCAAGGAAGAAGAGCTGAAAAATAAAGGACATTGCAATCCAAAATCATAAAACAAAATCTGAAAGTCATACCCATCCATTTCTGGCATTTGAATATCCATGAAGCATGCATCAAAAGTGTGTGGTAGTTGAAGCAATTTCAGTGCTTCTTTACCACTGTCAGCACACTCGACATCAGCTCCAAACTTCTTTAGCGCACCTGCAGCAACTCTGCGGTTTACCCTATTGTCATCAACCACCAGAATCTTCTTTCCACAGAGAAGGCTCTGAAGGAAAGAAGATCCATTTGGCATGCATTTCCCTTGTGATCTCTTCTTGCCCATGCCCAGCACCTGAAGAAGACATGCAGCCACCATACTTGCTCTCAAAGGTTTCATGATCACGGTATCGGCAAAACCTGCTGCCTTTGCTTTATCAAAGTCAGAATTGGTAATATTGGTAGCAAGAAGGATCATCTTAGGAAACTTGAACACATGTCCGTTTTGTTTCCAGTCCAGTTTCCATACACTTGAAACACCATCCTCCCCAGAAATCCATGTATCCTTCTCGACTAGAATTATATCTGGCTGGATTTTACTTCTGCAATTTAAAACAAAGTGGTTATGCCAAGCACAAGGTAGCATGGAATTTCAAATTCTCAACAAAATGTAAATGTAGGAGCTCTATCAATGACCTATTTTTTTCGGCTACTTCACGTGTTATCTTTTATAAAAACTATTATTTGATACGTTTTTGATTCAGATCAATTCTTTTATGGTTTCTATATCAGCCAAAACTACAAGTGCTCGCACAATAGAAGTGCACTCCAAAGAATTTAGGAGACACTCCATGAGAGAGTAATTTTCTTTGATTACCCTATCAAGGAAAATTTCAACCCAAAAAGTTTTTATGAAAAAAGCTTACATTATTAAGTGAAGGAAAAATATAGGCTTTTATACTTTTAACATGCTCTTTCACATAAAAACCCAGCTGCCCTTGAAGTATGGGTTAAACGTAGGCCTACAGCTATCTTACATTGAAATTATTTTGTGAACACTGGAACTCAGTCTTGACAGTTAGGCCAAAGCTGTCAAGAAGGACAAGGAGAGAAAAAATCCATCAACCATTCCCAACCAACAAATCAGTTCAATAAAGCTTTAGTAGAAATCTTGGCATTGCAAAAATTCAATTACAACTACACACTCTCAACAATGTTCCTGATATGAATTCTATATGATAAACACACTGCAATCTGAATCTTGGGCAGATGATGTGCATCATAGTAGCAAATGACATAAAAATAAGTCATTTCTAAGTTAAAACACAGAAGCCACAATCTAGTAAACAAGCTTGCCCTCCTGAAGACATAAAGTGGCATGAAAAGTGGAATGATTAACGTGTTTTTTCATTAAGATCGAACCAAAAGGCAAACCATAGACATCGGTGATGGGCAGAAGATTCACACATGTTTCTTGCTATTTCATTAGAACCTTTCAATTTCTTAATTAAGTTAGAATGATTAGGGGCAAAGCCAGCCAAATGAACTTACCCACATGTTAGAGAACCATTTTTCCCACAGCTACCAGCAGCCACCTTGAGGTTACTCACAACTTCCGCTAGGATACCAAGCCTCTTCAAATGGTATCTGGTTACAGCAGCCCTAACTGGTTTTCCATCAACAACTAATGCTTTCAATCCTCTAAAGCCAGAAGGCAAATCTTCAGCATTGCGTTTCTCCATTTTGGTGAAAGCATTTTTCTTGCATGTGCCAAAAACAGCTGTGAATGAAAATGTGCTTCCAACCTCAGGTCGGCTAATAAAGCTTATTTGACCACCCATGAGCTCAACCAGACATTTGCTTATACTCAATCCAATTCCAGTTCCTCCATAATGTCTTGATGTTGAACTGTCTGCCTGCACAAAGGGCATGAAAACACGACTCTGGGCTTTTAAGGGGATGCCAATTCCTGTATCCTCCACACATACCATCAAAGTAATATTTTCAGAAGCTTCATTGCTGGTCATTACATTTATTGAGGCATCAAATCGGAAATCTTCATCAGAAAGATGCTTAAAGACATCCCAACTGTTCTGATCATCTGCTGCTTCACAACCACTTAAGGTTTTGAACTTTTGGGACCCTGATATAACCACACTTTCATTGGGCCCACCAATTAAACAAGTGTCTGCTTTTGTATCTGCCGTGGCCTTGGCATGTTCATACAGATGAACTTTAACGAATGTATGTCCTCTTTCAGTGAACTGCCAAACAGAATTAAATGTCAATTATAACAAGAGGTAGAATTCTAAAGAAGGCAATAAAGCTAATGGTGAAAAAAAATCATTATTGGATTAATCATAAACTGCATAGTAAAACATAATATTTGTGCTAAGACAAACCTCTATCACTATTACTGTTGGCTGATTGATAAATGAACTAACAAGAAATCATACAGATACACTCTAGTAGGTTGAACTGTATAACAAAATTCAAGCAATACACTAACCTTAACAGAGTTCCCCACCAGATTTGTGATAATCTGTCTGAATCTCCCAGGATCACCGACAACAATTTCTGGAACTTTATCAGAAACAAACACTGCCAGCTGCACTTCCACAATAGATTACGCAACCGTGTTTCAGGCATTTTTTACAACGAGATAACACATCCAGAATGCCACCACCAATTGACATCAGGAGTCCACGGAAAGGAAGAAAAAAAGAAAAGGTAAGATTAAACATAAAAGAGAAACTTGCAGTTTGTCTTTTACAAAATCCAAAAACCAGACGTGATATTTCAACCCAAGGAAAAGAATGAAACAGGTCTTTGGTCCTTTTAAGAGAATTCATTTCAGCTAACAAGAAAAGATATGAATATACTGACTTGCCCTTATTGTGTTTCCCTAGGACTTACCTCAATGCCTTTGTTTCTAGACTTCTCAGAAAATAAAGAAAGGACATCATCTACTATGGATCGAATATGGAATGGGACTGCTTCCAGCTCTAGCTTTCCAGCTTCAATTTTTGCCCGGTCAAGCACCTCATTTATCAAAGCTATCAGTGCCTTTCCACAGACTTGAGCAGTTTGAGCATAGTCCCTTTGGGTTGAACTTAAATCTGTATCTAGTAGCAAAGCAAGCATTCCTGCAATTGTGCACAGACCATACCACTGATTATGAAAAGACAAGAACCTAGAATATTTTTCATATTCCAGAAAAGAAAAGGAGAGATCTTGCATACCAAGGATGCCATTCATAGGTGTTCTGATTTCGTGAGATACAGTAGCTAGAAACTGGCATCAAGAACACAATGATACTCAGGTAGGAAGATGCTACAGCAAGAAAACAAGGGGGGTTCAGTTATATTCTTTACAGAAATGTTGGGAAAAATACCTGGGATTTAGCAACATCAGCAGCTTCAGCCTGGACTTTCAAATCCTGCATTTCATGGAAATCATCCTCGACCTTTACAATATGAATTGCTGCTTCGTACAAGATGTAACCCACTAATAAACCGATCACAAAGAATAAGAAAGTTGTGGTGAGTGCAGTCCATGAAGTGGGCGCCTTCTCGTGGTACCTGCTCAGATTTCAAATTATAAGCATCTGTATGCTGGAAACTCACTCTTCCATTTATCTTAGGAAATCAAGATCAGTGATTTGATACATTTACCTGCATGTCATCAGATGCCTTCTGAAAGGATCTCCAAAATCAAGCTTGCTTTCATGCACAAGAGACATGTCACCGTCTTGATTTTGGTGACCATACATGATTAAAAGGTCAGAAGAGTTAGTTATGTCATAAACATTCACCAAAATTGCCTGATTCCCAGCAAGTTGTCCAAGTAAATTCTCCACAAGGGACTCGACATCAAAGGCTCCACCAAGGTATCTGCTTTCAATTTGAAATCTATATTAATAGATGAAACCAGATTTTCTACAAAATACATGGCATCAACCAAACTGTAAGGGATGAAGCATTCCAACGCGGGGAGCCCAAGTAGCCAGGAAATAAAGGTGACGTGGATGAAATTCCAGCCATAATATCAAACACTACCACAGGCCTAAAAGAGCATTTGACTGTCTGTTTTCTAATTGCTAATAGTGAAATGCAATTCAATAAGAAGTTTTAAATTTCGATCTCTCGACAGCTCAGGAGAGGTAGATTTGATTGGTTCAAGGTTGTAGAACAACGATCACAATGAGGAGCAAATTTGCATTTAAACACAAAAATATCGCTGCAATTCAGAGGCGGCATAGTGGAAATAAAATTCATCATATCCATTTCGAAGAAACAACACCTCAATCTAAACCACACACCTGATAAAATAACGATTGCCAAATTTTCATGTCAATGACAAGCATATAGAGTAACAAAGGATCTACCTTGCCAAATCTTTTAAGCTATTTTACAAAAATAAAATAATTGAATCATTTTGAAGCAACAAAACTGTCTCTGTGAAACAGAATGAATTTGTTTCTTTTTCTAATATACGATATTGTAGATATGCAGCATTGCAGCATGAAGATAGGAAAACAAGGAAAAGGAGAGATGAAACAAAGTCTCAAAATGTCATATTTATTATGCGCCAACAGATCAAATTTAATGGCATCAAACAAATAATTTCATCACACTAACAAACCAAAAGGCGAAACTTTTGAGCTCAAAATTAGTATCTAAAATAAACTGCCGAAGCATAAAGAGAATTTTTTGAGTAACATCATAGAACCATGTTTTGTCGAATCTTCTAGTCAGCCTATATATTTTTCAAATCGAAATTGAATTTAATTGAAAATGTTAATACAAACCAGCACTCACCCAGCAGATGCCTCAATGCGCTGGGCCACAGTTGGGCTTGGAGGAAGCTTAGACTTGTAAACAGGGAATGTCAATACAACACCGAGGTGATGAGAACCTAGTAACCTAAAGGGGCCCGTCAAAACAGCTTTCCCGGTAGCCCTAGCCCTCAGTATGTTTTCTCTGTCCTCCTGCATCATGCCAAAGAAAACTTAAAAACTAGATACTAAAACGTAAATGGTGTAAAAAAGGGATCCAAATTCAAGTCACAGACTCAAAAAGTTACCTCCCCTGACATCATGTCAAGAGACTCAATGTAGGAGACCGTCTCCTGAGAAAATATTACAGGTGCATATTCATCTCGAATGGGTGAAGGCTCCCTCTCCATTGTCTTTATTGTCCACCCATGTTGCCTCTCAAATTCCAGCCGCTCTGAATTGACCACTCTTTGTGCATAGGCTACGCCACTTAACAATGGCCTCTCAAAAGCAGTTCTAGCAGTGTACTCGGCAAAGGTTTCCTGCAGTTTTTTTCAAAATCAAATCTCAGCATGCACAATCAGAGAACAAGGTAGCGAAGGATGAAAGAATTTCCTAGTCGTATACAAACATTTGAGGAAGTCATATCGTGTTTTTTTAACGTCTTGCAATCCAAATCGCAAGGAAATGTAAGTTTCCAATGGCTTCACCATAATTTGTTGAGGAACAAAACAGCCTAAACAAATTCAAAGCAAAAAAAAACAAGAAGAAGAAGAAGAAAGAAAGAAAGAAAGAAAAAATTCTTCAGAAATCAAAGTTAACTAAACCTTGCATGACTTGTGGCTAAATCGAAGTGAGTTTCCATTTATTTATTTATTTGTTTGGGAACAGAACAGCAAACAAACTGAGATTCCAAAATCATCTTGCCTTCTTTTATTTTTTGTCTTTTTCGCCGGCAACCATTTAGAACCTTCAAAATTCAACTAACAAAAACTGAAATCAAAGTTTCAAGAGAAAGAAAGGGGTACAAACCTGGTCAATTGCAGATGGGTTCTTGTAGTAATGAAAAGTGGAGACAAGAATGGCAAGGGCATGAACATGGTTGACACTAACATTGAATTGATCTTGCAGCATTCTAGCCCTTTGATCACACATGCTACTCAACACCTCCTTCCTCCTCACTCTATTATCAGCATCCATGCCATTGTATATTGTCAAACTAAAAAGTGCCATAGCCATGACCCAGAGCAACAAAATTTTGGGAAGCCAAGTCCTGTTGGCTTGTATAAATGTATACCCCCTTTTGGTCCCCATTTGCTGCCCATTCATTTTAACAGCCACTGAGTGGTGGTAGCTTTGCTGTATACTCAACGCCATAGATGGACTCAAGCACAACAAGAACTAAAATCTCTCAAGAGTCTTCTTGATTTTCTCTTTGTTTCTCTGACCCCCAGTTCATATCTAACAAGGAAAAAAGCCAATAACACAGGGACACAACACAGCCATGTATGTCTGAGGTGATATTCTTTAACAAGGTAGCAGTGTTGCAGCAACTCTTTTTTCTTTTTCTGATGTACAAGACCTTTTTTCTTCTTCTGATATACAGAGAAAAGTGGCACTGCTGTTGCTTAACTACAAGTAAATTATCATTTACAGCATTGTTTAGCGTGATTTGAGCAAAAGAGGAAGCCAAAAGAAATTAGAGAAATAAACAAATCCCTCTCAAGAAACCCATCTGAAGAACTGAAATAAAGAGACCCGGAATTGAAAAGAAAAGAGTTCTGGATTGTTAATTAGACACAAGCATGAGGAGTCTCGAAAGGTAGAAAACAGCCCAAATTCCAAAGACTCTCTCTTTCATTCACTTCTCAAAACAGACTGTTTTGTATAAAAAGAAAAAAACACTAATCATTTTCATCTCCAGGCGTGAAGATTTTAGTATTTTTAATTTTAATTTTCACTTTCACTTCTTTTTTTAACTATGCATGGGAGACAAGAAGAGAGAGGGGAATAGTGTGCGCGAGAGGCAACAAGACAAGGAAGAAGCACGTTCACTGCTGTTTGTTTAGTATTATAAATATTAGCAGCACTAACTACAAATCTAAACACATATTGACCAAAGAACACGAACAGCGAAGCACAAGCGAGCAAAATGCTTTTTAGAGATAAGAGGGAGGTTGTTGAAAGAAGGGAACAAACTCAATCAACAATGGTGGGTTTTTCTGGAGTCCAAGAGAGAAAAAGGTGGAGGTGCTTTGAATATTGGCCAAGTTTTTACACGCAGTTTTTTTTTATTTATTTTAACTTGATTTGGACAGTCTTGATCTTGGGTTTTGTATTTATTTATAATATAATGTTTGTGTATATGTACACTTTTATCTGCCCCTTGCTTTTTAAAGCAAACTGAATCGAATTTTTTGGATTTTTGGAGATACGCCAACCCTCTCCCTTCTTGCACAATCTATTAAACTATGAGTTATGACTCTTACTCTCTCTTCTGAGAGCCATGAGTCTTCACTGACCCCCTCCCTCCCTCCCTCGCTCTCTCTCTCTCTCTCTTCTCTGTCTTTCTTGTTTATTTTATTAGGGCATCTCCCACGCCATACTTTCTCCCCCCTTCTTGTTTCTCTCTCTTTCTGTTTATAGTTTGCAGTTCACATTGACTTGACATTGATACGTTTTCCTTATCTGTATTTTTTGGGTCTAGAATACAGCAAGAGGATGCATTTTCAACTCTCTTTTTTCCTTTTCTGTGGTTGGATTTGCATTTATTTGGATGACTTCTTGTTTTTCCTCTTACTTTTGTCTGATCTCTAGCTTGGGTTGGCATTAAAATTCAAGACTGCTTGCTATAGAAGCGTGTATTGGTGTATATTGTTTTTTAACAATGTTATTTATTTAAAAGTATATTTAAATATTTTTTTTATGTATTTTTTTAAATATTAGCATGTTAAAATCTTGCATTAAGAATATAAATATAATATTTTAAAAAATATATATATTTTCAAAACACAATACCAAATAAGCACAAAGTGGCTTCTGGAATTCGAACATAAGAGTAATGATCCACACTACCACTCTGACATGATTTTGATGTGTTATTATTAAAAAAAATTAAAAAATTTAAAAAATATTATCATTTTATATTTTTTAATTAAAAATATATTATACATTTACATTACCAAACATGTAATAATAATCAAAATTTTCATAAACTTGTTATCAATATAAAATATATTGATTTCTTATCTTTAATTTAATTGAATACATAAATAAACATAACATTTTCACACCCGAAAAAATAATATAAAGATATATATCATCAAGCATAGCAATAATAATAATAATAAAAAAAGTAGACTTACTATTGAAAAGTTGTCTTTCGTATGAGTTTTAGAGTACCTATTTTGTGTTTGGCACTAACAGTGTTTTTTTTATTTAAAATTATTATTTTTTTAATTTTTAAATTGTTTTGATGGAATAATATAAAAATAAGTTTTAAA
>Ga0325411_1007077_pt1 | contig 12243 bp, 6 predicted proteins | sample PopdelMetagenome_13_FD_206181 | JGI IMG/M metagenome (GOLD analysis project Ga0325411, IMG submission 206181) | Populus deltoides microbial communities from Bellville, Georgia, United States - Xylem-PdIQD-R4 | ecosystem: Host-associated > Plants > Phyllosphere > Stem > Wood/Secondary xylem... | reverse complement strand
TAGCAATTAAAAGCATGAGTACAAAATTTGAAAGATTAAAAAATCATAGGGGGTGAAATAAAAATATTTCTAATTTGATAGATTATTTATAGATTAAAAAATAAGAGGGAGTGATATTAAAAAAAAAACTATAGAGGTTTAACCCAATAGAATTAAATAAAAAATAATAAAACAAAAAACAAAAAAAAGAGGATAAAAAATAATAAAACATCATCTTAAAAAAGAGAAAAAAAAAACCAAGCAAGCTTGGGTAAATATCTTAAACCTAGTTTAATCTCTAAAACTTGTAACTTGTGAAATATTGATCCTGGACTCAATTAGCTCAATTAAGAAACTTAACTCTAAACAAATTTAATTTTGAATAAAGAAATCATGGAAAAAATATTAATAAAAAACTTACAAAAGAAAAAAAACAACAAAAACAATGGAGATAAAATTTGATAGAAAAAAAAATTAAAAAAAATGATCCTAAACAAAATAAATAGCAACTAAAATAATAAGGACCAAATTTGAAAGTTGAAAAAATTATAGGCGGAAATTAAAAAACATTTGTAATTTGATAGATTATTTATCGATTAAAAAATAGCAGATGGTGAAATTGAAAATATTTGTAATTTGATAGATCATTTATATATTTAAAAATTATAAGGGAGTGAAATTAAAAAAAAATTATAATTTAATAAATTATTTATAGATTAAAAAATTATAAAGGGGTGAAATCGGAAAACACTTGTAATTTCATAGCTCATTCTAAAATAAAAAAAGTATTAATCAAAAGGATATGGACAAAATATGAAGAAAAAAAAATTGAAGACGGTGGTCTGAATTTTTGCATGGGTTGCATAAATTTTGTGGAGAGAGAAGGAAAAAAAAAATAAACTCTGACGTCAAACCAGCACACCACAATGTAAAGAGCGCTGAGATCTTTTAAACACCACCTTGAAAAGCTATTTTTGATGGCCAGATAGTCCCACACGCGCGGTCTAAATGATGCGAGGACCACTCACACACTGGCTAATACGTTATACATGCCAACAAGTTTTTTTTTAAATAATATTTAATATATGTTAATCATAATAATAATACCAAAAAAAAAACCTCAAAATCTACAACAAAACTAATATCAAATGAACAAAATAACAGAGTTATACTTTTTTTTTGTCTCAAAAGATACCTAAGTTATTAACTATTTTGAAAAGAATAAAAGGGCAAAAACACCCCCAAGACTAAATTATAAGAGTTTTGTATTCCAAAGCCATAATAGTAATTTTACTGTGCAAAATAAAAATGAAAAGATAAATATAACTTCATATGATATGTTAAATACATGTTGAAAAGACAATTTTACATTCAAAGCTTAGTTTATTGTCATTTTAGTCTCCGAACACATTCTTGTGATTGACCAGCAAAACAAGGCTAATTTCCTTTTGAAATTCCTCGTTCATCTAAGCCTTGTCTGCCCCTTTAAACTTCTTGACTGCAGCCAAGGTCTTATCTGCTAAAACTCCCTTGAAAACAGAACCAAAACCACCTTCCCAAGTTTCTGATCATCAACATAATTGTTGGTTTCTTTTGCCTCACCGAAAATCCTTGCTCGCTGATGCTTTAAGCCATTCCCTCGTTCTCTCTGAAGTTCTTCTCCTCCTTTTTTTTCTTTTCCTGCACATCATGTAGAATTGTAGACAAATAATCACAAGGAAAATTGTTGCTCCAATAGCTGCAAAACAATGTCAACGAAAGATGTGTGTAACTTACAAAACGAACCAATGGAAAGGATACATTTACTATCCTTTTACTAAGTGATGAGCATTTGGATCTCCTCAGGAACCTGAGAAGATTCAAATCCAATTATTTTCTATTCTATTGTTTTACAGTTAAGAGTTTCCAAAGTAGTGATAGGCCATTAATGTTACTTACAAGCCCATCAGCAATAATGGGCTCAATTTGATAGTAGACCTATGGACTCAGAGAAGGCCTTTAGGTCCATAGGTCTATTAAATTGATTGCAGATCAACTGGAAGCAAGGCTCCATCTGCTCGTAATAAAAAATGATGTAAAAAGTATAGTTTTAAGACCCGGTCCAGTGGCTGGCCTGGTCCGTGGCCCGGGTTTGGGTTTTAACCGGGTCACCGAATCGATCAGGTCAATTTTTTTTTAAAATCAAAACGACGTCATTTTAGTAAAAAAAAAAAAAAAACAAGAAAAAAAGTCAACGAGTTGCAATCGGGTCTTGCCAGATCAACCGGGTCGCCGGGTCACATCGGGTTTTTTCTTATCCTATTTTTTCTTCAACTCGGCTCGGTTCCAACTTCGGAACGGCCGGGTCCCGGATCGACCTGCCGGGCCGGGTTTCAAAACAATGGTAAAAAGAGTTCGCTTCATTTGATGGCAAATTTACCCGCCTTTGTTGTGTATAAATCTAGTTATTTGACCCGAGCATAGTCACGGATATAAAAAAAATAAGTATATAAGCTTTTTAAATGTATTTTTTTACAAAAAAAAATAATTATAAATAAAAAATTCTATGAATACATTTAATTAAATAAATAAATAATCACATATACTAATTAAATACTTAGTATTTTACATCGAGTAAAAACTATTATTGTTAATCAAAAAGTGAATACTTACAAATAATAAAATATAATAAAGATTATATATTTTAATAAAGACTTATAAGAAAACAAGCTAATTTTTAATATAGTAAAAAAATGAGGTAATGTTACAATTGTCACAGTGAAATATCATTTCATGAGTCTTTATATAATAATTTTATAAAAAAAAGAGTAAAGAAAAAAAATAAAAACAAATTTCAAAAAAATAAAATTAAAAAAAAATACATATAGGTAAAGTACATAGTAATAAATACTCTAAGTGTAAATAATAAAAAATAATACTTAAGCATGAATTTCAATTCAAAGAATGCATCTAGAGGCGACATGGATGCCTATAGAAATCCAATCAGTAGCATTCATCAACAATACCAAGAAAGAAAATTTTCCAATAAGTAAATAACAGGAGTGAATATATTGAAAAGCATAATTTCCATACATGCCTAGGTGTTCAGCATCTATTTACAATCTTGGGATTCCAGCAAAAAAGATATAGTTCATGGTGAGAGCTAACAAATATATTGCAGCAGTGTCATATAGATCAATTTGTCATCGTTCATTAGAGTTTGGCCGCACCGACCGACAAGGATGAATGAGTTAATTCAAGTCACGGTTTATCACCAGCAACCGATTTCACCAAGAGCAAGGATATAAAATTGGCAGATCCATGAAAATGTAAATATACTTACAAAAAAGAAAGAAGAAATTCTCGTGTGTTAAAAAACTTTCTGGCCTTATTCTGCATTATGAGAATGGCCATGCTCGAAAAATTCTAGTGCGTCTTTCTTGGAGACAACATTGACACGTACGGCTCACCCTGTTTTTGTGTGTTCACCCCATGCAACCTTCACAAATTCTAGCTTGAAAGTGGTGGTTATAAATTGCGTATTTGTCATATCAGCCAAGCGACGGATCATGTCTAGCAAACAATGTAATCAAGGATCTCCTCTAAAGGATATATCAGATGAAAAACAATAGCTAAAATCAATACAGAGCACACATAACTACACACCAACAGCCCTTAAATCATCTTTATAGGGCTGACATTTCTATTTTCATTGCACGGAGGTACAAGCCAATATCTTGCCATTCATATGGTTAAACAATATCAGATGAGTAGTAGTCTCTTAGAATCTTGCTGTCAATCAAATTATTCAGATCCAGTAGCAGATTAAATGGCCACTTGCCCCTATTGAAGAATAACCCTCATCAAATCTAGACACAGATAAATTTCATATGAACGAAGATGGAAAATATTACACTGGAATAGAGCATGCAACAAAAAACTAACACTATGCACATATCTGCATATATACAAGCATGTATTCAATTATGCACGAGTTTCCCATTAGATATAAATACCTACTTCCACTTTAGAAGGCTGAAGATCAACTCCCCTCAATGAGTAGCAGCAACAGAATAGCATGGCAGGAAAGCAAAATTTACATCCGACTCCATACTGATAGATAAAAAAAGACCACAAAAAGAAATCATTAAAGCTCGAGGGAGACAGCAAAATAGAATACATGGAAATAGGATACTTCCAACAGCAGTCCTGTACTGTGGATCCAATGCTGCGTCTTTCTCGTCAAAGAGATATATAAAAGGGAGGAGCAGGATCACATTGTTGCATGGAACATATCAATGTCAGGGCTACAACAGTTTTCTGACCCCTGACAACCGTTTCATTGATTGTGTTTCCCCTTGCCCTGTAAATAAGCATGCCCATATTCTCAGGTATAGAAGATACCGGGGCAATATACTTTTGCTCACCATGTTTATTAAAAGGCAACATGACAAATAAAAACAAGATTTGCATGCATTTCATGGAGAAAAATATTTTTTAAAACCAGCTGAAATCCCAATCTTACCACTTTTTCCATGTCAATAAACAGAAAGTACTGAAGTAAAAACCTATTTATTATATATCCAATTAGGGACATCTAATCTGTCTTTTTTTTAATTTATTTCTATCTCCTTGTTTCTGTAAAAAAATAAACACATAACTGAGTGACAACAAATACATACCTTCATTATCACACCAACATATTTCACAACCCTTCCCTCTAGATCTATTTCATGAGGTCCATCATCGTCATAATTATTATCTCTGTTATCAACATCCTGTCAAGATACCATAAAATTTATAGAACTATTTCAATAGATATCTAGACTCACCACAAATGTAAGACATGAAACTTTAAAATGCACTCATATGGTTATCTCAAAATTTCAACATAAAAGACCAAAAAAAAATACTGACTAAACTTGGAAAATAATAAAAAAAAACAAAAAAAGAATGCCTAGGCATTGCATAAAAGTATAGCAAAGGAAAAATGAACAATAGAAGGAGATAGAAAGAACAAATAAAACTAAGACTTAAAAGGCTCTTTTAACTAACCTTTTTCTTCATCATAGCCAGATAGCCATGACCACCTTGCACAAGTTCAGAGAATACTTGGCGGAATTGCTTTGCAACTCCTTTGAAAGTGTTTTATCGTTTCATCATTCTACTTATTTAAAACAGATATAAGTAATAGAATGGTTAGAATCTCAAAATGCCTTTCTTTTTAGAAGGTCTTCATTATACAGGACAGACTGCCAGTTATACAAGGAAACTTAAATCTGCACATGCTAATTACCTAGAGTGATTTTAGGAAGCTATACATGGTAAGCTAAATCTACTTTTCTATTTATGAGAGTATATACAACCTAGATTAATAGCTATTATTAATGGACAAGAACGTTAAGAGATAATACCTTTAGATTGCATGAAGGATTGGAACTTATAAGACATATATTCTCCACCTGAGTCGGACCAAAGAATTTTAACAAGAGCTAAAAATTAAGTGTCAACAAGAGCTAAGAACAGTTTGAACATATGAAATTTTTTTGATTTGTTTTGTAAGAAATACACCCATGTATATCTGTTGTAGTCATCAATAAATGTTACGAAATATTTTTATTGTGCATGAGAAATAATAAGATTAATACCCCAGACATCACTATGAATGATCTCAAAACTATGGGTGGCTCTACTTATTTTAGAAGGAAAGGGTAAAGTCTTACTTTTTTCAAATTTACAAGTTGCACAATCAGAAAACATAGTAGAAGGAGAATTCTCTTTATTATTCACTAAACCAGATTTCAACAAATAAGATAGAACCCTAGAATGAGGATGACCAAAGCGTTTATGTTATACTTCATTTGACACCTTAGACTTATGACAAAGTAAAGACAGAACAAGGAATGAATGTAAGCTTCGTGGAATAGGTTGTTGTAGGTAAAAAAGACATCCATGCTTAGGCCCCTTCACTATAAACTGTTCTGACATCTGATCTTGCACAACATAACCACCATGAGTAAAGTGTGTACAACATAATTTTGGTCAACAAATTGGCCAACCAACAAAAGCTAAATTCATAGAGAGTTTAGATGACACAAGAACATCTTTAAAGGAAAAGGATATATCACCAAATGCAACAATGGGTAGAACACTACCATTGGTTGTTTGAATATGTGAAGAGCCATAATATTCTCTGACATTAGTTAGACCATTGATAGAATTGGTCATATGATTAGATGCACTCGAGTCTAAAATCTAAGATGAAGAACCAGTAACTTGAAAACCCAATGCTAAAAATGCACTCACGATCATTTCTTGCACCATTTCTCAAGTTAGAAAAGGTGTTGCAGTTTATGAACTAGTAGAAGTTGTAGCAGGCATAACTAGTTGTAAGTCACCAGTAACAACAACATGATAGACCTTGTTAGAGTATGAAGGACAAATAATACATTCCTTAATAATGTGTCGTTGCTGCTTGCAGTAATTACAGAATTTTTTAGGACAATTAGGGGAAATATGACCATATTTCTTACAACTATAGCACCGTGTAGTGCTCATGTCAAGACCCTTCCCCTTGCCATGAGAAGCTTAGACAACTAATACAGTATTTTCGCACGTGTGTGGCGTTGCGACGATCGCCCACCACCTATCATCATCAGGTGTGGTAATGTTTATCTATTCCGGCAAATATGAGGAGACAAGGAATTCTTGTCTCTTATTAGTAAAAAAAAATAGAATGGAGTCGCCACCTAATATTATGGTCACTAGGAACCCTAACTGGTCTCAGAGATCAAGTACGGAGACTGATTGCGTAAAGGGAAGGTATTAGCACCTCAAATACGCCCTACCTAGGGTAAGCTGCATTGTTTTATTATCTGATAAAGATCTAAGGTCTCAACATGTTAGTCCTTCTATGGTTCAAGAAAACCCATCCTCAATAAGGAGGTTCTTATCTTATGGGGTAAAACCTAACCGTTCTAATGTCTATAAAAGAACTATTATTTTAATATCGGGAATACGTTTTACGTGTAAATTCGTACCCCGGATACTAAAAGACAAACAAAATAAAATTTTTGTTGTTTTTTTTGAAATTTTAGCCAATGTTCTCTTGACTTTAATAAACTGGTTATTAAAGCCAAAATGCATGCTAAAACATTGTTTTTTTTTATATATATAAAAAAAACACCATGATTTTTTTAGCTGTGAGACACTTGGCCGTATGCACAAAAACATTTTTCTTTTTTTTTAATATTTTTGTATTTTTTTTAGAAGTTTTGACGAAAACTGAGTATTTTCATATAGGATTTTGTATTTTTAGCAACATAAAAAATATTGCTTGATATTAATCAAAATGACATAAAAAGAATACGCGGGAAACTTGTAAAATTACAAACAAATATTTTTGAATTTTTCTTTTAACAAAAAAAACAAAAAAAACCTGGGCCGGATCTGGCCCAACCATCCTTGGCTGGGCCTGACCCGGCCCATATACTGTGGGCTGGGCTGATGTTCCAGCTCGTAACCTATAAAGGGGCTGGTTACTGTGCTGCGCACAGTAACCATCAAAATATAATTAGCTAGTTACTGTGCACAGCACAGTCCCTAGCTAATTAATCTTCATTTGCTGCAGAACGTAAACATTCTGCATGCAAATGAAGCTGAAGCGAAAAAAACGACAGGGGAGGGGAGAAAGTTACCTGGAGCGGTGGCGACGCTGGCGGCAGCGGAAGCGGCAGGGGTGGTGGTGTAGGCGGCGGCTGTTCTCTTTCCTTCTCTCCTGTCTCCTCTGTTTCTCTTCTCAGCCGCCCTCTCCTCTGCCTTTTTTTCGTTATCTGCTATTCTTCTCCTCTGTCCCTTCGTGGCTGTCAGTGGCGGTTGGAGATGGCAGTGTCAGCGGCGGTCAGGTGGTGTGCTGTGGCGGTGGAGAGGAAGCACAGTGGCAGCTGCGGTTGCTCTTCTTCTCTGGTATATATTTTTTCTCTGTCACTCCCCTTTCTCTCCTCTGCCTCCTTTGATGGCTTCCCTTTCTCTTTCAAAAAACTGTCTCCTCTCTCGGTCTCCCTCCTTTCTCTTTTCTCCCCTCTAATTTCTAGTGTTTCGGTCTGCTTCTTTTCACTCCTTTCTCTCAAAAAACCCTGCTCTTTCTCTCTTTCGTTCTCACCTCCTTTTCTCTCCAAGAAAACTGTCGGTCTCTCCCTCTCGGTCTCCCTCACTTTCTCTTTAAAAAAATCCTTCCAGCTCTCCTTTTTCTCCTTCGGTCCCTCCGTTTTGGCTCCCCTTCTTTCTCCTTTTTTTTTCTCCAGCTAATCCCCTTCTGTTTCGGTTTCCCCTCCCCTCTTTCGGCACCCCCTCCTCGGGTATTTATAGGCAGAGGAGGAGAGGGCCACCTTACCCCTGTCATGGCGCAGGGTAAGGTGAGCTGGGGAGTTGCTCGCAGGGCATGGCTCCTCTAACTTTTTTCATTATTGTGGCATGGTGGCAGGGCCTGTGTTGGCATGGGTCGTTGCCGAGTTTCTTGGGCAAGTGGGGTGGAGAGAGGGAGAAGCAAAACACAGGGGAAAGCAGCTCCTTCTTCCCCTGTTCTTTGTGTGTCCAGGGGAAGAAGAAGGCTTATGGTGCCGTTCAAAACGGCACCCTTTGCTTATTTCTCTTTTTTTTTTGAAACAGTGCATGAAACGGCGCCGTTTTACCCAAAACACGCCGTTTTATTTAAAAGGAAATGGCGCCAAAGCGTGTCAAAGTTAAAACTGGGCCTTTAATTTGAGCGTGTTTTTCATGTTGGTCCTTATTCTCGGATTTCTTCAATTAAGTCTCTAATTGGCCACCAGACTTCAATATGTATGCAATTAAGCCCTTGATTTGACCAAATCAACTCTCAAAAATGATAATTTGACCCCAGAACTTTAATTTATTCCAATTAAAACTCAAATTGACTTTAAAATTAATTTTCTTGCGATCAAACCCTCCATAAATTCAATTAAACCTTTAATAAAATTTAATTGAGTCCATAAACATCTGATTTGTACATTTCTTCCTCAAATAAAATTTTCTTTATCAATAGGGCTCTCACCGGTCAACGATATACTGTCAAATTTCAATCTTTGTATTTTTGAACCTCCTCAACCAATTTTTGACCATTTTCAAGGCGCTCTGGCATCCTCTTTTCACTGCCATTATTTTTTTTTGTATTTTGTGCGGGGACCCAAAAATACGTTACAACAAGTATTAGAAACAATACGTGATGCGATCTATTCTAAATTTAATAAGCTCCTCTTTAAGATCTTTTATTTCTTAGTTTAGCTGGGATAGTTCATATTTTTCCAATGGTGTTAAGTGATCAATGAGCTCTGTGCCCATCTCATCTTGTTTATTGGTGACACTGGCTTTAAGTTGATCTATTTTATTCCTAACATCTACAAGTGATTTTCCTATAAATAAGACCCAATGGAAGAGGAATAAGTACATTTATGTTCTTAGCTTATCAATTTCAAGAGTAAGCCTGGTCAAACTATGGTCTTTCAATAAGCCTGACCAAAATAAAAAGAGAAAAAGATACATACTTCCGCTCATCTTGTAGCTTGTTTCTCTGTGCTTTATGACTATTGAATACTTCTCGAGACTAGAAAATGATGATTTCAGCTCTACGGCTCTCAACGTAGGCATTTCGCTCTTTTAAGTGTGCATTCAGCCTATAATTTTCTTCCTAAAGATTTTGCTCTTGGGAGACACACAAGTAGATGACTTATTTAACATCAAAACATCAGAATATAAAGGAAACGACAAGAGAGGCACAAGGACTTGCAACAACAGAGATAAGAAGTTCAATTGCATACTCATACCAAGTAACGAAACATCTTTATCTAATTTCAACTAATCCATAAAACTAGAAATTCTCAAAGGGGTCTGGTTTTTAGTTTAATGGTGGGCATCTACTTAGTTATTGCTATAGACCTTGAGTCAATCTCGAACATTTATATCACATGTCCAATTAACATTGAAAAGAAAAATCAATTATTTATCATAACATGATGATTGTGGTTCCTTGGTCCAATTCTAAATGCTAGCTATCAGTGTACGTAGTTTCTAATCTGAAATGATATCACATTATTTATATGATTGAATGTATATATTTCAATTTAGATTTTAAATCATGTTTAACGATATTTATATCAAATATATTACACGCGCGTGCGCGCTCGCATGTGTGTGTGTAAATTTAAAACAAAAAAAGGGTAAAAAATAATAAAACATCAGCTCAAAATTTAAATAAAACTTGATTTAAGTTTTGAAATTTTAAAAATGTTTTATTTAAAAGATCTAAAAGAATTTTCTTTTGAATTTATAACAGACGATTTTATAACTACAATAAAAACTGTCACATCACTTTTCGAAAAGAAGTGAGAAAAAAACCCTCCTCCTCCATGACAACTTCAAAATGGTAGAAAATATATTTAATCAATCACTGAGAATTGGTTAAAATTTTATCATAACGTGTTAAAAATTCTATTTCCCATTAGGGTTACAAGACAATGCCAACCACTACTGGATAAATATAAACGAAAATATTAAAAAAATATTTCTGTCGTTAAATTTTTGAGGGACTTTATTGATGAAAATATTCCTTCGATATATATTGAGAGAATTACCGTGAGAAAAAAAATTAAAATAAAGCAAAAAAAAAAATTAATGACGTGTTATTTTTCATTATTTGATCCAAAAGTTACAATGGAGATTTTTTCATTATTTTTCTAATTCTTTTAGGATTTTTTTTTCATATAAGTTTTAGAATCTTATATGATTTAAATTTTTATACTCAGGTCAGTTTTGTCTCAAATTTAAATATAAGAGGGGAATATTGAAGATTGTTTAAAGTTTTTAGTTCGGAGCTTCAAGGTTTAAGGGATTCTAGTTTTGTTCCCTAAATGTTAGAATTGTAATCTTGGAGTTACAGGAAAAAAAGAAAACAAATGGAAAACATAAAAAAAAATGGAAAAATAACACATAATAGATGCATGATCGAGATCATGTGCGCGTAGTGATGGATGGATGAGATTCAATTAATGAAAGATCAAATGCTTTGGGATTAATTTTTGAGTTGAACCAATCAAATTGTGCAGCTCAAAACTGATAGAGGGTATAGAAGTTAAATAAGATGGAGTTGAAGGGGCTAATAATGAATTTGATATAAATTCATATATAAGATTGTTAATGTTGATGACATGGCATAACATCAATGGTTTGAATATATATTTTTTCGTTTCTCGTAATATTCAACAACGTAATTAATCCTTTTTTTCTATTTAGTAATTCAGATTACTTCATTCAAAATTAGAAAATTGTTTTCAAATATGAATAATTATGTAACCTACTTTCTTTGTATTGTTTCATATCTTATTATAAAACTACTTTTTAAAATCATTCTAATAGCACAATAAGAGTTTAAATCATTCAAATGATCATTTTTACTTTCTATAAAATTAAAAATTTAAATTAACTCGAATGAATTCACATGATTCAAAACATTAAACTTTCCAAAGATCAATTCACTTGATCCAAAACCTGAGATCAACAAGTTAAGTTTAAAAACTATGGTTATAGCTGCTCACGCAATGGCTAGAAAATGATGGGAACCTTGTTTTTGAGAGAGTTTATTAATTAGTCCAGTAAACACACAATTTTTATTTGAACATAAGTGACAAAAGATAAGGTAAATATGGATTCTTGAAATATGTCAAGCTTCCAAGTTCCTGGAGAATTACTAGAGACAATAACTCAAGAACATCCATAGCCATAATCTACAATTTATTAATGGAGCTATCTGACTTATTGAATGTTGGAAACTGCTTGTGGTCTGACTTTAATTGCTGTTAGTGTAGTTCTCAATCTGCAATGATATCACAGTCTGGGATTGATCCATGGGAGGACTTGCATTCTTGCAGAAATATTGTGATGATTCGCCTAACAAGTGGTCTGTTTCCTCGCTATTTTCATGAGCCAATGATTTCTGATGAAGAGCTTTCAGCTTAGCAAGCTCATCGGACACTTCCTTCATTGTTGGCCGGTTTACTCCCATGCTATTTAGACATCCTTTTGCAAGCTCAGCTACAGCTTCTATCTCATCAATTTCACCTTCATCAGCTGTCTGGAAATCCAAAATTTTGAAGAGATGATTATTTTCCAGTGCTGAGATGAAGTGTTGAATAACGTTCCGTTTCTCTCCAGACTTGGAAACGGAGTTTGGCATCTCTCCAGTGAGAAGCTCCACAAGAACTACCCCAAAGCTAT
>Ga0325411_1007075_pt1 | contig 12244 bp, 9 predicted proteins | sample PopdelMetagenome_13_FD_206181 | JGI IMG/M metagenome (GOLD analysis project Ga0325411, IMG submission 206181) | Populus deltoides microbial communities from Bellville, Georgia, United States - Xylem-PdIQD-R4 | ecosystem: Host-associated > Plants > Phyllosphere > Stem > Wood/Secondary xylem... | reverse complement strand
CAAAATTAAAAGATGATATAATATATTAGTTAATAGGATAAAAGTGTATGATGTTACTATTTATAGCTTGATCACCATCAAATAATATTTGTAATTAAATTAATTAAGACATTGATTTGGTGAAACTTGGATGATCTAGTCAAGATCTAGCTGAGTCAAAGTTTGATATTGAAAATATTTTTTATTTTATTAACTAAAAAGATCTTTTCAATTCATTAATACCAATACATGTGATATAATTTAATTTTAATATTTAAGTTATTAAAAAAAAAACTAAAAATGCTCAGTTTTTCATTGCACACCTAAACTTATCGTACCATGAGTTGGAATAATGTAATAGCTATTTTGCCATTTCAATAAAAAAATTATTGAACTTGATTATTGGGGATAATACAGTCTTTTTAAAAGGTTAATTAATCAATATCAAAATGATCAGGGACAAATCGATCTTTTAAAAACAATAAAATAACTAAACTATTATTAAAAGAGATTTTTATAAACCGGCACCTACGAGCCTTTTCAAATTCTCACTTTTTAAAACATGGTAAAATGACTAAATCATCCTTAACAACAAAATTTTTTGAACTAATATCTAGGATTTTTTTTGTATTTTTATCCTAGTTTTTTTAGTTATAATCAGTTAACTAAGAGACAATTTAATATTTTAATAAATATAAAATATTATTTAAAAATAAAAGTGATTGGCATGTGCGTGCCAAGTGCGACATCGCTCTACGACCAAACACCAGCTTTCGTGGTGATGCTGGGAGTAGTGCACCGAGCTCTTCTAGGATGTGTGTAGGCAAAAGATTAATAGTGTGGCTTTCATATACTATTTTTTCCCTCCCTTTATCATTTCTCCTGGCTTAGGGTTTCGCATATGTCATTTCAAAAATTAAATTTGTCCTATCAATTTGTATTTGTATAAAATTTGGTCCTCATTATTTTATTTGCTATTTATTTTGCTTTTAATGCTTTTTAAAGTTGATTTTTTTTTTCAATTTCATCCATTTGCGTTTGATTTCATTTAGTTTTTGTATTCAATTTGATCCTTATTTTTTTATTGCTATTTTTTTATTTTTTTCTTGATTTATTTTATTTTATTTAATTTTTATACTGGATTTGGTTATCTTTCTTTTGATTGCTATTTTTTTTTATCATTTTCTTGATTTTTTTTTTCAATTTCATCTCTCGATATTTGGATGATTGAGGATTTTGTTTCATGATTTTTTAATGTTTGTCTTCTATATAGTAATCTCGGGTCTCATGACCTAGTCACAAGTTTTGAAAATTAACTTGATTTGATTTCTGTTTTTTTTTTCAAATTGTTTTTTTTTTAATTTTATCTTTCAAAATTAGGTTATTTGGCCTTAAGCTTCATGACTTTTTTTGGTTTTTTTTTTTATGGAGAAGTTATTACGATCTCATAACCTAGGTTGATTCATGTTGTTTTAATATTTTTTAAATTGATTTTGTTTTTAGTTTTACATTTCATCATTTAGTTTGTCTGAGAGTTGACCTATATTTTTTTATTCTATTTATTTTATATGTGGTTATCTCGGTTTCATGATTAGGCTGCAAATTTAGCATATTGACTCGAGTTGATTTTTTTTTGTCTTTTTTAATATTGATTTTTCTCGATTTATCCTTTAACATTTGATTTGTTGGTAATTTAGCTTCAATTTTTTTTTTTTCTCTTTGTGAGTTTTTCGAGTTCTCATTCATTTTTTGTTTTGTTATCAGATAAGATTGTTGAAATATTTTAAAAATATTTAAAAAATATCTTTTATAATATTGACAAGCATTTATTTTTTCGATTCATTATTGTAATTTTTTTTTGTTTTTTTAGTGTTGTTAATTTTTTTTATAATCATATTATTAAATTAATTAAACTTATTGAATTTAGTAGAATCAATGACATTAATCCCATATTTTTTTTTATTTGTTTAAAAACACTATCATTATTTAGGTATTTTTTTATCTTAAAAAAATCTAGCCCATACTATAAGGCAAAAACACTAACTAGCATATTATTATAATTTATCAATTGGGTCACTGCATTGATGACTCATGGTCCGATGATCTAAGACTTTATAGGTTAGATAACTCGTTGATAATTTATTATAATTTTTATTTTTAAAATTAAATAATAAAATATATAATTGAATTAACAATCTTGACCATTTTTTTAATTTAAAAATCACCATTTTTTTTTGTTACAGGACCTTTATATTTATTTAAAATGACATAAAATATAAGCATTTTAAAGAGATTTAAATAGACATATCATTTGAATTTTTTATTAAATATTTGTTGAATTTGTTTTAAATATATATATTTGTTAATAAAACTTTTCAATCAAAATCTTTTCATTGGAATATTGAGAAAACAATTGTAGAAATATTCTAATAAACGTTTTTGAGTGCTTTTCAAATAAAATAAATATTAAACCAATATAAGTCATATTATTAAATAGAAAAATAAATAATTAATATAATTTTAATAATATTAATAATTCAGAAAATAAAGTAATGCGGTAAAAATAGTTTAATATAAAATCATCATATTTAAATTGGAAGACCAACTAAGCTATTCTGCACCCTATAAAGTTCATATCTGGCATAGTGCCTACTTCTGCCTATTCATTTCCAAAAGCACCCAAATACTAACTTTCAACGGATAAACATAATCAGCATAGTGCCAAAAATTCGCTTAGTTGAAAAGGAGTTTTAGATACATTACTAGATTTGTGTCCGCTATAAAAAAAAAATTTCATGTAAAAAAAATATTTTTAATTAAAAAAATCTAAGTTTTTGGTTTAATTAGCAATTTAAATAAAATAATTTTTAAAATACAATATAACAAAGAAAAAAAAGTAAAAAAAAAAACCTGATTTGAGCCCACTCGTGAAATTAAAAGTAAAAAAATAACAATTCAATAATGAAGAAAAAAATTAAAAAAGGACAACAAAAAAAACCCAATTAAACCAGGTTAACTTATAAACTTTGCGACTATGAATATAAGATTGAAATAATCTCATAGAAATAAACGTAAGAAAAAAAGTTCGAAGATCAATTCCTAATAAATTAAATGAAAATAAAAAAGGTGAGACTCAATCTCTAGTAAATAATATGTTGAATGATGAAAATAAAAAAATATATAATTTGAAAGAGGTAAAAAAAAAAAAAACTTGATCCGAGCTCATTTGGGTTAAGATATAAATCTCTGACCCAGTTGTTATACCAAGGTGACATAGTTCGAAAGTAAATTGAATAATTTTATGAAACTCAATTACCAAATAACTTATGTCGAAGGATAAAAATAAAATAAAAAAATTTAATTTAAAAAAGTAATGGAAAAAAATATGAGTGGTTTCTAGGTTAACTCGCAAGCCCTGCGATCATGGAAATCGTGAAATCCTTGAACCATATTAATTTAATTTTGAATGATGAAATCATGAAAAAAATATCAATTTAGAAAATTTGTCAAAGGTAAAAAAAGATGGCAATAAAAAAAATAAGGATCAAGTTTGATAGAAAAAAACCCATGGAGGATGAAATTATAAGAAAAATGATCAGGATAACCTAAAAGAAAGGAAATGAAAAAAAGTACAAAAACTAATTTTTAATAAATCAAATGTTGAAAGGTCAATTTGCGTTAACATTTGAGATCGGTGATTCTGGTTATGAACCTGAGATTAACCCTATAATAATAATAAAAAATTTAGTTAACTCGAGTTAACCTATAAATTTTGTGATCACGGGCACACGATCAGGATAACCTAATAGAAAGGAAAGGAAAAGAAAAAGAAGGGTATGAAGATAAATTTCAAATAAATTAAAATGTTAAAGGATTAAATTAAAATAAATCAATTTAATAAAGGGAAGAAAAAACAAAAGACAACTCACAACTCATGTTAACCTTTAAAACTGGTGACTCTGGTCATGAACCCGAGACTAATACCACAGAAGACAAACTATAAAAAATAATAAAGCAAAAATCTAACAAAAAGGTAAAAAATAAAAAAAGCATTAGCTTTCGAAAACCAAAAAAAAAAAAAAAAACAAGTCAACCTGGACAAACCTTCTAAACCCGATCTAATCTCTAAAATTGATAACCCGTGAAATCCTTGAACCGAGTTCAATCAAGAAACTTCTTAATTCTTAACCAATTTAATTTTGAAAGATGAAATCGTGAAAAATTAAAAAACTTGCCTAAGAAAAAAAGATAGCAATAAAAAGAATGGAGATCAAGTCCATGAAGGATGAAATTGTAAAAAAAAAAAAAACCTAAAAAAGATCCCAAACAAAATAAATAGCAATAAAAAGAATAAAAACCAATTTTTTTTTAAAAAAATAAAAGATGGTTGAAATTGGAAAACAATTGTAATTTTATAGCTTATTAAAAATAGAAAAATAGTAATAAAAAGAATAGGTATCAAATTTGAAAGATTAAAAATATAATGGGGTGAAATTAAAAAAAATTATAATTTCATGGCTTATTTAAAATTTAAAAAAGAGTAATCAAAAGGATAAGGACCAAATGTGAAGGGAAAATAAATCGCAAGGGTTAGTTTGATTTTTTGAAGGGGCTAGCATGGATTTCGATGTGAGGAGAAAGAAAAAGAAAAGAAAAAACAAAATGGTTGTTAATCCTGATACGTGTTAGGGGCGTGTGCCATCCTTTTGCGTTGGGAGCGCTGAGACCTTTCAAACAGTGCCTTGGAAGGTGGTGTTTAAGGGGTGGATAGCCCTGCACGGGTATGTATTGTTTTTAAATCATATTTAATTAATATAAATTACAACAATGCCCTTAAATACCCTTGAAATTTTTAATAAAACCAATATAAAATGACAAAAAAACCTTTGGGTGAGTGTTATATTGTTTTTATTTTTAAGGGCATTAAGTAATTATACTATTCTAAAAAATTAAAATGTCAAAAATACCCTTGAGTAGTAAACATTATATTATTTTACTCTAGGGTTAAATTAGTCAATTTACTATATACAATAGATGAAATGATCAATCTAACCCCATACAATTTGTAAAAGACAATTGTGTTATGGTGAAAAGATAACTTGCCTTAAGTGCCTAGTTTAAAGGTTTTTTTTTTGTTCAAAGATAATTTTGTAATTACACTATTATAATGAATAATGTTCCGAGTCTTAGTGATCAATAAATTCTTGAGGTGATTGAGTTTTTTTTAATTTTAATTTTAATAAATATTTCAAACAAGAAAAAGAATATATTAGGAATTGATTGATCAACATGTTTTAGATATGTTATTTTTGCCTAAATCCATGTTTAAAAGGAGCAAAGACAAGGTGATAACCCAATGTCCCGAGGCTTAGCTATGTGCTGAGCCTAAGGACATGTGAGTCTGACAAGATGCTAGACCCAACGTCTTTGGGCTCAGCTATACGTTGAGCCTAAGTATATGTGAGTTTGATGAGCTACTAGACCTAACATTCTTGAGCTTAGCTACGCGCTGAGCCCAAGTACATGTGGATCTGGCAAGATGGGACCCAACATCTATAGGCTCAACTACGTGCAATAAGAAAATGAAAAACTAAGTCATAGAGTTGACTATACCTTAGAAGGCAATAAGAATGTACCATAGTCAGTGACTACGAATGTAAATTTTTTCTATATGAATGACTTATTCAGAATGACAATGTTCTTCATTTTCTTTAGGTGATGCCTAAGGGCCTCTCATCAACTCAGCAATGATGGGATTGACTTGGTCTCCCTAGTGTGATTGAATAACTTACTTTGACTGGGATCAATATGGTCTCTATATTGCGATTGCACAACTCATCAAGGATGAGATTGACTCGGTGTTCCTAGTACGATTGCATAACTCACATTGTCAGAGATTGACATGATATCCTTAGGGAAAAAGCCCCAACTTACAAAGGATGATATTGACTCGGTCTAACTAATACATTTGCACAACTTACCTTGGTAAAGATCAACATAGTCTTTGTAGTGCGATTGCACAACTCATATTGGCAAGGATTGACATGATATCCTTAGGGAAATAGCCTTAAACTCTCCAAAGGATTTGACTTAATCTTCTTAATGAAGTAACAACAATTTCAATGAAAGGCCCAAGGGCATCTCACATAGTTGTCAAGGATTCATCTAGACAAAGACCTACCGACAACCTCTTCTTTCCTCTTGGTTCCAGGTGGGGGTCGAATCCTACTAAGGTTAGGTAAACTTTAAACTTCAATTTCCAAACTTAGAAAATTTATATATTTTTCAGAGTAGGGGTGTTAGTATAGGCATTGAACCCATACTAACTATTTAGAGGATTTCCTCCTAAATATTTTTATAAATGTAAGTGTTGGACACATACAAACTTTTAAATTTTTTTTTATAAGGGCTTTGGATCATATATGAAATTTTTGCTATAGGCATTAGACCTATACAAACTCCACGAGTCAACATAGAAATAAAATATAAAAATGTAGTTTATATAAAAAATAAACATTACATAAAGATAAACCTTATAGGACTTCTTAGCTAGATATTCTCCATGTTGGACAGCTGCAACCATAATAGGGAACTTGTCAGCAAAGTTTAGCATATGGACTGGATGGAAGGTAACACCAAAGTCCATCTACATTCCTTTTGATTGATTAAAAAAGTAGATGTTTGATATGGTAAGGAGGATTTTATCCTCAACCATCTCGAATAAAGCTGTAAACCTTTCAAGAAGCTCTTGGAACTCCCAGGAGAATTTCTTAGAGCCTATAGCCACACTTGAGAGCTCTGGACTTTTTCCCTGATAGGGAAGAGCTCGGCTCTCAAACTATTTTGAGTGTCATTCTCATCAAGTTTCCTCTATTTCAGGGCATAAACTTTACTATAAGCCACCTAAAGCTATTTTTCATTGAAGCCCAACACCTTGAAGGCTATCCTTCAATGAGGTGTAGGCCACCTTGAGGTCTTTCAGTTCATCCTCCACTATAGCTTTTTTCCTCCCTTAGCTGTTAGAGGGCAGTTTGGTCTGCCCTATGTTTGGCAATGTTCTTTTTTACATGTTTCCTCTTGGCCATCTAGTGCTTCTTGGAATAGGCGTAAATCATAAAAGTCTGCCAAAGACAAGATTGTTAGGAATGATAGTTATAAAACTAAACTAAAAAGTTCAAACGAGAGAGTTCCTTACATTAAAATTCATTCATTCTATAAGGGCTAGATGACAGTTGTAGCTCTAATCAGTCATCATCAAGATTTTTAAAGGAATGGTGAGAATACTCTCTAACTGTTTTACCACTTTGAGGCGAGCCTCTCTAAAGCCAAACCTCCTACCAATAATAGTCTCCATGACCGGCCTCTCCTTCTTGATTAGGGTGGGGAAATTGAAGGGAGCCCAACCAAGAACGAGGCTGAAAAAGCACTCCTAAACCTATGTTTTATGTTCTTAAAAACATTTCATATAGAGAACCCATCAGTTATAGTCTCTACAAGCAAGATTGAGAGTGGAGGCAGAAGAATTGTTTTCATAGGAGCCTTTATAGGTGAGGCTGGAATATTAGTATTCATAAAGACAGAGAACCTCTTTCTCTTAAAACGGGTGGCAATGCTGACAATTATTTTAAAAGGAGTCAGATTTGTTTGACCCCTAGTTTCCCTTATTTTGCGGAAGTCTTTACTTTTGCTATTGTTTCCTAAAAAAAAAGGTGAGCTTAGGAACAAAAAGTTCATTTACAATGATCATCCTCCATCTTTTTTCTAGTCTTGCCTCCACTTAAGTTAAGAGATGAAGATCCTTTTCTTGAACTCTTATTTACAGACCTTGCTAAAGTTTCTCATTCTCTTTTAGCTATTAATCCTGCAAAAAAGAGTGAAAGAAGTCAATAATAAACCTAGAGGTATAAAAAACAAGGGATAAGATATTTACTTTGCAACATGGTTTGGTAATCCTTTTTTCCATCCTATTGATGTTATATTTGGTTGAGGTTGATGTCAACACAAAGCATATTTTCTTCTTATCTGAGCTCAAACAAGGGAGGTACCCTTCAATAATAGAAAAAACCCCAAATATATTGCATCCTATATCTAAGGATGACTAGCCTAGTATACCTAATTATCAGTCACCCATTTTAATTTCTTGACATGCATAGGCTTGCTCCATAAGGTTCACTTCATGGCTTATGTGGGTTTGTTGGCAAAGGTAAAGAGCCAACGCATATCATTACCACCATCAATGCCAGCGACCAGATGGTAACTGGTTTTAAAGAAATTAATTGTAGGCTCGATTTTGACAAGCCTAAGAAACTTATAAAAAACGGATAAGATTATCCACCCATTAAGGTGCAACTAACGTGGACCCAACTTGTAGTATCTAAAAACTTTCCTCATAAATCCATGTAGAGGGAAGGAATACCCCAATATATACATACAAAAAGGGGTCGCAGTTTCAAATTGACCTTAGATAAAGCCTGAGGTTAGTAGACTTATATGTTTAGCTTTGACAAGCATTTAAGTTATGTACTCTCCTGACTGATGACCATTAACAAATATCAGACCCTTTGCACTTATCATACTAAAGGCATCATTCTTAGGGGTCTGAGGCAACCTTTCTCTCCCCTAAGGTTTCTTGGTAATAACAGGAGAAAAACTTCTTTTATGAGGATAAAAACTTTCCCCCTACCAGAGATGGACACTAGGGATCCACCCTCTAGTTTTAGGGCTCAATCTGATGGACCCCCCATCCCCTGTTACTTCCTCTATTAGTTTGAAACCTAAACTTGTCAATAGAGGCAATAATATCCTTATTCCTAAAGTTAGATCCAAATTTTTTTAGGTCTATTATGATGTTCAAAAAGATGAAGAAGAAAGAAGCTTTTAGTGGAAAATACCTAGAAAGATGTTTTCTTCTCAGATTAGGGCAAAATAGGCTAAGAGATTTTTCAACAAAATTGTTTATCACAAGTTACAGAGAGTAAAGGTAAAAGAAATGATTAAAGCAAGAATGACTAAGGTTATAAAATAAATAACTTTTCACCCTCATTGTTGGATGAATGACCTTTCATATTATCTCAAATCTCCAAAAATCTACTCAAATATTGTATTGAATTCACATTGTAATTTTGTTTCCCAAGGGACACATCTTTCAATGATGACAAGCCACTTAACCACGATGAATCCTAATAGTTCTATGTGGGACAAACAAATCCCATGTGAAAATGTAAAAGGTCTTTTCATTAATCAATAACAATGAGCCACTTGGCTATGAAGAATCCTAATAGTTCTACATAGGATAAACAAATCTCATGGGAAAGGTAGGAAGTCTCTGATTGATGGGACATATAACTTTTAGGTAAAAAAAACTCTAATTAAAATTGATACTCTTTCAAACTTTGTGTATTTAATACACGAAGACTTGGGAGCTAATGATGGATTAACTTGTTTTGTATATGTTATTTTTGCTTTAACATATGTTTAAAAAGGGTAAGACGAAGTGATAACCCAATGTTTTAGGACTCAGCTATGCGCCAAGCTCAAATACATATAGGTCCAACGAGCTGTCAGACCAATATTCTTCTTTGAGCTTAGCTATGCGCAAGATGCCATACCCAATTTCTTTGGGCTCAGTTACGCGTTGAATCCAAGTACATATGGGTCTAGCGAGTTACTAGACCTAATTTCCTTGGGCTCAGCTACACTCTGAGTCTATATACATGTGGATCTAGCGAGCTATCGGATCTAACGTCCTTGGACTCAGTTACATGTTGAGCCCAGTATATGGGTGTGGTGAGCTGTAAGACTCAACATCCTTGAACTCAGTTACGCGCTGAGCCCAAGTACATATGGGTGTGGCTAGTTGCCGAACTCAACATCTTTGGACGTAGCTACACGCTGAGAGTCTAAATACATGTTGGTCTAGCAAGCTTTCAGACCCAACATCCTTAGACTTAGTTACGTGTTGAGACCAAGTACATGTGGGTTTGATGAGCTGTCATACCTAACATCCTTGGACTCAACAATACACCAGGCCCAAATATATATAAGCATGAATGGATATAGAGCTAACAACCTTTTCAGGTCCTATATTGGACCACAAGACTTTGTTTGTTTATTCTTATGACCTTTAATATAAAATGTTAAGGTTAAAGATACCCTTCTCTCAACACCCTTAGGTGTATAAAAGTCTTCTAAAGATCTACCATTTTTTCACTAATTTTAATGATGTGTAAGAGATATTTATCCCTCATTAATGATGTGTAAGAGATATTTATCCGTTATTGATACTATCAAAATGAAATTACTTTCCAGTTTCTTTTTTATACAAAAGGATAAGACTCATGAGCTATAAATACCCTATGAATCCTTTAAGCTCTAAGTTCACAAATCTCTATTTTCTACTACATATATATTTTTTGACCATCTCTTTTTAAAATATCATTTCACTCTCTCTCTAAAAAGATACTTAAGCATCTAAGAGTCTTTAAATCTACTAAAGAAGAACTTTTATTGGTATCAGCCACCGACCACCTTGGCATACTAAAAACTAGGGACTAGCCATTAACCATCTTAGTTAGGAAGAATGAATTAGATTGTTAGAATCAAGAGATTAACAGATTATCCAACACATAAGCTTTGCTCCTAAGATATTTGGCTTTTTTAGGACTTCATTAAGAATATGTTTGAAAGTTCGTTTTGCAGAAACAACTATTGTATAGATAAGAAGACGAACATCTTAGATTCAAGCTATGCTTTATGAAAAAGGCTAAATCCTATGGTAGAAATTAAGATAAATATTAAGTTCTTTTTTGGGGTCAATGGATACATATCAAACATGCTAGAAGATCCTCTAGGTATGTAAGCATTTGCTGAAATATTAATAATAATAATAATAATAACAAATATACATCATACAAAAACAAACTAACGACTACATATCTACCGGTTACAGATAGCTCCATGTATCATACCAAAATAAAATTATACTTACCGCCAATATACCAGTCATAAAATTATGAATCAAGTGCAACTCCCCCTATACAAGATTTTAAAGTATAAACTCTACAATATGTTGACGATGTTGTTTTTCCAAGAATATGAGAATTACATGACTTGGTTTTGTTGAAGAAATTAAGTAGGGGTGTTAAAGAAAATGGAGTTAGAAAAGGAGATAGGAAAAAGAAAGTAGGGGTTCTCGCAGAGACATAGTTATTGATGAGATAAAGTTAATTTGTAGGGTTTTTGAGAAAAAAAAAGGTGATATTTTTTAAATATTATTTTCAATGTTAAATTTAAGAAGAAGTACTGTAGGAAATAGGGTCTCCCTTTTTATTTGCTTTTTTTATGAATTGAATCGCATTTACTTTGTAGGGTTTTTGAGAGAAAATAAAAATATTGATATTTTTAAAATGTTATTTTTAATGTTAATTTTAAAATAAAATATTGTAGCAAATCAGAGGGTCTCCTCTTTGATTACCTTCCCTTTGATTTGCTTTTGCATATTTTTTATAAATTAAATTCCATTTAGAATTCTAATAAATACAAACTAAAGGGTTTCAATTTGTAATATATTATTATTTTCTTTCTATTTATTATGGTTTTATGATCAGAATCATGGTTTAGACCGGTTGATTAAGATTTTTTTAATTAATTTTATCCTTTAATATTAGATTGATCGAGAATTAATACGGAAAATAATCTAGTTTATTAAGAAATAAAATGACATGCTAACCGAAATCCTATGTGGCAAAAAAAAGAAAAAAAAATTGTTTTAGGAAATAAGAATTATTAGAAATACCTTATTTTACTAAATATGAATTGAAAATGACGAATAGTCTCTTTTTATCAAAAGGAGAGATGAATCTAACACACAAGTTGACCAATTTGCTTATCACTAAAATAGAAAAATTATTTACACACACACACACAATATATATATATATATATATATATATATATATATTACGAAACATAAAGATACGAAACATAAATACAATTTTAATTATTTTAACTATTTAAGGAAGGGTCCCCATGTTAGGATTGAATGCTCCAAGGTATCAAAGCTGGAAAGCAAAAGGTGATGAGCATAAGATAAACTTACGACGACGACGACGACAGTGCATTTTAATTAGGCAGATATATGAGGAGGAGGAGCTTCAAGACTGCTCCTCCAATGGTTAAGATTTTCAGGCTTTTAGGTTTTATTGTTTCTCTGATATTTCAGAACTACACCACTGCAAACGGGAAGATCCATCATCATAAGTTTGTG
>Ga0325411_1007073_pt1 | contig 12246 bp, 5 predicted proteins | sample PopdelMetagenome_13_FD_206181 | JGI IMG/M metagenome (GOLD analysis project Ga0325411, IMG submission 206181) | Populus deltoides microbial communities from Bellville, Georgia, United States - Xylem-PdIQD-R4 | ecosystem: Host-associated > Plants > Phyllosphere > Stem > Wood/Secondary xylem... | reverse complement strand
GGAGATTAAATCTTGCTTGCTTTCTTTGCATGAGAATGAAGACCAGGAGTAGAGATAAAATTGAAGGAAGGAGAAGCACAACAAGCTCTGAGTGAGACATGGAGCTTGACTGACTCTATCTCTCTCTTTCAGTCTCTCTGTTGAATTTGCTTAGCGTTTCTAAGCAAGGTGAAATCAGATAGTATATACTTTTGCGAACTACTCCATCATTGTAAAGGCTCAGGAGGTTTTAAGTCACTTCTGGAAATGGAGCTACGTCTCGTTTGTTTAAAGTAAAGTATTCTTTTTTAGAAGGTGATTTTATATATATAAAAAAATTTATTGGATATTAAATTATTTTTTAATATTTAATAGTATCATATAAATTAAGTTGAAAAATATTTTATAATTTTTGAATATATCATGGAAAATAAATTAGAAAATAATTTATTAATATTTTTATTTTTTTAGTTTATTAAAAGATTATAAACCAAATTTGACAGATAAAATAGTTGAAGAAAGATAAAAATAAAAAAAATAATTTTATAAATTATCTCATATAAAAGATAATAATCAAAATAATGAAGACCAATTTTGACATATAAAAAATAAAAGAGGATGAAATTGAAAAAAAAATTAATTTGATAAATTATCTCAAATAGAATAAATAGCAATTAAAATAATGAGAATTAAATTTAATAGATAAAAAAATTCAATTGAGAAAAGGATAAGAGAAAAAATAACAATTAAAAGAATGAAGACTAAAGTTGGTATAAAAATAAAATTAAATCAAATTCTAAAAGACATAATTGAAAATAAAAGACTAATATATATCAAAAGATTGATGACCAAATTTTGATATAATTAATAAAAAACAAGATATTTTTTAAATTTTCACAACTTCTAGAAAGTTTTTCCGTCCAAAATAAAAATTTTTTTTTCTGAAAACTAATTCAAATTTTTCATTGACTGGAAAATATTTTCCATTAACAAACTTTCATAATGGTAAACAAACGGATACAAAATTATCCTTTAGATTGTTAATTTGAGGTATAAAGAAAAGTTTACAACTTGACCCAACAAAAATCTTGTCTTGAAGAATCAAAGTTATATGCAACTGATCACCCTCACCCTACACCTATAACAAAATGCGAATGAGAAGTATAAATTACAACGAAGTTGATTAATCATTCAAAGGGTTTGCAAGTTCAATCAAGAACTTAGGCTGCGTTTGTTTCCTGGAAAGTAGTTTCCAGAAAATCACCTTCCAAATTTTCTTATGTTTGGTTGCCATTAGAAAAGTTGGTCAACAGAAAATACTTTCCGGTCAACGGAAGACACTTTCCAGTCAAAGGAAAATTTGGATTGGTTTTCAGGAAAGTGTTTTCCTTTTTTTTGGGCGGAAAACATTTTCCGGAAATTGTGAAAAATTTAGAAATGTCATATTATTTGCTGATTATATCAAATTTAGTACTCAAACTTTTGATTGCTATATATATATATATATTTTGTTTTGAATATTTATTTTTCAATTTCATCCTTTAGAATTTAATTTTTATATTAATTTGGTCCTTATTTTATAATTGTTATTTGACTTTCACTTATCATTTTTTAATTGAAAATTTTTATCTATCAAATTTGGCCCTCATTCTTTTGATTGTTACTTATTTTATTTGATATAATTTATGAACTGTTAATTATTATTATTTTAATTTCATCATCTTTCAATTTTTTTTTTTAGATTTGATCTCTATTATTTTGATTATTATTTATTTTATTTGAGATAATTTATGAAATTATATTTTTTTTTTCATTTTCATTCTCATTCAACTTTTTAATTTGTAAGATTTGTTCCTCATTATTTTAATAAACTTAAAAAAAATAAAACATTAATAAGTTATTTTCCAGCTCATTTTTCATGACATAACCAAACACTGGAAAGTATTTTCCAACTTATTTTCCATTACACTACCAAACATTGTAAAATAATTCACTTTCTCGGAATTCATTTTACAAAAAAAAAAATTACTTTCCAGCAAACAAACGAGGCCTTAGTATGAGAATCACTCCACCACTCAAAGAGAAATAAGCACACAATATACAATAACTTGTAGATAAAAATAATGTTAACAATTGGTTTGTATAATAGAAAACTAACTTTAATTTGACTTAATTGACTAAAACTTGATAAATTGACCTTATCATATTAAAAGCCTAAAATAACTAAAATAATAAAATAAAACCTAACCCAAATATGTCCTATAATAAACTAAAAGATAAATAAATAATAACTTAACTAATTAAAACAACCTCAAAGTCTAATTTTATAATTTGATGACATAATTGAAGTCCAACTTCAAATGAAAGGTTATCCCTTGTCTTGATAAATTAGAAACTAGGATTGCATCATTCCTTCTCTCCTCAAAAGGATTCACCATCGAATCATCACCCACATTAAACAAAGAAAGATCATATACATTAAATGTAGCATTAATACCATACTCACATGGTAATTCCATTTTATAGGTCTTATCATTGATCTTCTCAAGAATCTCAAGAATTTGGAATGGTTTGTCTCCTCTCGGCATCAATTTAGATCTCATTTGAGTAGAAAATATCTTTTTTTCCTTATATTCACCCAAACCTAATTTCCTGGTTCATAAACCATTCTTTTCCTTCCCTTATTGGCTTTAAATGCATATTGTTCATTCATCTTTTCAATATGTTGTTGTACTTGGTATGAAAATATTTGAGAACCCGTGCTTTTCTTAAAGACAATACACCCGCAACAATGTTTTTCTTACTTTGCTTGTACTTGATGACATATATGAACATCTCAATGAACTCAATCCACTTGGCATGTTGCCTATTTAGCATACCTTGTCTCTTTAAGTGTTTTAAATATTGATGGTCTATATGTTTCATAAACTCCTTAGGTGAAAGATAATGTTGTCAAGTCTCCAAGATTCTCACTAATGTAAAGAATTATTTATCATGCATTGGATAGCTAAGATTTGTTCCATTAAGCTTTTTATTGAAATAGGTCGTGAGTTATTTTTTATGCATTAAAACTGCTCTAATACCTATGTGCCTTTCAATATAAGATATAAAATCGCTCACATTTATTTTTGGCTTCGAAAAAATCTAATAGATAAAGGAAGTTGATCAACTTAAGATAGATGGGAAGGGAGTGCCCTACGTTATCCTAGAAATGCTCTTGTTGATGCCACTAGGTAGTTGGCTTACACGGCCAAGGGGAGAGGAATATTAGGATGTTGAAAGTACCTGGTTCACGGCTTATTAAAAAATTCAAACTTTATAAGGGTTCAAGTTGAGAATTTTTAAATTTGACTGAACTAGATTTAATAATAATAATAAAAAATCCTATATAATTTGATTTTTTTTTAAGTTTAAATTGTTTTTAGATAAACCCACGACACGTGGAGTAAATTAGTATAATCTGAAAGAACTGTCCTTTCATTTCTTCGGTAGATAATACTTGCACTTTTCTTTTTGAGAAGTGTAATCTCTGTATTGCCAATATCAACATTATCCATTTTTAACAATATTTTCTTTTTGTTACACTACCTTTTCAACTCTAACTTGTGGATGCTCTCTCTCTCTTTCAAAGGAAAAAAGACTTTAATTTTAGTTTTAAAATCACAGAGTCTATACACTATAATAATTGAACTTCATGCACCCATGTCTTGATTTAACATTTTTTACCCTATCAGTTAGTGTTGCTCAAGAGAGAGTGACATCCTTTTGTTTATGTAAGTTTTAAGATTATGTTTATTTATTTGTTTTTTAATTGAGAAATTTTATACCATACATAATAATTTTTTTTTCATTGTGCTTCATTCATCCTTATACGATGAACAATGAAGCACCTAACTTTTTTTTTTATTTTTAAAATTTTTTTTTCGATTGAAACTTTATATAAACTAATTATATAAAATTAGGTTTGAAATTATTGTAAATGTACCAAATTAAAATTCAAAGGAATAAAATGTAAAATATGAAGAAAATGCATAATCAATCTTAAATTCGCCATAATATTTATTTTGGTGCTAAAATTTATTATGTTTTTTTTTTAAATCCTTGAGTTAGAGAAATGAGAGAGAAACTCGTCAGAAAATAGTGAGGAGAGAAAGTTTTTGATTGGGTCACTTTTCAGCAACGAAACTTGTTTTTTTTTGTGCCAACGAGTTTCGTTTGATAATAAAGGTTTGATGGTGGTGGTTTCGAACCTATATCTTGTTCGAAAAGGTGGATCAAACTCAGTTTAGATATTTTTAATGAAATTGATTTTTGTTTTTTCTTTAAAATTCTAGGTGTTTTAGAGTTTATAGGTGATTTATTGAGATTTTATTATGTTTTTAATGAAAGTAGCTTGAAAAATATAATTTTAGGCAAAACAAGCTCTCCTAACTTTTTGATCAGCACAATGGTGGCTATTTTTGGATTGGTGCCTAGTCAGCATCAGGTTACTTGCCACTACAAGAAACATGTTATCCATATTTTGTCATAAAAAAACCAAGAACAAATGACATGTCGTTTGCTTATAAGGATAAAATAAAAATAAAAAACTCAGATGTGGGTTTGGGCTTTCAGGCCCAGACGCGCCTAAGCTTTTGTATAAAGGCCACAAACGTAGGTTTGGCCAATAAACGCCTTACCATTTTTGGGCCTTTAATTTTTTTTATTGATTTTTATTAACTTTTTTTTTTCAAATGCATCGGTCAACATTTGGTTGATTTTGAATTGAGCTTCATAATTTATTTTTGTAAATTTATCATGGTCTTAAATAAACATTCTGATATTAGATTGGCGATCAGTTTTGCAATGTCTATTTTTGTTATCATATAATTAAGTAAAAAATAACTTACAAAAAAAAGTTAATAAACCTAATAGAATCCATGACTCGTGTCATTGTTTTGACAAGGTAAGTCACGAAACCCGGATTGATTCAATGTGTCATCGTCTCAATTTCTTTTAAATATCATTTTGGATTTTTTTCAAATCTAAACCTTGTTTGTACCTGTCGTTTATGTTATTTTTAAACATGTCAGATCGATAAAGTCACACGGAGAGTAGCACCTAGATGGTTTAATATGAAGCTCATATTAGGCAAAAAATCTGGTTGAAAAGTTTCAACATTGATCAACCGAGATAGGTTTAATAATATTATTAAAAGAAGTTCCCACAACTTAAATGTTTTTTTTTAGATTCAAGAAGTTTCCAATCCAACCCGCGACGTGATGTAGCCAGTCATATAGTAACTTTCTAATACAATAAATACATTTTCCTTCTCCAAAAAACAGACGTTAGATTGCTTTCATTCCAAAAAATAGGAAAAAAAACCCTTAAATTTAAGTTTTGTGCCTCGTTTTTGCAATACTCCTGCTGAGCTACATATGCAATAATTTCAACCTTCGACTTTCAAAATAATAATCTCATTTCATCTTACATAAAGATTTACAATCAATATTATCAATACAATCATTTGACTAACATTTACATATTAGTTCTAGGTATCTTTTATACCTCAACTTATGAAAACAACTGTTTTATTTCATAAAAGAAAGAATATGATATATATCAGTATCAACAACTCTAACTAACATCCAGTCTTAATAGATCATTGGCAAGAAAATTTTAAGAACAATGCTTTGATGAATAGGAATCACATAATTATAACAACTTTATAATTTTCTGACTTTATCTTTACTTTAGATTTATTAATCAATTGTTAGATTCATTAATTAAATATTTGATGAATATTAAAAATAAATAAAATTTTATTAAAAATAATTATATTTACATGAAAAAAGTTGATATCATGTGTAATCAAATGATTGGTTATATGGTATATATACTAAAAATCACAATATAGACCACCATTCTCATTTATTTTTGCAGAATGGAGTCCAAAAATTATGGAACCAGATGAAATATCATCATGATTTCTTTTCTTTTTTTTAGAATGAAAAAACATTATTTTATCGATACCAAAAAATATATAAATATTGTTGCATCTCACGATTATAAAAGAATAACTAAAGTAGGAATCCAACCATACAATTCACAAAAAATCTTGACAGCATCAATGATGGAAATTGAAAAACTAAACTTTTAGTATTTTTATTAATTTAAATAACAAATTAATTCTTGAAAACTTGGATTGCGAATTAATTGAGAATATGTTATAATATCAAGTCCCGTTGATAGTTAACATTTATCAATCAATACCAAAATCATTTAATAAATTAAAAACAATCACCAAATTTTTATTATAAAGGATCAAAATCTCAATAAATAAAAGATACAATAAGATATCGATAACACTAATCTATTTTTATTCATTATCTTTGTAAAACAACCTCTTAATTTCTTTCCCTTTTCATTTATTTTCCTTTTTTATTCATTATTTTTATTCATTATCTTTGTAAAACAACCTATTAATAAAAAAAACAACCTATTTTTATTCATTATCTTTGTATACGAGCCCATGATCATGATGAATCCACGTGCATTCATTATGGCCCCTTCACGTGAATACCCGTTTCCGACTTCTCTTTTCTTTTTCGATGGTCAGCCAAAACTTCCTTGAGCTGAGCCACACATTGTGTTTAAAATTTCCAGTCGGCTTCCCACAAAACATTGCCGTTTAATTGAAACGAGATGTAATGACAGCGTGCTTTCATGCATTTATAAAATAAATGTAAATAATAAGTGATATCTATTTGATTTTTAATATAATAAAAAAATAGTTAAGTTATAAAAAAAATTATTTAATATTATTATTATTAAACTCAGTCAAGTTAATATTAAAATTTTTTAATTTAACACGTTATTTGAATTAGATTTAAAATTAAATTATGTAGAAATTATCTTGAAATGACCCAGTCAACTTTGTTAGTCCAAATACAACCTAATCTATTATAAAAAAAAAAAGTTAGTACACTATTAAGAAAAAAAAAATTGATATAAAAAACATTACGACTTAATTCTTTACTTAACCCAAGTTTAAAAATTAAATTCTACGAGAGTTTTTCTGATATAATTTAGTCGACTTGACCAATTCAAAGGTAATCCTAAATGATTGTTAAAAATAAAGTTTGAACATAAAATTGAAAAAAAAAAGAAAAAAAAAAAATAGGGCTGAATTAAAAAAAAAAGAGAGGAGTTTCGTAGTGATGTTTTCCAAGTATTTTAGTTGTATTAGGTAATGTTTATATATAAAAAAAATATTTATTAATGATAAATCAAACTAAAAAAGCAGCTTAAAATAACAACTTATTCACCACCGAAAGTGATGAAAAGCTTTACCCATCACATGTTATCTATAAGTCGAATACAAATAGCAACCGCTTTCCTTTATACTAAAAATATGTACCATTTAAAATTTGTACAGATTATTAAATATCATATCAATTATTTTGAAATTATTTAAAATTTGTACATTATATATATATATATATTTGCAATGTGGTATCAAATTAATTAAACGTGATTGAAAAAAATATCTTAATTATTTTAATTTAATAATAATAACCAAAGTAGAAAATTGAGATAATTAATTATTGAATTATTTTTCTTAAAAGAAATTAACATGTAATATCTGTGGGATCAAGAGAGCACTGACGTTATGATGTTTCTTTAACTAAAAGTTTCTTTTGAGAATGTATAATAGAAAAGGTTCTGAAGAAGGGGACGTGGCCCAATAGCATTGCTGTATTTATCATCTGTAGATTTGGAGTCCAACAACACTATTTTTAATGCAATCATCAAAACCATACAGAACAAAAGCTCACTCGTGCGGGTGGCCAGCACTGCCAATCATTGCTCTCATAAGCCCGCTATTTCATATCTTACACGTGGGTGACAAGACGAATAAGAGAATTGCCAATTATTATTATTATTATTACAATGTTATATCAAAGTTACTTTTTTTTTTGGGGTTTTTTTCTTGTTTATTATGTTTTTTCTTATGAGAATGTTATTACACAAAAAAATAATCTAGATCTACACAATATATAAATTAAGTGTGAAAATAGCGAGATATATAACATTTTAAAACGGAATTCAAATTAAAAAAGGGATAAATTTGCTTATTTATAATGGATAATTCCCAAGAAGATTTGAATTAGAACATATATGCAAACAACTACTTATTATAGTGGCCAAATTTATTGAGAGAAGTTGAATTGTGTTGAGATTGGAGAGATGGAGTGGCTGTTGTTGCATAAAAGAATGCATAAGAAAGAAAGAGAAATGGGAAAGGAAGAAGAGGAAGGTCGATCACCAAGTCATAAATTAAATATTATTGAGATGAAATTATTTCATCAATAACTCCATCGGTCACTTTGTCGATAAAAATATTACATCACCATACAATTTGTTTTTTTAATTCTACTGTAATACCCTTCATAATTCCCTCAGTATATACCGAGAGAATTTATTCATTGACATATTTACGAACGTACTTTACTGTCAAGTTAATTCTATCGGTAATATTGTCCGTAAAAGTTATACGTCATTGTACTGTTTGATTTTTTTTCATTCCTTATTTTTCCACTGCAATTCCCTCGATATATACCAAATAAATTTTTTTATCGATATTTATCAATGGATACAAAAATGAAAAATTCTATGTGTAAAGGTCATCGCAATACACCGACGAATAAATTCTGTCAGTGTTCCGTTTGTATATTTGCTAATTTTCTAGTATAATTTAGTATAGTTATACCAAATTGAAAAGCTAAGAAATAATTCATCTTAATATAGGTAATAAAAAAGAGTGAACTGTAGTATACTTAACATATATCAAAAAATTCAGAAATATTCCATGTGGATGTATGTGGATGTAGGCTATATATAGCTATCCCGCATCAAGAAATTAAGAAACAATATATATATATATATATAAAGAGTAATATACTTATCCCACATTTAAAAAATTAAAAAACAATCCATGTGGATATAACCATATATAGATATCTCACGTTGAAAAATTAAGACCCTTAAAAGAATTTATTCCCTCAGTATATATTTATATACTGAGTGAAGTGTAGTATACTTAACATATATCAAAAAATTCAGAAATATTCCATGTAGATGTAGGCTATATATAGCTATCCCGCATCAAGAAATTAAGAAACAATTTATATGGATGTAGGCTATATATATATATATATATATATATATATATATATATATATATATATATATATATATAGCTATAAAAAAAATAAAGTGTAATATACTTATCCCACATTTAAAAAATTAAAAAATAATTCATGTGAATGTAACCATATATAGTTATCTCACATTGAAAAATTAAGAAGCAATGCATGTGGATGTAGGCTATAAAAAATATAAATTGTAGTATAATTATCCCACATTGGAAAGTTAAGTATTCCACATTGAAAAGTTACGAAACAATCATTGTGAAAGTAAGCTATATATAGTTATCCTATATTAATAAGATAACAAAACAATCCATGTTAATATAGGCTATAAAGAAAACTACGTGAGGTTAAGTATTCATAAATTAATTTTATATTTTTTTCTGGATTTATAATTTTTTAAAAAAAATCAGGTCTCATCCGGGTTACGTCGAGTCACTCGGGTTTCAGATTAACCTAGTAGGTTGCTCGAATTTGACCTAACCAATTGCAAGCTCAAGTTTTTGTGATTTGAAACCCAGCCAAGGTCCCGGGTTGCTTAGGCCTCGGATCAACCCGCTGGATCGGGCAGGGCCAAATTTCATAACTATACTTGAAATGCATAACCAATTTAATGACAATAATGATTACATATAACATGGATTTTACAAGTAATTTTATAAATAAGTCTAATATAATTTGAGTGAAAATTATTTTTAATCATTAATTAATATTTTTTTTTGTAAATAAAAAATAAAATCAAGACAATTTGTTTTAAAAAGATAAAGAAGCAATTCTGTTAATACAAAATAAATTATAAACAACTTGCTATTTTCACTTTACATTTTAAAAAAGTATAATTTGTTGTTTCTCAAAGCAATTGAAAACAACGATGGTGTAAGATCATCTTTTAGAAAATAATTGACCCATTGAATAATTTGGACAATATAAAAACTATTTAAAATATGAATATTACTTAGGAAAGATATGTTTGCATTTTACGTCCACGTATGGAATACCTAAAACCCTAAAAATTCAGGATTGATTATGGGCATTAGATTTTATATGAATAGTGAAACCTCATAAATTTTTAATTTTTTTTTACTTCAATTATGTCCTTTAATGATCTAATTAGATGGAACTAATATTAAAATTATGGTAGAAGTACTAAATGAAAAGAAAGATGGCTAAATTATAAAACACAAAGAACAATAGGTTTGATCTTAAATTTTTGTTAATGTTTATTTTGATTCACAAGTTTATTTTTTTTTTGTCCTTGTATGAGAGAGAGAATTGCTAGAAAGTGACACTAGAGATAAAAAGTGATTGTTTATTGAGATTTCAACCATAAAATTGATCAAGTTTGGTGCCCAAATATTCTATTAGACTGGTTAGGCAGTTGGATGGTCTTGGTTGATTTTTTATTTTGTGAAAAATTCTAGGAAATTTTAAAGGCACAAATGTTTGTATTGAATTGTGTGTGTTGTTTTTTTATGTGTTTGCACGTCAAAAATTAGGTTGATTAGGTTGACTGATTAGGTTGATGAAAACTAGGAACGACATGTCATTTGCCTCAAAAAGATGTCGCGTCATCTCTCTCAATGGACGGCACATCGTACACGTTAATTGTTTTTTCAAAATAAAATAAGGGGTAAATATCATGTCGTCCATCCTTTTAATTAAAAAAAAGAAGCAAGGTTTGGAGCGTGGGCATGGGGTCCAGGCCTAAGCATACCTAGCCTGCTTGCTACTAGAGAGTCAGGTGTTAAGCCTAGTCCTTTCAAGTCTTTTTTTTATCTTGTTTTTTTTTCACATATAAAAACAATTACTATGATGATTCACTCATTCTTCAGTTTTTACAAGGTTCTTAAATAATATTATAATTTTTTATTTAAATTTTTATAATTTTTTTTTTATTATTATGTATCTAATATGAAAATAATAATACTAACGATAAATTGTTCATGAAAATTCAATAGTAATATATAGATTTTAAACTAGAATCATTGTTTTTGCTAGAATATAGTTGAGCTAATAAACTTTTATCTTTTATTACTTCAACATGTCATCTGCCACTACAAAAAGAAAAAAAGAACATTTGGGCCCAAATGCATGAACCTGGCTAAGCCCTATAAGACTAGGCCATTTAGAGTCGCGCCAAGAATGTTTTGGATTTTTGGCTCTTTGTTTTTTTAGATGTTTTTTAATTTTATTTTTCAATATATGTTTTTACTTTTTTTAAAATAATTTTTTAAATTTTATCCTTTGATTTTGATTTTTTAATCATACAGTGAAGTAAAATAAAAATTAATTGAACCCAATGAAATCTATGAACAAGTTCATAGATTTAACAACGTAATCCAAGTTAATCTGAGCTGTGTTATTTTTTGTTCATTTGACTTTGTTTTTTTTCAAACTTGTCAAGTCGACAAGATCATGTAAGTGCAACTCTTACATGATTGAATTTAAAATTTAATTTAAATTCTTAATGTTTAAATTAAACCCATTATACTAGATTTAATAACAACATCAAAAGAATTTATTGTGAGCTAGACGCATCTTGGTGCGGGAAGTAAAGCTTGTACGAGCTATTACAAATGAACGAAGAACGAGTAGTACCATTAAAAATTGTTTATAGAAGATTTAAAACTTTAAACCGCTATCAATCTGCATACCTTCATTAAAAATATTGTTAAAAATCATGGCAAATGAGGATAGTAAATATAAAATACATAAGCACGTACGTAGATCTACGTACATCTATACATAAAATGAGAAGAAGAAAAAGAATAATAAATAAGTATATTGTATTTTCAAATTAGTAGATACAACAGCTAACAATAATACCAATAAAATAATTGCGTTTAATTAATGAACGAATCAGATTATAATTATAAACGTTTCTTTTCTTTGCGGCTATGTTTGGTTAAGGGTTCCATCTCTCCATATCAAACAGAGAGAGACCTTAATCATTGCCCACGCGCGGGTATAGCAGAGAAGGCGGCCGCACGATGCTCAATGATTTTCCAAGGCAAATGATAGCAGCTCGGGCCCTTCCCCGGAAGGGGAGAAGAAAAGAACAGTAGACACAATCTTA
>Ga0325411_1007072_pt1 | contig 12247 bp, 6 predicted proteins | sample PopdelMetagenome_13_FD_206181 | JGI IMG/M metagenome (GOLD analysis project Ga0325411, IMG submission 206181) | Populus deltoides microbial communities from Bellville, Georgia, United States - Xylem-PdIQD-R4 | ecosystem: Host-associated > Plants > Phyllosphere > Stem > Wood/Secondary xylem... | reverse complement strand
GCTAGCTTGTAACGCTCGGTATATTGGTGAATGCACATAAAACAATCTCTACATTGCAAATTACTAAGAACATTGTTACAAAATTTATCTTATCGAAAGTGGAGAAGGAGCATTTGTGCTAAGTAATCAGAAATATAGTATGATTTTCAAAGTTAGGGTATGTCTTCTTAATGGCAATTCTAAACTAAGAAAAATTAAAGTTAATTGATATTAATCAAAATGAAAAAGAATTAGTTCTTCTTTGACAAGAAGAACATTTTACTGTCTTTATTATTCTATTACTTCAAATCACATTTTTGTTTATTGTGTATCTAGGGGTGATTATTTTCGGTTCGGTTTGGTTTTTATAAAAAAAAAATAACCAAATCAAATTTTTTTTAAAAAAACCGAAACCGGTTCGAAACGATCAGTTTCGGTTTTTTTAGTTTGGCTCTGTTTTGACCCAGTTTTTTTCCAGTTTGACTCTTTTTTTTCTGGTTTTTCCGGTTTGGGTTTGATTTTTTCGGTTTCAGGCTTATAAAACCAAACCGAACCGGTTGGTTTTTTCAAAATTTTAATCGGTTTAAGCGGTTTTTTTTCACGGTTCGGTTTTTTCAAAATTTTTTTCTGGTTTTCTCGATTTAATTGGTTTTTCGGTTTTTTTACTCGCCCCCACCTCAGTGTATCCTTTCAATTCTTACGAGATTACATTTATATTCTGATATGTTAGAAGAAGGTTTGAGAGGAAAGCAAGTTTTTCTCTTGTTTATATTCCTTTTTATATTTTTTTAATTACAAGTTTATTTATATATATAAAATCCTAGACAATTAAACATTTAAAGTAAATAAAAAAACTAATTCTAATCTGATCGAGAAAGCATGCCTAGAAAGCATACTGTTGACTAGAAAGCATATCAAGAACAACAATTTCCTGTTTATTTTAATTATCAAGTATCGAGAAAGCATGCTTTTAACGTTACTGCTTTGCTTTGCTGAGTCCTCGAGTCATCATCTGTTACCACTCAAGATTCCAGCTCAATATTGATCAGCACGCGGCCAGGGAAAGTTCACGACTTTTCGACATTGCTCCTTCTCCTTTTTCCGAAGTCAATAACGAAGCAGTTTCTTATTTTTTTGGGCTCTAAAAGGAAAGTTCACGACTCCTTTTCCTTTACGACTTTTCGACATTGCCTTTGGAATTTTCCGAAGTCAATAACGAAGCAGTTTCTTTTTTTTTTTGGGCTCTAAAATGATAATATATTTTCAGAACAAATTTCCTATTTTAATTTCTGAAACAAGGATAAATCATAATTAAGCCCCATAAATAGGCAATTAAACGATGATTGATTTGTTGATATTAAAAATAAAAAAATGTTAAGAAACATTGTTTTTTATATATTTCTAATTACAAATTATTTTAAAGAAGTATAGCAAGACAAATATACAAGATGCACTTCTTCTTTTTAATTTTAATTGTATTCATGAAAAAAGAAAATTTCCTTTCTTCTCCGTATAGACACCTCACAACAGCTGTTCGCTGAGATGAATTCGAGCATGTTTGGAAATATGATATGGATTGTTTTTTAAAATGTTTTTCATTTCAAAACACATTAAAATAATGCTGCACTTTGCTCAAGTTTTGATAACTATCGTCCTGGAACATTGCCTAAACCAATTGAATTTACATTCCAGCAATGACATGTTTCCTGTTTCCTGTTTCCTGGCCTTGCATAATGTCGGATCAGATGGAAATATTAGCTTTTAAGATCCTCAGATGATGAAGTGACAAGCTCAGTTTAACTCCTGTGAACGCTTCCTCTTTTGTGAAATGAATCATCTCCTTTCTGCAATGCTAGTCCGGCAACAGGGAGTGATCATACTGTAACGAAAACAAATATCCAAAGCAATTTCAGTTTCAAGGATGCCTTTTGTTTATCTATTTATGTATTTTGGTAAAACCTTGGATGCAGGGATCTATGCTCCTTAACTTTATTGTATGCTTACTGTCAAATTGTTCATTTCAACTTGTTCGTGTCTTTATGAGGGTGATGGCTTTACTGGGTGACAGAGGTTAGGGAATTTGATTTCAGTTTTTCCTGATAACTAGAACCTTGATGAATGGTGCAGGTTAAGCCTATGAGATGCAATGAATTCCACCATGTATCAGACTCTGTCGCATATTATCGTGGTTGAATGCTCTTCAGTACTGAATTGGCATGTATTAAATCAAAGGCATGCAGATAGGTTTTAAAGTGATAACTACAACACTTAAAATAGTTGTTTTCTTTTCTTATTGTATGCCATTCAAGGAATCTAATCTTCATTATCACTTGTTTTAGTACATTATCTTTCGGCGTGGGATTGGAATTGATAAAACAACTGATTATTTTGCCCTGGAGAAAGTGTACATGCCATTGGACGTCTTTGGGGATCTCTTTTTGTGTTTGGTATTGCGGTTGCTGTTGTGGTTGTGGTTTTAAAAAAGTTGTTTTATAAAAAGTACTTTTAGTTGGGGTTGGTTTGGAAAAATATATGTTTGGTTAAAACTGTGGTTGAAATTGAGGTTGAAAAAAAAGTAGTTTAATGTGTTTGGTTAAAAAAATGCTTTTCAAATTGAGGTTATAAAATAATTAAAAAATATTTTTAATTTAAATATTGTAGATTTAACTACTATTATTACATCATGAAATAAATAATATTGATATCAAATATTTTTTATTATTTCATTAAACTATATGCAATGTCATTACATATGAAATCTATAATTACAATGACTATATTTTTCATGGTTTCTTAAGCACGCAACAACAAAAACTGAATTTTTTGTTACGTCATCAAGCGATCCTCTTCTAATTTTTTGAATAAAACACAATTAAAATAAAAATAAAAACTAATTTTTTTTTAACTTGGTCGGACCCGGCAAGAACATAATTGGAATTGCGATCAAATTCCACAAATACTACGTCATCATGCGATATCCTTCTAATTTATGTAGTGTTATTAAATAATATTAAATACTAGTTTTTCGAGTAAAACTCAATTTTTTTTAAAAGAAATTTACAATTTCATTATGTACACAATTCATTCGACAAGAACTACAGTTTTCATGATTTTTTGAGCGTGCAATAAAATTAGGTAAAATATTATCAGGAATAAAATTGAGATTACAGTACGAATAAATTTAATTCACCTTAAACTATTTTTTTTAAAAACAAAAAAAAATATTGTTCACGTGAATAGTGCGAGTGAAATCGCTTAACTGCATTGGTTTTTTAGGAAAAAAAACACTAAACTTTTCATGTGAACAGTGCGAGTGAATTAATTCACTGGCACTGGTTTTTTGAAATATATATAAAAAAACTGTTCACGGAACAATGTGAGTGAATTGCAATTCACTCGCACTGTTTACTTTAGTGAACAGTGCTATAGTGGAGCCATAATCCACTGTTGAGGTTTGTCCCAGACGAGACTAAAACCTGCGGTGCCATGTGGGTCCTACGTGTTGAAAGCATTTTTATTTTCTTAACCAAACGTTTATTAGCGTGGCTGCGGGTGAACCTCACCCGCAACCACGTTACCAAACGAGCACTAAGTAAGTGTGGTTGCAGTTGCTTTTCAAAGTGTTTTTCACTCAGAAAAGTATGCCAATAATATATATTTTTTTATTTTTTAAAAATTATTTTTGAGATCAATATATCAAAATGATTTGAAAACATCAAAAACATATTAATTTTAAAAAAAATTTAAATTTTTTCGGAAGCGCTTTTCAAACGCATTACTAAACAGGTAATCAATCTCCTGGCCATGATGTAAAAAATTAATTGTATCTAAGATATAACTGGCCATAATTTTAGGGAGTCGAGATCTAAAATAGTCAACTCACAACTTGCTCCTGTCATCGCACGATACTCTGCTTCTGCAGAGGAAAGTGAAACTGTTTTCTGTCGTTTTGATCTCCAAGATATCAATGAAGGGCCGAGGAACACGCAGTACCCAGTGGTGGATCTCCTAGTTAATGAACAGCCTGCCCAATCTGAGTCTGAATAAGCCCTCAGTTTGAAATCAGTGTTTGAGGAAAAGAACAGGCCTTGACCAGGCGCACCCTTCAGGTATCGAACAACCCGAAGGGCTGCTTCCATATGAAGCTTTCGAGGTTGGTGCATAAATCTACTCAAAACATGCACAACATAGGTGATATCTGGCCTTGAAACAGTCAAATAAATCAATCTACCAACCAGTCTTCTAAAATGACCCGGGTTTGTGAGCAAATCGCTCTTGTCCGACAATTTTAACCCACGTTCCATGGGGGTATCGACAGGGGCTGCACGCAATAAACCTGCATCCTCAATAATTTCCAATACATACTTTCGTTGAGCAATGAAAATTCCATTTTTTGAGGCTGAAAATTCTATACCAAAGAAGTATTTTACGGGGCCAAGATCTTTAAGATTAAATTGACTGTGCAGGAGTTTTTTAGTCATAGCAACACTAATAGGATCATTTCCAGTAATCAAAATGTCATCAACGTAGATTAAGAGGGCAGTGAATGACTTATCTCGTTGTCTGGTAAATAGAGAGTGGTCGACCTGAGATTGTTCGAACCCAGCAGAGCAGATGGCTTTAGAGAATTTTGCAAACCATTGGCGCGATGCTTGTTTCAGCCCGTATAGGGACTTATGGAGATGACACACTAACTGATCCTCCCCCTGTCGAAGTAGCCCTGGCGGTGGAGACATATATATCTCTTCTGAAAGATCACCGTGTAGGAAGGCGTTATGGACATCTAATTGATGGAGTGCTCATCCTCGTGCTGCAGCTAGAGCAAGTAGGCAGCGAACGGATACAATCTTGGCAGTTGGGGAGAAGGTGTCCTGATAATCAATTCCCTCAAGTTGGGTGAAACCCTTAGCAACCAGTCGGGCTTTTAATCTCTCCACAGAGCCATCGGACCGGTGTTTGACCTTGTAGACCCACCGGCAGCCAATTAAAGTTTTGCCCGTTGGTAATGGAGTGAGGGACCAAGTGCCATTATGCTGAAGTGCCTGCAATTCAGACTGCATAGCTGCCTGCCATTCAGGATAGGTAGCAGCTTCTGAATAAGAACGAGGTTCTGTGACACTGCTAATTATGGCAATAAAGGAGCGATGTAGAGGTTGATATCTGTGGTAGGAAACATAAGCTGCCAGTGGATAACGGGTGCCTTTGGGGGGACCGGGTAGGAAGGAGGATGATTGGGTAGTGTAGACATTGGAGCAGACATAGTCACTGAGTTTGGCTGGGGGGCCAGCATGGCGGCTGGATCGACGAGACGAGGTAGGTGTGGGTGGTATGGTGGTGTTTATGTCAGTGGAGGGGGTTGGTGGTTCAAGTATGTCTGATTCCAGTAAGAGAGGAGTGGGTGGTGGATTAGGGTGAGCAATCGACAATGATTGATTGAGAGAATGATCGATGGGCTTTGGGAGGCGGTTGTATGTGCGGAGAGAGGTGGGGGTGGGTAGATTGTGTGTTTGGTGGGTGAATTTGGGTGGTTTGTGATGGTGGTTTTGGCAATGGAAAGGGGATGGAAAGATTGTGATCGGGAGTAATTAATGGGATGGGACTCGGGTCATAATGTTGGGAAAAAAAATTGGGTTTGGCATTTGCAAATGGGAAGGTATTTTCATGAAATCGCACATCACGGCTAGTAAAAATTTTTTTGCTTGATAAATCAAATAATTTGTATGCTTTTTGACTGGTAGGGTAACCGATAAAAACAAAAGGAATGGAACAGGGAACAAATTTATGAGGAGTGTGGACATTGGTAGCATAAGCTAAACATCCAAATACGCAGAGATGAGAAAAAGAAGGTTGTTTTGAATAAAAAATTTTAAAAGGAGTTTTGAAAGAGAGGACATGAGAAGGGAGTCGATTGATGATGTGGACAGCAGTGAGGACACATTCACCCCAAAATTAGAGTGGGAGTTGAGCATGAAATCTCAAAGCGCGAGCTACTTGTAAGATATGACGATGCTTGCGTTCCACAACCCCATTTTGTTGAGGCGTGTAAACACAAGAATGTTGAAAAAGAGCTCCTTTTTCTTGAAGGAAAGGGCGAAGTGAGGGAATTCTACACCATTATCACATCGAAGAATTTTAATGTGAACTTCAAATTGAATGAGAACATAATTGAAATTTTTTTCAGGAGTGATTGTGCCTTATTTTTATGTTTCATTAAAAAATCCATGTGAAACGTGTAAAATCATCAATGATAGTAAGGAAGTAATGAGCACCAGAGAGAGAAGGTGTCGATAAGGACCCCAAATATCACAATGAATCATTGCAAAAGGTTTTGTAGAGGAAATCACACTAGGATTGAAAGGTAAACGACTTTGTTTTGCCAAATGGCATACAGAGCAAATAGTGTTGGATTGAATGGAAAATTTTTTAAAAAATTTAGCAATAAAACGTAAGCGGGAAGGTGATGTGTGGCCTAAGCGATTATGCCGGAGATTAGTGGATGAGATGGTAAGGTGGCAGGTTGGTTGAGTGATGGTGGATGAAGGGTTGGTCATATTTTGCTTTGTCGCCAGAGCCACCAAATAGTAAAGTCCGTTATGTTGTTTACCCAAACCAATCATCCTCCTCGTAACCAGATCCTGCAAAAGACACCAATAAGGGAAGAAAATTATTAAGCAATTCAGGTCTCTTGTCAAATGACTGACAGATATCAAATCTACTTTAAATGTAGGTACACATAACACATTGTGCAGATAATAGACAGAATTAAGAGGTAAAGAGCCCTTTGCAACAATTTTAGCCTTTTCTCCATTAGGCAATAGTACTGGAGGTAATGTGCATTTGTTATGCTTGTCAGAAAATAATTTAGAAGAAATGTGATATGTCGCTCCGCTATTAATGATCCAACTACGGGATGTGACTTCAAACAAACCTGGTTTAGATACAACATTTGCATGAGAGCTGGGTCCTTCTTTTTTATTATCTAAAAGTGATAGGAGCTGTTTCAATTGTTCCTGTGAAATCCCGATAAGTGGTTGTCCATCTTCTGGAGAGGCTTCTTTGGACACATGATTAGCTACCAGATTTTTTGTTCTGAAATGTTTTGACCCTGACCCGTACCTTGTCTTTGGGTGACCCGGTAGGTACCCGTGTAATTCATAGCAGGTCTGTATCCAATGACCTGCTTCTCCACAGTGTGAACAATAAGGGTGTCCTCTGCCTCTGCTAGAGCGCCGTCTGTCATGTTGAAATCGTCGTTCTCCACTGGTATTTTCTGGTGATTTCTCTTGCGATTTGAAATCATGTGACCTATATTAGTGGTGGAATTGCTCCGGTTTCCCTATTCCTGCACTAAAATTGCCAATTCTTCTACTGTTGCTGTGTCGAACTGCCATGGCAGCACTACTACCAGAACAATCACCTGTAAGCGTTGAGCTTAGGAGACGTTGTTTCTCTTCTTGTGAGATTGAGGAGTATGCTTGACGAATTGAAGGGAGGGGATTCATTAGCAAGATTTGTCCGCGAATGGCACTGTAAGAATCATTCAATCCCATTAAAAATTGCATCAATTTTTGTTGTTCTTGTGTTGTATTGTGTCGTTATATGAGGATAGTTCATCCCATAGTCCTTTCAATTTTGTGTAATATGTAGAGTCTGAGAGTTGTTCTTGCTGGAGGCAAGCAATGTCTTGCTGAATTTCAAAGATGCGAGGTGCATTGCTTTGGGAAAATCGTTCATATAGATCTTCCCATACTTCATTGGCAGTTGAGTAGTAGATGACATTGTCTGAGATTTCTGGGCTAAGAGTGTTGATAATCCAAGAACGAACCATATCGTTGCACCGAGACCATGCTGCATATTCTTCATGATTGATTTCTTCTAAGGGAGTTTTGATTGTGCCATTGACAAACCCTGATTTATTCTTGGAATTTAAGGCCAGAGTCATGGCTCTTTTCCAAGTAGAATAATTGTCTCCATTTAATGGTTTTGAAATCAAGATTAATCCTGGATGATCTGAATGATGAGTGAAATAGGGACTTGAGATATTTGTTTTTGAAGAATCCATAGAAAACAATGGAAAGGAAAGATATAAAGTGATGAGTAGAGTATCGTCTCACGAGGATTTGTAAAAATTACTACTAATTACCAAAGTCTTTTAAATTATGATCTATTTGAGGAATCGAATGAGATAGTTTATGAAACAAAAATTAATGATTAAAAACAAACAACGAATTGATTAAATATTAATGAATTCAATTGTACTGGTTCTAGGATTTCTGACTTACCGTAACTATGCCTATGTGAACTTTCTCTATTAAATTAATTACTCCTAATGTTGATAATCAGGTTTTCCTAATGTAAATATTAATCTCTCTCGAGCATCAATAAATTATTTCGACAAACAAATTTCATATACTCTACAAAAGTTTTGAACTTGTCGAAATTTATTAAGTACTGTAAAACCTGTAACGATTACAAAAGTTCCTAGGATATCTCTATCCTATAGATTTCTTAAGGTATTTCAAAAAATAGCTAAAACAATTATCACTTCTCAGTTTCAAATTGAATTCTAAATCATGCAGATGTTGGCCAAACACACGCAAGCATTACACATAGAATGAAATACTCAACATCTTAATGTAATAATTCAATCGAAGAAATTGTTCACATATTCATAGTAAGGTTACATCAAAAATTCTAGAATAAAAGTCTACTCCATAGTTAAATTAAAGAGAAACAAACTTGATACGATGAACATCACTCAAAAGCAAAGAATTGTAGTGGAAAATAGATAGTTGGCCTCCTAATTTTCTTTATTTTCGCCTCTGTTCTTTTTGCCTCCTGTCAGTGTCGCCTCCTCTGCTTTTCTTGTTGCTGTTATAGGGTTTCTCCGTGTATATATTCCTCCTTTCCAGACCCCCTTTCTTTTCTTTTATACTGTGGCTTTTCTACCCCTGCAGTAATGAGGATAGTTTCCTCTTCTGCATTGAATTCTTTCCTACCCAGACATTGCAGGCCAGATTTGAGGTAGGAAACGTGCGAATTCAAAGATCTCTATTTCTGGAGAAATTGTAGAAAATAAAATCTTCTTTCCATTGAATTCAAAGATCTTGCAATTTTTGGACCTCTGAAACTTGAGATAAGGGCCATAAACCGAAACAGTCTTTGCAGTGCAGGAAATTCGGGCTGATTCAATCCTTGTTTTTCAACTCGCTTTTTGGGCTTTGAAACAACAAATCTGAGTTATATGCCCTTCATATGTTTTGTAGACCTTCATCTCAGCTATTTAAAAATGATGACGAACATCTAGAACTAAGTTGTATAGCTTCCTTTGCAGCACATAATGAATCACTATTCAGTTTTACAGCCCGACTCTGCCTGCTCAGTAACCTAATATCTGAAAACACATTAATTTCCCACAAGGTCAATAGTTCAAAAATAGATTCAAAATTCTAATTATCTTGTGCTACATATCCAAAATATTTCAAAATGAAGCATGAATAGTGGAAAATATACATGCTAAAAATTCCCTTATCAGTAGCATAGAACATTGATTAACTATTTCGGTCCAAAAATAATTAATGACACCAACGGTCGTGTTAGCGTTGACATTTTCATAAATCTGATTAGTTGCCCCTAAGATGGGCAACTAAAGACACTAATGGAGGTCATTAGTGTCGGTAGTAGTCTTCCTAATGTGGGGAGAAGTAGTTAAAGGAAATAAATTGGATAATCCTCAAAAGGGGTTGATGGTGGTGTATTGAAATTGCATATGACTTAAGTAGGTAGATGTGCTGTATAAATTTTCTTCCGTGAATTTTTTATATTTTAGTTATTTTTAATTGTATGAAAAATTTATGCTTTGCGAGTCCTTCCATTCACATCAGGAGTAGAATTTAGGTTCCTTATCCCTTTTGTATAAGTTAGGAACTTAGAGATTTTTCATGTAATTTTGTTATGCAATAAACATGTAACCTGAATAGAATAGTATACTCCTTATATTATTTTGTTTTTGGAATATTAATGTATTAATCTATACTTGGAAAAATTATGGTGTAATAGCTTATGTTCAGAATGCTAAACTGTGTTGTGCTTATATATGAAATTTCAGTACTTGGATGGTCCTCTTAATTACTAACTTATGCATGTGATATGAGATGGAGATTGAGAATGAAGATTTGTCCTAAGTATATTCTCCATTGAATAAAATGATTGAATGTACCAATTATGGATGTGATTATGGGTAGGATGTGATTATAATTGTGTGCAGGATAAATTGTCGATAACTTGGGATCTCCCGGTATAGGGGAGACTCTGCCGAAATTTCGGTGAACTTAACAAAAAAAAAAATTGCTCCATTTACCCTTTATGTGGGAGTTAAACAAGTTTATATTGATTGAATTTTTTTGAGGTTGTTACAGGTCGGAAACACCACATTCATTCTCCTGAAAATGCCTATTCGATTAACAAAAACTGTTGAAGAATAAGATGCACAAGAGTGAACGACGTGTCGTCCAAGCTAAACCCTACAAATTAGGGTTTTTAATTTGGGATTTAGCAAACTTCAATTAAATCCCCAATCTTCCAATTTCTTTTAAGTTCACTCATAATTGTTTCCTGAACTCTTAATTTCATGCAATTTAACCTCTGTCAAACTCAATTACCAACCTTAAAATTAAATGTCTTTTACAATTTGATCATTGGTTTCTGATTTGTTCAATTCGACTCCCAATTGACCATCAAACTTTTAATTTTCTTCAATTTGGCTCTTGATTTCACCAATTTCAAACCTTGAAATCTTGCGTGTCTTACAAATTGGTCTTTGATTTTTTATTTGTTCAATTGGATCCTTAATTACCCATCAAACTTTGAAATTTATACAATTAAGCCCCTGATTTGACCAAATTAACTTTTAAAAATTGCAATCTGACCCCTAAATTTTTTCTTATAATTAGAGCCTAAATTGACTTCAAAAGGTCAATTTTCTTGCAATTAAACCCTCTATAAATTCGATTAAGCTTTGGAAAAAATTGAATTGAGTTCTTAAACATCCAAACTTGAATTGTTCTCCTCAAATTGGAGTTTCTTTGTTAATAGGATTTTTATTAGTAGAAAATATACTATCAAATCCAATTTTGATCTTCCTCAAACAATCTTTGGCCATTTCTCTTGCGTTCTTATATGTTCTTCTCATTCACACACACACACACACACACACACACACACACACACATATATATATATATATATATATATATATATATTATATATATATATATATATTCTTCCAACGTTTCTTTCAATTGTTTTTATATTTTTTATGTGGGGTTCCAAAAATGGATATCATCATGAGGAATGCGATTTTCTCGTCCACATCACATACTTTAATTACTTGACATCTATTCTCAAACTTAAGTCCTGTGAGCAGTCTTTTTTTGCTTCAAAATGTAAGAACTAGGTTGCAAAGTCCCCTTGCAGTGCTTTGAATGCAAGAGCAATGTGAATTATTCCTTCTGCGACTGTTTGGAGTGTGATTTTTATATTCATCCCGAATGCTTTCCAATATCACGAAAGGTGAAGCGTAATACACTTACGGATTCAATAAGTGAAGATGACTCTGGAGAATTGATGTTTGTGAAATGACAAGGAAATATATTGGAACAGAAAAATCTCTAAAGCTTAACCGAAGTTTTTTCTTGACTTCATCGATAGCCATTCAAAAATTCGATTCCCATTTGTTCATTGTCTGAAAGAGGATCCTCAAGAGGTGATATTCTTCTCTGCTTCTCATGTAGTTCAGAGCACAATGAAAGTGAGCAAATTAGTGTTCCAAGGACACAAACTGAGGTAAGATGCAATATGTAGCAAAAATGATCCTCGAATCTCTTTAGTTCCACTTGCATTATTAAACTTCCATTCTTATTTTTAAGTAGTTTTTTCAAAGTTTGAACATTGGCGTGAGTCCACACGTTAACTCACTAAACAATTAGCTTATGACTCTTTTGTTGAAATTCTTAATTACATGCAACTTGCTATATCTTATAATAAAATGTTTGGTAGGGAAGGCAGTGGCTTCCTTCCTGGCAACTTCCTTCTTATCAAACAAACAAACAATAATTAAATATTCCTGTAAGATTTCTTAACCTTTTCTGATGATCTGTGCTTCCATTTCTGATTGAATCGAATCATCTGGAGCTCAACATCTTCCACTTCTCATCTCATTATAGCATCCCCTCAGTTCGTACCAGATCTCATTATATATATTCTTCTC
>Ga0325411_1007071_pt1 | contig 12247 bp, 13 predicted proteins | sample PopdelMetagenome_13_FD_206181 | JGI IMG/M metagenome (GOLD analysis project Ga0325411, IMG submission 206181) | Populus deltoides microbial communities from Bellville, Georgia, United States - Xylem-PdIQD-R4 | ecosystem: Host-associated > Plants > Phyllosphere > Stem > Wood/Secondary xylem... | reverse complement strand
AAAAAAAAAGTTTGTGTTGAGATATATTTTGTTATACTGACACGTGTCGTGGTCTTTTACCTAAGCTATTGTTTCTGTTCTGTCTATAAATACTGACATTTGATGTGGTCGGATTAACAGACACTGGAAAGTGCAAACTACAAACAGAGAGAAGTCCTCCAGAGCTCGATAAACTTCCTATAAATGGAAAGTACTGTGTTCACTGAGTTTATCCCGAGTTTGCCTCAAGAACTTGGTCTTGAGTGCATGACTCGGTTGCCTTACACGGCTCACAGAGTTGCATCCCAAGTCTGCAAGCAATGGCGTGAATTACTGGAAAGCAAGGATTTTTATTACCATAGAAAGAAACTCGGGTACACCCATAAGGTTGCTTGTCTTGTTCAAGCTGCTCACAGGGCTGATGTTTCGCAAGGATCGAAACCAGGTAACTCGCCTAGTTTTGGGATCAGTGTGTTTGATTCTGTGAGTCAGACATGGCAGAGGCTTGACCCGGTACCCAGGTATCCAAACGGGTTGCCTTTGTTTTGTCAATTGGCAAGCTGTGAGGGGAAGCTCGTGGTCATGGGAGGGTGGGACCCAGTGAGTTATGAACAGGTGAGTCATGTTTTTGTGTATGACTTTACAACAAGGAAGTGGAGAGAAGGGAAGGAGATGCCATCAAAGAGGTCCTTTTTTGCTATTGGGGCATATTCAGGTCGGATTTATGTTGTGGGTGGGCATGATGAGAATAAGAACGCGTTGAAAACCGGGTGGGTTTATGACTTGAGCAAGGAGGAGTGGACCGAGTTGAATCAGATGAGTCAAGAGAGAGATGAGTGTGAGGGGGTGGTGATTGGGGATGAATTTTGGGCGGTTAGTGGATATAGGACCGACAATCAAGGGGAATTTGAGGAAAGTGCAGAGGTCTACGAATTCAGGTCGGGTCAGTGGAGGCGGGTCAAGGAGGCGTGGATTCCAGGGCGGTGCCCGAGATCTAGTGTTGGGGCAGGGAAGGATGGGAGATTGATGAGTTGGGCTGACTTGGACCCGGCGGTTCGGGTTGCGGTACGTGGGATCATGTTCGGTTCTCAGGTCATGGTTGCCGGGTCGGATAGCCCAGGTGCACCCCAAGGGTTCTATATGGTGGAAATGAAAGATGGGCAAAATGGGCAATTGGAAAAGATCAATGTGCCTGAAGAGTTCTCTGGGTTTGTTCAATCTGGCTGCTGCGTGGAGATCTAAGGGAATGCCACTTTCTGAGGCAACAATTTTACCTTTGTGTGCCCTCCTGTTTTTTTACTTCTTAGCTTGTACCAGCTATAGCCTTAGCCATGCGAGGGCATATTTGGAATTGCAGCTAACCGCACTGTGCTAACGCAATTCCAAATAAACACTCAATTGTGTGTGTGTGTGTGTGTGTGTGTGTAGTATCCCTCTTTACAAAATTGTGGTAAATCAAATATTACAAAATCTAATCTATAATACTGGACCTGGGGGAGAGTAGTTTTTATTTCATCTTGATAACTTAAATCTATATGGCAACCTTAGTATGCTTGTTTATTTATGGATGATTACATTCATGTAACTCAGGCAACCTTAGTATGCTTGTTTATTTATGGATGATTACATTCACGTAACTCATGCATTAATTAAGCTTCTAGATTAAATATAATATAAGTTAACTTATTTAATTAACTTCCACTTAATTAAATATAATTTAATGTTAAAATGTAACAACGGGAAACATTTACTATAACTACATGAGCTCTCTCTCTTAATTGTCCAAGCCAAAAGTTCAAGCAATGGCTCCAACTGCTGCAGTGTTAATCAATGGCTCCTCGGATGCCATCACTGATTTTGTCCTGAAACAAGGTAATGGAGTTAAGGGACTCTCAGAAATGGGCCTCAAAGACCTCCCTAAACAGTACATCCAACCCCTCGAGGAAATAATCAGTGATGCCAAAATCATGCCCCAAGCTTCCGTTCCCATCATTGACATGTCAAAACTGGACGGCCCAAAAGTTGCAGAAGCGGTCTGCAGGGCTGCAGAAAGATGGGGTTTCTTTCAGATTATTAACCATGGGGTTCCCATTGATGTACTTGAGAATGTCAAGGAATCAACTCATCGGTTCTTCGGGTTACCAGCAGAGGAAAAGAGGAAGTATTTAAAAGAGCTCTCTCCTTCTAACAACGTGCGGTTTGGCACAAGCTTTAGTCCTGAAGCTGAGAAGGCTTTAGAGTGGAAAGATTACCTTAGCCTCTTTTATGTCTCTGAGGACGAGGCTTCTGCTTTGTGGCCCTCTGTTTGCAAGTAACAAATTTTTAACTTCTCACAAGCTGCACATGCGTAATCTATTAAAATGCATCAAAATCATTTAGTTAGAGATGGCTTGGACTGGACTGAAATGTTTTACTTTCAGGGATCAAGTGCTAGACTACATGAGGAGATCAGAAATCGTTATCAGAAGGCTACTAGATGTGTTAGTGAAGAATCTGAAAGTGACTGAGATTGATGAGACAAAAGAATCCCTCTTAATGGGGTCTAAGAGGATTAACCTTAACTACTATCCGATTTGTCCAAACCCTGAGCTCACTGTAGGAATTGGCCGCCACTCGGATGTCTCAACACTCACAGTCCTCCTCCAAGATGACGTTGGTGGACTTTACGTCCGAGGAGATGACGATTACTGGATTCATGTTCCTCCCGTTAACGGTTCCCTTGTGATCAATGTTGGTGATGCTCTACAAATAATGAGCAATGGTCGATACAAGAGTGTTGAGCACTGCGTGATGACCGATGGAAGTAAGAACAGGATTTCAATCCCCATATTCATCAACCCAAGGCCATCAGACAAAATATCTCCTTTTCATGAAGTGCTGGCAAGCGGCGAGAAGGCAGCGTATAAGGAAGTTCTGTACTCGGATTACGTCAAGCATTTCTTCCGAAAGGCACATGATGGGAAGAAAACAATCGATTTCGCTAAGATAAGAATATGAAGCTCTTGTTTTACAGGTGTTGCAGCTCGTTCAGACCTGAGGATGTATCTTGTACACACAGATTTTGTAGTGCCACCAATCAATCCAACTTTCATTCTCTGATGATTCTGAATTCAATTCCTAGAAGAGCTGAAGTGGTAACCATGACTTCATAAATGTAAACTACAATCAATCAATTCAAGAAATGAACAAAAATAAATTTGATTTTTCTTTTTATAAGATCAGAAGTTGTGTATGTACATGACTTCACAGATGACCAGAAACAATTTCAATACAAGCAAAAAATTCCTGAACAATAGAATAAACAGGGAAAAAAAAACTACTCTAATCCTCATATTCCAGTTTTTCTCCAGTGTTGTTAAATTGAAGCCACATCTTTGATTTGCAAAACTTCATGAAGAAGTACCATAAAATCCCAAGAACAGTCAAAATAAAGCTCACCATATACACAGTTCTAGTTGCCACAGCCATAACATAGACCAGAAACACAGATGGAATCAAGCACATTATGATCAAGCCAGGCAATCCCATTGGAACCCTAAATGGCCTGTCTATACTTGGCATTTTCCTCCTCAACCATAAAAATGATGCAAATTCCAACAACATACCTAAACTGTACAAGAAATTCACTGAAGAAATGATGTCTGCAAAATCCATATAACAACCTGCTAATGCTATTACTGTTGAGACCAGAATTGCCACCCAAGGTGTGTTAAACCACTTCGATCTCACACCAAAAAATTGTGGCAAAAATCCCAAGTCAGCCATGCCTAAAACTTGGTATGCACAACTACTCAATTGTGCTTCATATAATCCAATAACAGATAAACATGCACCAATTTCCATCCAAAATTTCAACCATTTCCCAGCAACCATTTCAGCTACATAAGCAAAATAGCCATCAGTCCAATCTTCTTGGCTTAATGGTATAGCCCCTGTGGCAGCTAAAAGAGGTACTAAGTAACCTAAACAAGTGAGCACGCCAGCAGATAAAAGTGCTATTGGAAAAGTCCTTTGAGGTTGCTCAACTTCACCAGCTAAAGTACTAGCACTATCCCAAAAATTTAAGTTCCAAAACAGAGTATTAAAAAACAATGTCCAATCTTTTTGGACACCCTTTTGTCCTAAACTGATCCATCTTGAAGGATCAATCTTGGGGATTGAAACCAATGTCAGTACTACAAATGGTGAAAGTGACACGATACCTAAAGTAACAGCAGTGTAACCAACAATTGCCAAACCTGTATAGTTTAGAAACGACAACACCAAAGTTGAGACCAATATGGCAATATAGCGAGGCACATCTGAAGAGAAAACTGGGAAAACCAACTTGAGATAGTCTACGCAAAGAACTGGATATGAAGCCAGATTCAGGACACCAGTAAGGAACTTCCAGGCGCCCATCAGGGAACCCCAGAAGGGTCCAAAGGCCTGATGGGCCCAGATGACAAAACCACCGTTGCCTGGAAAGGCGGTGGCGAGCTCGGCGGTGACAAGGGCCTCGGGGATGCTCCAAATGAAGGGAAATATAAGGAAGCCCAGTATGGCCCAAAGAGGCCCAGCAGCTCCCACGGCTGATTCTTCACCATAAGGACCCCCTGATACCTCAAAGAAGATGAGGAAAACAAGTGGGATTAATGCTAGTTTTCCATGGCTTTTGGTGGTGGTGGTGGTGGTGGTGGTGGGTGGTTGTTGTTCCAGGAGATGTTGAGTGTTTGAAGAGGAGAGGTGGGGTTCCATCCTTTTGGTGTCAAAGCTTTGAATATACTGGTAGGTTTGTAAGGCTTTGTGAATGGAATTTGGAGGGGTGGTGGGCCATTTTTTTTGTCCTCAGTCATGAAAATTCAATTTGATAAATGAGATATAGGCAATTCAATGTTGACATGGAATGGCAGGTGAACATGGAAAAAATATTTTTAAATTTAAAATATTTTTAAAATAATTACCAATAGTTGGAAAAAAAAATATAAGGAAAGGAGTTAAAAATATTTTTGACTGACACGTGATATTGCAATAAAAGAAACTGTCACATAATTTATTTTCTTGTCCCACGTAATGGATACAATTTGATCTTCTGTTTTTAAAACATATGAATTATATGGTGTAAAAATTATAAGAAAATTATTAAAAAGTTGTGAACCTAATCTTGTTCCAAGTCAATGTTCGTGTCAAATTTGACAAGTTATCATCCCAATCATACCCAGCAAAAGTATGCACATTACCAACTCTAATAATGGATGCAAGTTGCTCTCATTTAATTGGAAATTCTTTCTAACCACCCCTGTGAATATCTTCAATAAGATCATGAAGTAAGGTCATACCAGGCTGCAGTTATATTGCATCCAAGATCCACCTCCATCATTCACAGCTAGCAAAATGGGGCAAGATTGGGAAAAAGGTGCATGCCTTGTATGTATCTTAGTAGGAAAAGTCTTGTGGGGAAAGATACGCGAACAAATTTGTCATGGCCCTCCACTTTGGCTATGTTAAGGAAAATTCAAAGCAAATCACATTGCTTTGAATTGCTTCTGCATTATTTTGTAAAGTTCCATGCATTAATGGCCAAGCTCTCCAAATTCTAAGCAAAGTCATTGTCATCTCCATCCTATTATGTCTAATCAAATTGAATAGAAATTGAATCATAGAGATTCCTTGGTATAATTTAGAAATTCAGCTCATACATGCCGTTCTATGCACGCAGTTAACACTAATATCTTCTTGCAGGTACCATCTCTGCTAATATCTTCTTGCAGGTACCAGTTTGAATACTTAATATTCCCTTCCCTTTGTTGTAAAACTAAGAAGATTTTCAACATTAATGCTAATATCTTCTTGTAGGTCCTATCTTTGTTCGAAGGAGATTCAAACCGGTGAAGTTGTAGATGGATTCAGCTGTGGTGGTGAATGCAGCTAGGGGTGCATCCGAGTCTTTGGTTCAGGGACCCTCTTTTAAAATAGATTTTTCAGCTTATTCATCATGATTGGGATGTTAGAAATCACTATATTTATAGAGAGGGTAATCATTGTGCTAATAGTTGACTTTTTTCCCTCTCCTCGAGGAGATAGAAAGGATTTTTTTTATTATTATTTGATTTAAATTTATCGATGCCTGCATTCAATTCTAGACTCATTCATCCCTTTTTTAGGGATCCAAGATTGACAAACTCTACATCAAATTGAGTTGGTTTAATCATATGGGATTTCTTTTAAGCCAAAAAAAATAGAGTACAAATCCTGGGAGGTTAGGGCTAATAAACAGAGAAAAAGCAGGAGAGAATAACAGTACAGAAGCTGTTTTCATCAACCTAATTTCTAGATCTCATAACTTTACAACCATACAACCCTAGTAGAAATAGGATCTTTAGATCCTATGCAGATCCTCCAATGCCAAGTGCCATGTTGTTGAGAATCTGGAGTCCACAGATTCCATGTGACTGTCTATATGTCTTTTTCTTAAACACTAAGCCACATTCAATCATGACCAATTCAACAAGATAACAACCTTCTCTTATACATCAATCTTCAATGACTTCACCGCTGCTAAACTTGAACCACTGCTCTGTCTTGCAAAAATTCATAAAGAAGTAAAATCCAATGGCACCCACAGTCATCAAACCACTCACCAAGTAAACAGTCTTAGTGGCAATAGCCATTATAAGAACCAAAAATGCAGATGGTACTAAGCACATAACAATCAAACCTGGAAGCCTCATTGGAATCCTGTAAGGCCTTTTCAACCCTGGCAATTTCTTTCTCAACCAAATAAAAGATGCAAACTCTAACAACATACCTAAACTATATAAGAAATTCGCTGACGAAATGATATCTGTAAAGGTCATATATGAGACACCAATTGTGATTAAAGTGGATAGCAATATCCCCACCCAAGGTGTGTTGAACCTTTTAGACCTAATGGCAAAGAAGTTTGGAACAAATCCTAAATCAGCCATACCAAGAAGCTGGTATGCACTGCTACTTAATTGAGCCTCATATAAACCAATAGCAGATAACACAGCACCAACTTCAATCCAATACTTTAGCCACTTTCCCGCAATCATCTCTGCAGCAGTGGCATGAAATCCTGATTCCCATAGACTTTGATCCACAGAAACAGCACCAGTCACCGCGAAAAGTGGAATCAAGTAAGACACACAAGTGAAGATCACAGCCACAAGTAAGGCCATAGGAAATGTTTTCCGGGGTGCATCCACTTCACCAGCCAAAGTACTAACATTGTCCCAGAAATTCAAGTTCCAAAAAAGTGTGTTAAAGAACAAAGTCCAGTCCTTTTTCACACCCTTTTGGCCAAAACTTATCCACCTATGAGGATGAATCTTAGGGATTGCTATCAAAGACATAACTATAAAAGGCGAAAGCGAAACAAGACCAAGCAGAACAGCAGCATAACCAACAATAGTCAATCCAGTATAGTTTAAAAAGGATAACAACAATGTTGAAATCAAGACAGCAACTTTTCTAGGCCAACCTGATTCCAAAGCAGGAACTACCTTCTCCATGTAATCAATGCAAAGAACAGGAAAAGCAGCAATATTAATAACACCACTCAAGAATTTCCAAGAACCCATCAGAGATCCACAGAAAGGACCAAAAGCCCTTTCAGCCCATATGACAAAACCTCCATTTCCAGGGTAAGCAGTGGAGAGCTCAGCGGTGATAAGAGCCTCAGGAATACTCCATATAAATGGAAATATCAAGAAACCAAGTAAGGCATACAGAGGCCCCGCAGCCTGGACCGCAGGTTCTTCTCCATAAGGACCCCCAGCAACTTCAAAGTAGATTAAGAATATTAGAGGGACCAGGGTGAGTTTTTTTGGGAATTTCTTGGCGGTGGTGGTGATAGGAAGTTCTTGAAGGGTGTCTGGTGCTTTGGGTGAGGTTTCGGAGGTGGTTTCCAGGTTTATAGAAGACATTTTTTCCCGTGCTTCGGTGCTCCGCCTTTGGACTAATAGGTGGACAGTGATTATTGAAGGGCATGAAAAATGTAATTGCGAAGGGCTATGGAGCCATAGCAGATCGAGAGAGATAATTAAGAGGCGTGTTTTTTTCTTTAATCATGATACCAACCTTATATTTTAGAAAAAGTGAGCTGTCAATTGAGTCAGCAAAGTAAGATGGAGACTATATTCTAAAAGATTGCCAAATATTTGGATCTTCGTACCACATTCTTTATTATATATATATAAAAAAAATTATGTCGGCTTGGTGGGCTAATCCTAAAAGATTGGATTCCAAAGTATAATTCGAGCTAAGATTTTAGTTGATTTATAAACCATATTAACTCGATCGAGCCGGTATTAGATAAAAGAAAATGAAAAATCACTTGTTTTTTGTTTTTTATTTTTTTGTTATGAATGAATTCAGAATTACATATTATCAATTTGCAAGATTAAAGAAGCCAAAAACATGGTGGCAAAACAGGAGCAGAAAAGCAAAAGAAAATCAAGACCATCTGCACCAAGAAAATAATAAGGTGCAAAAACAAGAAAAGTTAGGCTGCGTTTGTTTGTTTATGCGGCCGGCATTGAAACAAGCAAACTCTAAATCCAATTCTATATCAGAGTCAACAACCAACAAAGCATCTCAGGCCAAACTTAACAGTAAGCATTGCAACCCTTCTTGTCTTGGTTTCTTGTTATTCGTAGGTTGCACAAACAACTTCCTGTAAGGAAATATAATTAAATAGGACACCAGGCATGCATATTTACAACCTTTTCCCTTCCAATAGTTTTCTTTCAACTTAGTCAGATTGCTATGTCAGGCACATTTCTTGTTAGAACCATAAAAAAAGAGAGGCTAAAACTCATTTGATATGTGTCCTCATCTTTGCCAATTCAAAAACTCAAGTTATTTGATTAAGCCTCGTTGGAACGAACAAGCATGGAATTGAATTTCCTAACCGCTTAGTTATAGATGATGTTATATATAAAAAAAAATATTATCTCAAAAACTTAAATTATTAAATAAGATGTTGAAAATAATTTTATATTACTCGCTAATAAAGCATACATGTATGGAATTAAAGAAAAATACATTTTCAGCTTTAGGATCTGCATTTTCTCTCAATCTGCAACTCTCAGACCCATCACTCATCAGCATGTCAATGTTCTTGAACATGTTAAAGCACCTGCTGAGCTAGTCATTGACTGAACAGAGTTTGCACTTCCAACTTTGAACGTTTGCTCCTTATTGTAGTTAGGCTTTGCCGTACCTCTGCGGCCGGTTTGGACAAAAGAAGCTCCATTTGTAAACATATCCCCTACAGAGTAGAAGTTCCAGGGCTTGCCTTTTGCACCTATCTCCGTATTTCTCCAAGTTACCTGTTGAAATATCAGAATTTTTTTCTTAGTTTTTCTGATCCTTAATTCAGATATCCCCGTCTCCTTAATTTGCATGGTTTGAAAGATATGATCGATTCGTGGATGATCAATTTATATTTGACAATTGAAAGCATTACCTCCTTCTTTCCGGATTGTGCAGGTGCAATAAAATGGTTGGATTCACTCTTGATGCTAGGATTCATGCTTCCTCCAATTGCATATTGTTCCCATCCTAGGTAAAGATTGTTAGCTACATGTGCATATCCATGGCGAACCCTGCATTATTTTCAATGATTTATATATCAGTGTAAAATCTTGAATACACGATTCATGATTCAGACTGCTGCAGAAATTTGTTTAGTTAGAAAGACAGACAGAAAATCCGTTTATTGGACAGCTTTAAAGTCAATTTCTATCATTTTAAAACAAGAAAGACAGTCCCTATCCTCATCTCTGTCTCTTCTATCTAAGATAATATTAACCAGATGCCAGAAATTGTGGGATTTGATTTGGCATTATTAATTACCTAGGCATTCTTTGGTTGCAATTAGGACCAAAATGATTGAAGGCAACCGTGACCTTCATGTTCTTGTCTCTCAAATACCCATCATCATGTCCAAGAAGCATAACCTTGTCTTGGTCTCTAAACCAATTGTTAGAAACAGTAACAAACGTAGATCCACGAGTGACATCAAGAAGACCATCCTGGCACGAGTATAATGTATTGTGGTCTATCCAAACCTTAGATGCAGTGACCAGCCTTATGGCATCCCCATCCATCTGACCTAACGGCATTAGTTTCCCATCCGGTCCCATGACTGAGCTAGGTCCCTGTGCCTTGCAATGGTGAATCTTGAGGCCATGGATGATCACGTCGGTTGCCTAGACAAACAACATTGATGTTTTAGACAGAGCATGCACTGCCTATATAATCAGCAACATTGGCAACTAGAGAAATTAAATTAATGCACCTTGTACACCACGAGGCATCCGATGCCTTCAATGCTGACATCAACGCCACGACCATCAATGGCAGTATGGCTGCTAATAAGAAGAGGTTTCTCAAGTTTAATGTCCATGTTCTTCTCAAAAGTGATCCAGACTTTTCCTGTGATCATGGTAGCTCCATATCTTAATGTCCCTTGTTTGGGATTCACAGGGTCGTCACTAGGATCGGTGACCTTATACCATATAACATTTTTCCCAACATTGTTGGTCATTTTCCCTGCAAACCCCACAGAGCAAGTAGCCAGATGTTGTCGGCTTCTCTGCCAATTCGGATTCATTCTCCAGCATTGATCAATGACATTCATTTTGCTGGCCCCATGACAAGCATTAGGAATGAAGGAAAGGATGCAAATGGAAAGAAGTACAACAAAGAGCCTGAAGACAGCCATGATCGATGATAGAGTAGAATAGAGATTAAATTTGCAATGTAAGAGTTGGGGAATGGTGGAGATATTTATATAGGATCAAGAGGAGCTAAGCAATGATATTGCAGGCTGGTGTAGTTTGATCAGTTGGTTACAACAGATTGGCTGCAGTGAGAGCTGATTTGCTGGATTTGTAACTAAATCCAACTTGAAACCTAATGTATTATAAGTGTTGTCGTCCTAAAAATAGAGATTGCAATAAAATCTCCATTATTTTGTGCACTGTTTGGGCTTGCATGGTTGTTTATCCTCCATTATGTTAAGACTTGAATTTAGCATCCTTAATTGTAGCCACTCATCACACCCTCTTCCCACTTTTTTAGAATTTGAAAAATGCAAGATTATCCAGTGTACTATAAACCTTGCCTGTAATCATTGTATTAAAACTTGCATCTGCTCAACAGCTTGACCTGGAATATGGAGGGTATGAACCGCTCTGGATTGAAGAAAAAAAAAGTATGAAAATTTGGTAACTTGGTAAAAAAACCTTGGGTTGATTTATTGACCCGATTGATCAAGCTTTGACCTGGTTAATTAAAACCCGATCATCGACTCATTAATTTTTTTACAAAAAATTTTTGGTCAAAACGATTTTATTTTAATTTTTATTTAAAAAAAGATTAAAATAGACCCTTCCAATTTATTGTGACCAGGGGCACGTCTCGAGTCTGGTTTTTTTTTTTTTAATGTAAATGTTTGGGTTGACTTGCGTGTATCTCGATTAATCTCACGGGCTCTGAAATTAACAACCATATAAGTCTCTAATAGTCCTAAGATTTATACGACTTGAACTAGTGTTATCTGAAGAGCAATTTTTTATTTTTTATTTTTTATTTTGGAGGTATGTTGCCTCATGTATTGCGCATGCAAATAAAAGAGTTGATATTTGCTGTGACAAGATTAGGTGCTAACATTCCAAAAGTATGTGATTCATGAATTTGAGCGGTGAATGATGTGTTAGAATTGTGTGATTTTTTTTAATTCTTCTAATTGACACTAGTAGAAAGAAGGGGGTATGAACAGTGGTAATTTGACTGTGATTAATTGTAAAGTCTTTTGCGAAAGATATTTTCAAATGAATATGAATGAGATACTGGAGAAAACCATTGTAGATGTTGGGGTAACGGTTGATGAGCTACTGATAATGATGTTACAGGTGGTGGCAGTGACAATGATAACTGTGGTTTTGTAGTGTTTATAGGGCAGCTTTCTTTTTGGATCTCGGAGGACCAAAAGATAAAGAAAGTGTAAGGTCAAAATCTTCTTCATCTTCACCTTCCAAATCTTGCTGGCTATGCTGTTGTTATTGCTGTTGTTGCTGCTGTGCTTTCTCTTCGTGGAGATCTCTTGCTCATTGGTTTCTAAATCTTGTCGGCTCTTCATGGTGTGAGTAAAAGAGGGAGAGAGGATTAGGGTTTTAGTGAAAAGGCAATATATGTTAGTATTTTGGCTATGAAAACAGAGAGAAAAACGAGAGAGATGGACTTTAAAAGGGCATTA
>Ga0325411_1007067_pt1 | contig 12254 bp, 6 predicted proteins | sample PopdelMetagenome_13_FD_206181 | JGI IMG/M metagenome (GOLD analysis project Ga0325411, IMG submission 206181) | Populus deltoides microbial communities from Bellville, Georgia, United States - Xylem-PdIQD-R4 | ecosystem: Host-associated > Plants > Phyllosphere > Stem > Wood/Secondary xylem... | reverse complement strand
TTGGCATAATCTCCCCTATACCAGGAGATCCTAAGTTATCGACTAAAACCTATTCTCAAATCATCAAAACACAACTTGAACTTCGTCCAATCATCTCGAACATTCTCATATCAAATGAATTAGATAAACTTTTAATCCTATATTGCAACACTTCCATCATGGTAGTTTGCTTATCATATAAATACATAAACAAATATACAAGTTATCATTAAATATCATGAGACATTTGCATACATTCATATTTCTATCATAAGAAAGAGCTATAATTCATAAAATAGTTTAGTAGACAAAAAGGAATTTTCATTCCTTACATGCCAAGTAGACATTACAAAAAAAGTACAGAATTACATAATCATTAAATTTAACAAAAAAATAGATCCTATATTTGTCTATTCGTCTGCTTAGTGATGTAAAGTACCTAGAATTAATTCAATATAAAATAAGGTGAAGTTACGTAATAAATGAAATTAAACAAAAGAAACAACCTTAAAATTTTACTTTCATTTCAACTATATTGTGTCCATATCAATAATTTCTTTTGAAGACTAATTTAATATTAATTAGACAATACAAGTTAAAGTCACCTTCAACTCTGAATTACCGACCCTTATCTAGAAATTTGTTCACTCATACAGGTATTTAATTTCATCATTTATATCCGGAAGATAACCTATCACCAAGCAATTAAGTCTCCCTGCCTATTTTTCAGGCACCACTCTCATCACCGGAAAGCTAATTCCTTCGCTCATCACCAAGCACTAGTCTTATTACCGAGAAAGCTACTTCTTTTGCTTATTACTGAGCATTACTCTCATTGCTAGGAAGCTAATTCCTTCGCTCGTTACCAAGCATTAATCCCATTACCGAGAAGTTAATTCTTTTGATCATTACCAAGCATTAGTCCCATTACTGGGAAGCTAATTCCTGCACTCATTAGTGAGCACTAGTCCCATTAACTGGAAGCTAATTCATTTGCTCATTACTGAACACTAATCCCATTACCAAGAAATTAGTTCATTTACTCATTACTTAGAAGCTAGTTCTTTCTCTTCAATATAATTACATGAATTAAAATTCTACATTGACAATTAATTTACCTCTTTTTTTCTTTTTTATTTTTCAAAAAAACTTAATAAACAGAAGAATCAAGGTGTTAAACACCTACCTGCTGTTAAAGCTTTCATCATGTCCCTCCACTATTACACGGCTCGCGAGACTTTTCTTGTAACAACAAGTATATTCCATAACATCTCATTTCACTATTACCATCACAATAATTTAGTTCTTATATTATAACAACTCTTAAGCAAAATAAATGTAAGCCAACCCTGATCATCCATCTTGACCATTTTAAAACATAATTTCTTATTTTAATTATGACTAAAGTTATAAAATTTAGTTTTGAGCATTGCATATTTCTTATGACATCTAATATTTCAAGCTATATTTTTGCTAAAGAAATAAAAGTCTACTTTGTCATTAATGTGCTCAAACTACCCGTTATCGTGATTTATCAAAATTGTTCAATATAATTTTCAGCTTGATCTCCTCTCAGATTTTAACTCATATCTGGAGTTTTAAAACTCCAAATTAAGCAAGGTAAGACCCATTGGAAAGATAACACCTTGGGCTATGACTTATATGAAGAAACTTATCCTAAATTTTATCATTTTCATGCCTTAATCTCATTTGGACTTTAAGAGATGAAGCTGTCCAATTTTCATTTCTACAACTTTATAATAAGCTGAACATTTTTATTCAATTTCTCACCTTTCAAAATAATCATTACTATGTCATTTATATTGGAATATCATTAAATATAACTTTCTAAAACTTATCACCTGACTATCATTTATTTAAAATAATCAAAACTATTTTAAAGAAAAACATGTTTATCGTAGGAATTCTTATTTATTATACCTTTTATGATATTAGCATAGTCATATACACGTCTAATTTATCACAAATATATATTATAATTCACACTAACAACAGTGGAATGAGATAAAAATGTATATTTTCTATTAATTTCTACTTTATATGCAAAATCAACCAATTATAACAGCACTCATCTCTAAGTTCTTCAACCATTCTCAATGTTTCAATTCACAACAATATAATCAATTCAATCGTGTTAGACAAAATATCTAAACTTACCTAAAATCATTTTACACATAAAATTATGAGCTGATAAATCACAAATAACTTAAATAAACATAATTTTATTATATATCAATTAGCACCCCTTAGCCGGCCATGAATGCCTTCAGGATTACCATGTTTTCTTTATTAATTCCTACTAATTTAGCATCCATTACAAGTTACTCTAACCCAAATGAGTAAATTCATAATTAATTTGCATTTCCCCCAAATATTTTCTATAAACCCTAACCGAAAATTTATGATTTCTACTTTACATGTTGTTCGAATTGTATAAGATTGCTATGATAGATCTAAAACCCCTTACCAAATGTTATTCTAGTTTTCAAATCATAGCCAATTGAAATTTTCGATCCTCCGCAACTATTTATTGTTTTTTTTCCAATATTTTTGCATGCTTTTTTATGATTTTCTAGATGTTTTGACATATAAAAAAAATGAAGAAAATGATTAAAATGGCTAAAATTATTGAAAAGAAATTTTTTGGTTTTTTATGTTTTTTCTTTTCAAAATATATATAATAATGGAGGTAAAAAAATAGATTACAACAAATGTAAGAAACTTTTTCTCATTTCTCCTTGTTACTTGGTTTTATGACCATAGTTCATAACACTTGTTTTTTACAGACTTTTATGATGTGTGCTTATTTCAAAAGATGTTGGATACCAAAAGAACCATATAAAGAAGGCCATGTCCAAAAATATGGCAAAGTAGGCTACCTTCGAGTAGTTAAAGAAAGAGAAGATTGTTGTGAAGGCTAAATTGAGGAGCCACAGTGTCGCCTATTCATCGCTAAGGAAACAAATACAAGGCATTGTTCTTTAGTTGGGCTCCTATGATAATATTCTTTAAGCTATTTATAACCAAATGGATACCCTTAAACAAGAGATTCTTGAGGCGAAGACCATCCAAAACAACCTGAGGTCTGGGCTTCTCACTACTAGGGACGTAACCCTAAGTTCTTCGGCTCAATTAGAGACTTTATGAAACTCTTAAGGGGAATTCCAAGAATTTCTTAGGGGGTCTACAACTTTATCCAAGATGGTTAGAGACAAGATCTCTCTTGCCATGTCCAACCTATATTTCTTCAATCAATCAAGAGAAATGCAAATAGACTTCGGTACTTCTTTCCATTTAGTCCCGATGCTTTATTTTGCGGATGTGTTCTTTGTTAGGGCTATTTTTGCCCAGTATGGGAAATAACTAATTGAAGAGCCTAGGCTATATATTTAAGACTCTTCCCCCCTCTCTTTACTTATATACACAGCCCTAGTCATGTGGGGTTTATTTATACAAAAATTAGGGATTTTTTTTCGTTCATGTGAGTATTTATTTTTTTCACTTAATTTCATGAAGATATTTTACAATTTGTCCAATATTTTATTATTATTGAAAAGGATCACTAGCATCAATCTATTTAAAAATGAAAAGCTACGTAACCCCGAGGCGTGTAACTCAACTGATCAGACCCTAAATTTGCTTCCCAGATGTCATCAATTCAAGTTCCACAAACCTCATGGCTACTGAAGACTTACATGATCGTTAACTTCATGACCTATAGGATTAGTCGAGATGCACGTCAACTAGTCAGGACACCTACATTAATAATAATAATAATAATAATAATAAAGCTACACAATGCACAACGGATGGATTATTAGTGCAGTGGGTTTTTGTGGGCCGTCATAAATTTAATTCAAGTGTTTGTTTCCAAATAAGAGAAAATATCTTAATGGCTGCGCTGATTCGAGCCCCTCTCTCCCCTTCAGTCGGCCTATTAGGAGTATAAAAAGGGTGCTAAATATGAAATTTACAACCCATGAATAGATTCGATAATGTGTTTTTGGTATCACAGGCCTCAGTTATTAATGCAAGTTGGCTTCAGGTCTCCATTGGATCTCTCCCAGCCCAAGAAACCAAAGGACAATGATAGGTCCTAATTCCTAATGTTTAATTGTGCTATGATTTTATTTATATTTGGTATAAAATGAAAAGTAACTTTGAGGATTAAATAATAGTTTCTTTTTTCCAATATTCATAGTCTCCACTTATCAAGAGAGATTTGCAAGATCCCACTTCCATTCAAGTTTCGAAATTCAACATTCCTAATAATCAAAGGCCAGATAAAAGATTTCACATGACGCTCAATTTTGGCGTTGACCTTGCCACTTTCACACAAACATACATATATATACTTTGAGGTTGAAATGTTTCCACTAAAAAAAGTCTAGGTTAGGAGGGTTATTAATAGCATGTTTGGTATTGTGGTAGCGATTATTTTTTGAAATGTATTTTTGTTTGGAAATTATCAAAATAATAATTGTTTTAATTTTTTAAAATTTATTTTTGATATTAATATATTAAAACGATTTAAAAATATCAAAAATTTAATTTAAAACAGAGAAAAAAATAAAAAAAATTAATATTTTTTAAAAATATTTTTAAAATACAAAAACAAACATCATCATCTAGATCCACTAGCTACACAACAAAATCTTTGTTAAATATTGCGTTGGAAGCTGCCTTGTGCCTAACGAAGCCATTCTTTCAAGAGCCAATTACAACTAGCGCACGTCCGAGTTGAAATAGTTATGGAAGTCGTGATGAAATATATATTCTCCATTCATACTTACTTGTCTAAGCAATTTGAGAAATATATGGTGATGAAGGCGAGAAAGAATGGGTGATTTGATCCCCATATTATGGCGTCAACTCTTCACTTCCAAGGAAAACATGTTGTAGGTTCCTTTTTTGGCTCTTCCAGTCAACTCAACTCAATCTCTAGTCCAGCCGCAGCTTGCCACATATTTGGTTCCTGACTTGCTCGCGATGTTGTATTCCATAGTGTTAACATTATTATTATTAGTATTACATGTGTGTTGAGTTGTCTTTATCAAAACTTATACACCTACACGCACCCTTGATCTAAATAAAGGATAAAATTAAATAAAATAAACTCACACCTGCTTTATTTCTTTAGTTTGTCACAGAAAAGAAAGGTTCCAATTTATTGACAAAGGAGTGTGTTCAATTTGATAATTCTTGGACTTTCGACAATTATGCTGGCATTTTTCTACATGTCAAATACTGAATTCCACTTATTGTTATTATTATTATTATTTTCAAACTTTGATGTGAAGTCAATATTTTAATAAATTCAATTCATTCAAAAAATCATTATAAAATTGCATTCATAATTTTATTTGACCAATACGAGTAGAATATCATGCCATTCAAACTAAAAAATGTTCATTCAAACTGAAAAATACTCCTTTTGACTTTTAAAGAATTATGAATGACACTTTCAATACATATTTAAAATTCTATATTATATACATTGATGATATTTATCTTTTTAAATTTTATAAAATAACATTTTAAACATTTATAAACATTCATTTATATCATAAAGAAAAATGGTTTACATGTTTTAAAAACAAAAAAAATTTTTCTTTAAACTTGTATTTATTTTCTTAATCTTTATCTCCCAAAGAACTATCAAATCTATAAAGAGATCCTTTATTTTGCTAGTAAATTTTCTGGCAAAATCTTTGATAAAAACCCAGCTATAAAAATTTCTAGAAAGTCTTAATTATATCATAAAGTTTATAATAAAAATATAATAATATGAAATAATTCAACAATTGATCAGATTACAAATGTCTTCACCAACGTCATACTACAACAAGATTTACTTTCAGGTCCAAACCCATCAGTTTTGCAGAGTGTTCAAGATCAAGAAGAGAATTGCAGTTACAAAGTTTAAATCTAAAGCTTGCTTCTTGCCTGTTTGCTTCTTGTAACTGACGTTCTAGCTAATTCCAGATTGCTTGCTTCTTGTACTACTGAAGTTCCAGTTAGCTCCAGATTGCTTAAAAGAAGTAGGTGCTTATATTGGATTGAGATTTAGAAGGTTACTGGTATTGCTAGATTAAAATAACTTTTGTGGAAGCTTATGATCTAATTTCACAAATGAAAAAAAGAAATTACAACTAAATTTATGATCGTATGATTTGCCACTGCAACACTAAATCACAAGTTGAAAACAATCAATAAAAAAAATTCTGACCCAATATAATTTGGTCACAAATTTGTGACTGATTTTGTTCGGTCATAATTTTTCATGACAAAAAAAAATATTTTTAACTATTTGATCTATCATAGCAAGCAACCCTTCAATATTTTAATGGAAGTGAATTGTGTAAATTACATATGGATTAGGAATCACATAAGACAAGATTCTATTTTTTTTATATAATCATCTTATGGAATTTGTAATTTCTTATGAGAAAGTTCATCATCAATTACTTTTAAATCAGATTTCAAATACCATTTTGTTTTATAATCGAGACCATCCAGAAGCCATATTGGTTACGCATTTTGTATGACTTTTTCAAGTATATATATATGATCAATTAATTTGTTTTGTATGACTTTTGATTAGCTGAGGGGTAATGCTTACTTTGCAAGGAGAGGGTTTGGATTTAAAGGATATTAATGCTTATCCATACTTTTTGATCATCTTCTTTCCACCAGTCATGCATGTCTCCAAAACTTCAAGCTCACGTTCATCCTAACCTCATCATGTTCATTCTTTGACAATACTACATTTATATTCTTATTGCGATAGTTTATGTTTGGACTAATCAAATTTTGATAGCGAATGGCAAATGCAACAGAGTAGAGTGAATTTAAAGGCATCCCTAGTCCAAACTCTAAGTGTGTTAGAGTGAATTTAAAGGCAGATTTTGTGAACTGAAGCAGTGGATCATTTTCATCTTAACAACTCAGGCAAGATGCCGCATCATTACCATTTGAGACAGAATCTCCACTCACTGGATCGTCAAGAATGTGATATGGCATGCTAGCTAGCCTACAGCACAAATGATCACTGAAAAGGAATGTACCCACCAACCCAATTTGTGTTGTCCCACAAGTTCAACATCAAAACATTACCTACACATTACTGACCAAATGATGGTGCAAATTACCAAGGCACTTTGGAGTCTCGTGCCGTAGGGATATTCGATATGGGAAAGGATAGGTAGGTGGACTCCACTTATGGAAAGGTTGACCTTGAAACTGAGAGAGGTGGCATGAAAGGGTGATGCTAGGAGATTGGGCAAAGGAACCAGGTTAAGCACACCTAGGGTGACCATTGTAAGTGAGACCATGGGCGGAACCTGGAGGAGAAAATTAGAAAAATAATTTCATGAAGGGTCAAAAGTTAAAATTTACTAATTTCATGGTTAAAATTTAAAATTATTCAAGCGGGAGACAGAAGGAAAAATATTTTGCAGGTGTTAGAGCCCCTGTCAGCCACCCCCTACCTCCGTTCCTCGGTGAGACAATTATTAACACTAAACAGAGACGTTGTGGTGTGTGCATGTTATCTCTAGAAATCTATACGATGCTTAACATATACATTTATTGAGTAGAAATCGAGGCTCAACGGTGCTTAGGAACAATAGACGGAATCCTATCCATTTAGGTTGGCCAAACCAGACAAAATATTATCCAGGATTTCTTGCTAGCACATGTACTACATTGTTGGTGGTTTTCCTTGTTGTTTGTGAATTTATATCGTTGAATTTATTTTTCTTTGTCTCGGGTTCTGTTATAAATTGCTGCATGTATATATATATTTTTTATTTTTTTTTAACATGGATGTTCGGGTAGCTTGCGTGCACTTTGACTAATTTCACGAATTCTAAAGTTAACGACCATGTAAGCCTCCAATAACTATCATATTAGCAACTATATAAAAAACAAATCTCTTAATCTCAAGTTTTTATCATTGTGCTCGATCCTGGATGTTTATATTTGAGATTGTGAGCGGGAGAGAGAGATTGGATCGAGCTTGGATTTTTATTTTTTATTTTTTATTATATAATCACCTTGCTATATATTTTATCGCCATCCTATATATTTTCTAAATCACCGGTTTTGCTAAAAACAAATTAAACACACTATAAGTTTAATTTCCAATTAAGTTAATGACTGCCCAAAAATTTGTTGCTCCCGAGTTAATATCTGTCATGTCTTCATCTATATTAATAGTTAGCAATCCACTGATTTACGTAAACATTGATCATGGTGTCCCGTAACAACGAATGGCTTTTGGGTAGATACAGATTTAATTCCTAACAAATGAATAGAATTGAATTGAATTTTCTTATATATTTCATGAAAAAGTGGTCAAAATTAGTCTCTTATATTTGCTATAGTGGTCAGATTAATGCTCTACTATAACAGATATTAAGCCAAGTCCGTCTTCCGTTCTAACTCGTGGCAGATTCAGAACAAAAAAATTTAGAAGGCAAAAACATGGCTAAATATGCAATAATATAGCTTATGTCACTATTCAATTCTGCCTCCATCAATTTTGCGCTGTAATTTGATTCTATCAAAACTAAAAAAAAAAGAGGGTCATAATAAATTTTATTTTTTTAATCTATTTTTGATGGTCTGGTTAGCATATTATTCAGATATTGATTTTTAGTTTTATGGATGGAAAAGAAAAAAAAATATTTCAAGAATCGGAGAGCAAATGGACCAATAGCTTAGTTTAGGCTCTATATGGACTAATTGCTTTCCAAACCATACACGGGCAGATGGTACCCTAAAATACTGGCCCAATAACATTAGATAGATACTAGTGTTGTTGCCAAGTTACACAGCGGGATGGCACTTTTGATACAAGGATCGAGTTTCTGTATTTTTTGTAGTCGAGATAAGTAATGTTTACCTCTTGATGCGAGCATCAAAACGTGTTTGTTTGTTTTCATGTTCCTCACAAATTGAATCTAATTAAAACATATTTGTTTAGGTTGAATAATGTTATCATTTTCAGGGCGTAACAAACATGTGTTAAGAATCTGCCTTTGTCTCCTTTTCTCACCCAACATGCACTCTCAATTGGATAGGTAGATTGCTAACTCTCAATCCAGGTATTTAGAAGCAAGTGAACGAAGCCTGTAAGCAGGTGAGGCATGTTAACAAGTTTTGTGCAGTGAGTCTTGGCAGATGGAAGCTTCTTGGTGCTAGGATTCTGGAATCCAGGACATACCAGGCCATGGAGGTTCTTGTCTAGCTTGTTTCTTAGACAGAACAAGCTCCCATAAAAGAAAGATGACGAGTAGGATGACTCTCTCTTCCATGATTGGGAGTGAGAGTTGTCTACCTATTCTGTTGGATCAGCTAACTTGTCTCATCTGCCTTACTGGATTGGTTTGAGATCTCATCTCTAACTCTCTTTCATGGCATGCGCTAGCCTAGCTAGTGACATGATGACCTTGCTTGGTATCCACTCTCGGATCATTGTCAGAACACACAATTCAATTAGATTCTCAAATTGTCACCTGCTGCTAGTGGTGGTTCATCTTAAGTAGCTGATATTTTTTTTTTAATCAAATCATTGAATTATTTATTTCTCTTGAGGAGGTCTACAACCAAACTTTTCAGGAAAAAACACTGTCAACAAGCACCAGCAGCATGTGAGATGAAAAATAGGACACAACCGAAGTCAAAAGGCACCAAGTCAAGCAGAATAATCTTTCAATTAAAAAAAAAAAGAATAGATTTGAAATAGGCATAGGGGAAGAGAAAGCATGGCTTTCCGACCATTCCGACTTCATGAAAAAAATGATATGCAGTGTATATTCTGTCCCGAATTCTCCATTGACAACAATCGTGTTTGAAACAAATAAGAAGAATTGTTAGAATTACATAACGCAGCTTGAATCCAGCTCTTATATCAGTTTTAACACTAACCCCACAACCTATTTCAGAAATCTCATGGCTGGAAGTAATATATTTGAGAAACTTCATGGCTAGAACGAATGATATGCAGGAAACGAGGGGCAACTTACCTGGTCCAGTTTGCTCCAGCTTGAAGCTCTTATATGAAAACTTCTAATCGTAGATTGGCTCTCTAGCTTGTAATACCTGCTGGTTCAAAATAGAAAAAGCATATTATGATGTTGAGGATGGGAAAACATATAATAGCTATCAAAGCATCAGACATGCTAATTCAAAACAGTAAAAAGTGTTTACTGCTTTCATTAATGATAAAAAGGTGTGTTTGTATGGCTAAAAGGATCATATTAAAAAGATAAATTGAAATCAAATTCTTTGTTGATATCATCTAGTTACCATGAGAAAGAAACAATCAAGACAACCTCTAACAAATTAATGAAAGAAAAAAATATTGTATTTATCACAGTCTGACCCAACCTATCAAATATTGTCTGCTTTAGATCTTATTACTCTTATAGATTTGTTTTTGGTAACCATGTATTGCTCCAAAACATGTCTGACAAGTCAGCAACCAGCACTACTAATAAGGTCAACTACCAAATTCTCACCTGCTGATGTGGGATATTACAATCCACCCCGTTTAAGGAGCCCGACGATCTCGTCGACACAACCGAACAGCCAATAAAACCGGCTCTGATACCAAATGTCACAGTTCGACCCAACCTGCTAGATATTGTCCGTTTTGGGCCTTGCCGCCCTCACGGATTTGTTCTTGGTGACCACACATAGCCCCAAAACACTTCTGACAAGGTCAGCAACCAGCATTACTAATAAAGCTAGCTATCAAATCTCTAGCCGCCGACAAGGAATATTACATTATTACCTTTTATTTATGCAATATGCAACAACTTTACCAATGTGAGATACCAATACAACACCTTGAGGATGCAATATACACAAGGGAAGTGATCATGAACAACCACCGACTTCAGTTTCGTTGTGTGTTGCTTTGTGATTGATCAAGAACCTTTTCCTATCGACTGTCCTTGTCATTCTTGCTAGCATAAATCCTCTCCTTAGTTATATATAGCCTAGTTTGGTTTCAAGAATTGACCCCAAAAAGCATTATATAGGTATAATATATGTAATGGGAAAAAAGGAAATTGTATGGGAAAAAAGGAAATAAATCAGCCAAGATACCAAAAGATAGTAGGTTAAAGGCACAAACTAGTCAATGAAATTGCTTTTCTTGGGTTTCAATTAATTGTTTGATTAGAGCCGAAACAGTACCAATCCACAATAAATGTATTTTGTAATGAAAAAAACAAAGCACGAGTCCATCACAGTAAAGGATCGCGAACAACGGAGATAAGACCAAGGAAAACACATGACCCATTCAAATCATTAGACAAAACCCAAGAAAAAAAAAAAAGGAAAAAGCATGCTAGAAAAAAAGCATGAGTCCATTACAGTAAAGGATCACGAACAACGGAGATAAGACCAGCAAAACCATACGTGGCAAGCAACCTCTCTTCGTCATCAAAATCACTACTCTCTCGTTCTCTCTCAATCTTCTACTTCCATCACCAGATCCTTTACATAAACAACCTCTCTCTGTCATTTACTACCAGATTATTGACATATTAATTTCAAATGGAAAACCTTGAAAATATAAATGCATCAACCAGTACCCCAACTCAAATAAACAATGAAGATTCTACATCTACAGCAACATTCAACTAAAAAAGGAAAGTATTGATGTTTCCTTTATGGTTTCACAAAGCATGATTGCATGCTATTGTCTTGGTTGAGTGTTTATGATTTCCATGAGTTTCATCTCTTCTCCATTTTGATTTCAAGTTCAGATGAAGAACGTGCATCACTCAAAGTAGCAGCTATTATTAGCAAACTCAAAGTAGTAGCTATTATCAGCAAAAATGCTGACTTTCCCTTGTTGTCTTCCTCAGTACCATAGCATATGAATATAAGTGTGGTATTCCCAGCAAGTTCCTCCATAATATAAATGCATTTTTTAGAGCATTTGTAAAGTTAATTTTTGAAAGCTATTTTGACTGCTAGGATAAAAGTCAAACATCCAATTAAAGTAACTTTAAAAATACTAATAAAGTGCATCCAAGTAAATGGTCGAGGAAGAAAATTTTGAATTCAGCTATCAAAAGCCCATAAAGAGAAAATTTAAACAGCTCAAGTAAAGGATGAAAGCCCAAATAAATTAGGCAGCTAGATTTGGCTATAAAAAAGCCTAAAAAACACATGTTTTATTGGTTTTTCTTTTTAAAAGGACTTGATATTTCACTGTAACTATAAATAGTGAA
>Ga0325411_1007064_pt1 | contig 12255 bp, 6 predicted proteins | sample PopdelMetagenome_13_FD_206181 | JGI IMG/M metagenome (GOLD analysis project Ga0325411, IMG submission 206181) | Populus deltoides microbial communities from Bellville, Georgia, United States - Xylem-PdIQD-R4 | ecosystem: Host-associated > Plants > Phyllosphere > Stem > Wood/Secondary xylem... | reverse complement strand
TATATGCCTGGATATTTGTTTTCCCAAATATCCATTTTCTTTAAACAAAAGAGTTTTGACTTGAGATGACATACTTATAACCTTCTTCTTATTCAGTATTTTGAAAGTACTTCTTTAAGAATTTCACTACTTTCTAGCTATGACATAGCTAGAAATAAAATGAAATGGCTCTTTCTGATAGTAACTTTTCGATTGCTGTGTACAGTTTGGAAACTGGAGGTGGAGGATACCTAGTTCCATGAGCTTTGATCACTTGGAGGATGAAGCAACACGACTCAAGGATATACTCTCAACGTATGGGCGGTTGTAGATGAAGAAAGCTAAGATCTCTCTTAGAGGCTACTCATAAGCCGTAGACGAGAGATTCAGTTAGCTGTACGAGTTATTCTAATCCCGAATGACATAGAAGCTACACTTGGATCATAGATCAGCAGTCCATGTTAAAGGTGTGTGTTTTTGCCTTCTTAGACATTGCTGGCATTGGTGTGTGTTTTTGCATTAGCTTGCTTAATATGTTTTTGGATGGTTTTAATATGTTGATATAAAAAATAAAATAAAATAAAATATTATTTTAATGTATTTTTAATTGAAAAGTATTTTAAAAAAGTATCCTGCATCACAGAACCAGCGCTTCATTCATTTATTTTTAATGAGAGATCCGGCAAATAAAACCTGCATTACTCTCTCCCAGCATCAGTATATACCAAATGTGTATATGCATAGATGTATTCATAGTAGTTACTTACAGTCCATCTAGTAAGATTCTGCTGCTGGTCTTTGCTGCTAAGCTGCGGTTTGCTTCTATTTGGATCCCAGTCTGCATAAAATCCATCTCTACAAAACATTCACTTCTGGTTCGGTGGTTGCAAATCTGAAAAGTGAAAAGGCCAGCAGATTGGCCAACCACTTCGTCATGTTGCAGACCTCTGGCAGCAAGTCCAGCCATGGCTACAACCGCCAAACTCAGATGACATGTTTCAGCTTTATCAATGCATAGTGAAATTAATTATAACATATGCATCAATGAGGTCTCTGTTGAATCTGTATGTCTAGCAAGATCTTACCTCGAAGAAATACTCCCCACAGCCAGGGCCATTAGAGAAAAGCTCCCAGCCAAGTACGGCACCAAGAAGCCACAATCCTATAGAAAATACTGAGCTATAGATATCATCAGAAGCCAGAATTACTCAAAATCTTCTTGTATATGTTACACGCCCAGAAGATCGTTCATAAGCCTACAGACACAAAATGACACGGGGAAATGCTTAGAATTTACCCCATCAAGCTGGCCAGCAAGGACTGCCAAAAACCCTGTCGTTCCCACCACCGTGAAAAGAGAACCTGCTTCTATTGCTGAAAGGTATTTTACTATATGAGTGGTGGTCTAAACCTCATTTTTACGTGGGGAAAAAGTTGAGACTTGCAACAAAACTAAAATAAAATAAAAGTGATCAAATTCCAGTCAATATATAAAACTAGCCGAGGAAATATCGGCTGCCTAAGTTGAAGGCAAGGATGTTCAAAGGCACAAGCTGTTTAAAGGAAGTCGCGCTATATATTAAGTTTCTCAACCAGTTTTCATTCTTAATTTGCATATACCAATGATCGGTCATGATTATTAAAAATAGTGACATAATCTTGCTGTAAAACGTATACTTCAATAAAGTCCATTGTTGAATATTTCTCAAGAAAAAAAATAGAAAATCTATATACGAGGACCTTAAGAAGTGCAGATTCAAGGGACTTGAGGCCAACGCCAGGTGCGGCAGAAGATCTTATTTGCAACAGCTTGTGGCGATGGTGAGATTAATGAAAGGCAGTGTATGTTGATGCGGTAGTATTTGATGACAGAGAAGCAATTACAGTGACCATTTTATTATATTATTAAAGTTTCAGAAATTTAAAAAAAAAAAAAAAAAAAGAGTCGTTGTTAGGTTTTGGTTAGCATAAATTAGGAAACTGAACATAAGGGCTAAGCCTTACAAGTATTATATTAAAAACATAGAATTTGTTGAGAGTGGGATTTGAACCCACGCCCTTTCGGACCAGAACCTTAATCTGGCGCCTTAGACCAACTCGGCCATCTCAACTCGTTCGTCTTTTTTAGAAATGGGTTATTACAATAATTATATACAACTCCTTTCACCACTTCTTCTTCTTCTTTTTTTTTTAATTACAAAAAAATAAGAAGAAGAGAGCGGCGGGAAAAAAACTGTTCCGTACACATTGCACGGTGGGTGGAAATAGTGTTTTTACTATATTGGCCTTCAAAAAAACTAATACGTTAATGATTAATCATGAAATTGTCCTTGTAATGTGACCATTTAGGCATTTTAAAATTGAACGACAAGATAAACATTTTGCTATTTTTTCTTGCACCCTAAAATAACCTTAATGCCTTTATATATAATAAATTATAAGGTTGCTATAGAAGGTTTTTTGTATTTTCGTATAAAATTACACAGTAAAATAACTTATATACTCTTATAATAATAATAATAATAATAATAATAATAATAATAATAATTTTGGAAGTGTCACGCTTATGTTTTTCCAGGTGGTGGGGTGAGTGTAGATTGCGGCATGATGTTAGGCTCCAATAGGTCGCTTTTTTTCTCTAATCTCTGCAGGAAGTGTTACATTTTTTTTCTCTAATATCCTGTTTTTTTTTTATCAAATATAGTCTTTATTTTTTTATCATTATTTATTTTTTCAATCCTTTCTTTGAGTTTTTTTTGTCCCTTAAAAATTAATTATTTTTAATTTTTATATTAAATTTAATCATCATTCTTTTAATTACTATTTTTTTATCATTTTTTTAGTTGAATTGTTTTTCAATTTTGTCCCTTAGCATTTGTTTCTTTTATTTTTACATCAATTTTTCGTCCTTATTCTTTTGATTGCTATTTATTTTGTTTTTAATCATTTCTTTGAGTATTTTTTTTATTATATCCCTCAGCATTTGATTTCTTTTTAATTTTTATTTTAAACACAAAAATAAAATATTTCAAAAACAAACTTAATATAACATTCTAAACAAGTAACTTAAACATTAGTAATTAATAACTTTATTCTAAGCTCTTAAGCCAAGACCTAGTAAACAACATTTTCATAAACATTCTTCTCCGATCAGCATCTTTAAACTTATCAAGAGCTTTGATGTAAGAAGCACCTGACAAATCATTAAGTTTCTCCAACACATTCGTACACTCATCCATAATTATTAAATCTGGTTTAGGAGTTGACCCAGTCAAGAGACCAAATCCTTGATTTTATAGATCAACTCGGAAAAACTAAAAAATATTTAAAGTTTTAATATCTCATATGAAAAAATTAAAAAAAATCTCATATAAATATAAGCTATACATATTATAAACAATGAAGTTAAAAGAATATTTAAAAAAACTTTTATCCCACATTAAAAAAATATTATGTTAAGCTTTTAAGTTGAAGTATTTAAATAAATAAAAATTTATCCCGCATTGAAAAAATAATTTTTTTCTTAAAAATATAGAATATATATATTAATGATTTCAAATTTTATATTAAAAAAATATAACTTTTTAGATACAACAAATCTATTTAATTCAAAGAGACATATGTAAAATAACTACAATATAATAAAAAGGAAAATCTAACTACCACCATGGCTCCTAGAAATAAATCTATAAAGTGACCAATAAACTATATTAACTTTATAGAAAAATAGATATTTCACCTAGCACAAAAGTATGCCAAAAAGTGAAATAATTGACCATTTATTCGTATTTTTCTCTTTTCCTATAATACCCAACTAAATAGGCATTTGAAAATAATAAATTGTTCTATATATGTATTTATTATAGACGCTTGAAGTAGTGATTTCAAATTATTTTTTAAAAAAATAGTATTTAAAAACTACAGTAAGAATTTGAATTTAATTCAATAGTTAAATTAAAAATTATGAATCCTTTTAATTATTATTCTAGTATAATATGATCAAATTTCCTTTTAAAGATATACTCGTCTCTATAAATATATTTGTTAGGATATTCATGTAACTTGTTTAGAGAGATTTTCATGTAGTTATGATAAAGTTACAACTAATTATTTATAAATTTAAAAAATATATATATTTTTATTCATAAAACATATCGTAAAAACAATAAAATTATAGTTTTATATAGAATAATTGAACAATTATATAACTGTATCTAACTAACTGTCTAGCTGGTTTACAATTATCAGGATTCGAAATCACAACGTGTGTAAACGTCGCTATTACTACGAAGGGCGACAATTACTCCTTCTCTCAATCTGAACCTGTGCAAAATCCGACAGATATTGCATGCAAATTTTTTGTTTGATTTCAACACGAAAGCATGCATGAGAGAGAGATATATCATTCATGACCAGACAGCAAATAATTGCTATTTTCATGTGGTTTTGTTCCTTCTCGGTCCCTGAGCTCAGCTGGTCTTCTGTCACCCTCTTAACCCTGACGTAAACCGACGTCGTATACTAGCAGCTACCGTGCATTTGCATGCTTTCTAGGCCTTAAACCTAGGTTTGTTTGCAGCACAGATAACGGCAGCGGCGCCAGTGATAATTTCATGTGGAGTGTACTGATGAGATCGTACGGCCATTGTTGACGAATCTTTGGTTCTTCTACGCTCTGACAAACATGTGTACAGTGTACGTCCAGCGAAAGATCTTTTTGACTCGGAGAGCGAGCCAGCCAACAAACTGGTTCGATTTCTACGAGCTGCTCATCAATATTGTGCTCATCTCCATTAACTAGCTGGATCGTATGTGGTTTGACCTGGTTCGTATTCAACAGCTATCCCAGCTGCGTCTTAAACGCGTTGTCTTATATCCATTACAGAAAACCACAAAAGAGTGTTTGAGGGTATTGTAGAATTTATCTATATAAAAAAATATTATAGACATATTTTTTTATTATAATCTCTATTATTAGTATTGTCTATTGCGTTGCGTGCACATGCGGGCATATATATATATATATATATATATATATATATATATATATAAAAGGTTGGTTAACTAATAGTTTAAACATTTTAATTATTCTCAATTTGGTATCAAAGTCTTCTACCATCAGAACTCTTCTTCCCCTCTCCCCCTTGCAGTCGACCTTCTCTCTTCCTCTCTTAAATGGACTATACTGCCGCTGCTACCGGTGTCCTTCCTCCACAACAACAGCCTTCACTTGTAGAACACATCAATGACTTCTCTTCGCAAGTTTCTGTAGTTCCTCTGCACACTATGAGAACATAAACTCTAGCTATCGTTGCTCTATCAAACACTCACGAAGTTGTTTTGTTGAAACTTACGAACACAAATTATCTATATTGGCAAATGTAGATGAAACCCTATCTATTTAGTCAAAGTGTTTTTCACTTCGTTAACGACTTAGTGTCGTGTCCTTCATCTCATGTTTATGACAATTCTGCTTATTCTTCCTCTACAATCAACCCTTCTTTTCTTTGTTAGAAGCAACATGATCAACTTATTTTAAGTGCATTACTCTCCTTTCTCTCCTTGGATGTGTTGCATCTCGTGGTAGATTGTTATACCTCGTAATGTGTTTGGCACACTTTTGTGTCTCCGTCTAATTCTTGCATCATGTAATTCTATGGTTCCTTTCAAGATCTCGGCAAGGTGACTCATCGATTAGTATAAACATATAGCAAGCCAAATCGTTATTTGACAAATTGGCTGCTGCTGGTCACCCCATGTTCCTTGAAGACTTCAATCTATATATGTTTTGTGGCTTTCATGGTGAGTTCAAAGACTTGGTAACGAGTCTTATAACCAAGGCAGAATCGTTGTCGTATGCTGATCTTCACAGACACCTTCTTACCCATGAATTGCTGCACAAGAACACCCTTCATTCCATAGATGCCATTCTCTCTCTACTGTCTTCACTTCTGTTGTCGCAGCCACCATTGCTACCAACACCACAACCCTCTGCTCATCTTGCTATGCCTTATCACAACTCAAATTTCAGTTATAACAGGGGTCGTTCTTGTGGTAACTGACGTCTCAACAGCAACCGCTACACTCGCCAGAATATAGGGCAATCTGCTGCAGATTGGAGGACAAACAATTGGCAACAGAACAAGCACAACACCGAGGTTGACTAGTGGTCTGGACAACAGCATGTCTACTGCTAATTGTGCTCCAGTTTAGGTCACACAACTCCCCATTGTCCCCAGTTTCGTAGTAGTACCCAGCAGCCCTCTGCTCACCTTTGTTGTTGGGAATGATTCTGCTGCGACCTGGTTCCCTGACACCAGCGCGAATCAACACGTCATACCTGATCTTGCAACTTTGATCGATTCTGCACCCTATCTTGGTAATGATCATTTGCATATTGGTGACGGTAATGACCTTGACATATCATATATTAGACATACTAAGTTACATTCCTCAAAACACATTTTTACATTATCTAATGTTCTTCATGTGCCTCATGTTACCAAATCATTGTTATCTGTTTAGAAATTCTACCATGATAATCATGATTATTTTAAATTTCACGTTTGTGTTTTATATCAAGGATCTTATCACCAAGGAAGTTCTCCTTTCCGGTCAAAGTAATGATGGTTTTTATGTCCTCTCTGAGTCTTCTGCCATATCAATTACTCAAGGTTTTTGGTATCCTTGCATCTCTACGACTACCGACCTGTGGCAGTGTTAGGCTTGTGTGTCAAGCTTGATAATAAAATCGTATGTACTTCTAGACGTTCTCATGCTCAGAGTCAAGCTTGTCTATTAGGCAAGTCATCACGTCTGCTGTTGCGACCTACAAGTCACAAAACTACTACCCCACTTGATTTAATATTTAATGATGTTTGGGGTCCTGCCCCTATGTTTTCTTCTGATGGCTTTTGTAACTTTATTATATTTATCTATGTGCATATCAAACATATATGGTATTATCCTTTTGTTGCCAAATTTGATGTGTTTTCTATCTTTCATCATTTTCAAACACTTGTTGAACATCAGTTTTCACTTAAAATTAAATTTATATAAACTGATTGGGGTGGTGAATATTGTAAGTTAAATAAATTCTTTCAAGTTATTGGTATTCATCATCGATTAATTTTTCCTCATACTCATGAACAAATGGCACCGTTGAGCGTCATCATCGACATATTATCGAAATTGGCCTCACCCTTGTAGGCCAATGTAGTGCACCATTACAATTCTGGAACTATACTTTTGAATCATCGGTATATCTTATTAACTGCATGCCTACTTTTGATCTCCAAAATAAATCTCCGTTTGAGTGTCTATTTCGTCGTACTCTCGATTATAATTTTTTGTATACTTTTGGGTGTCTTTGTTTTCTTTTTTTGCTTCCATACCATGCTCACAAATTGGATTTTTGTTCTTCTCCATGTGTATTCTTAGGATATAACTCATCATATCTTAATTATCATTATTTTGATTTAGCATCCCATCCTATTTATGTCTCTCGTCATGTTCATTTTCATGAAAATATCTTTTCTTTTATGAATTATGAACAAATAACACATTCACCAGTACCCTCCACATGGTCCTCCGTTCTAGACAGCCCCAGACAACACTATCCACAACAACTACCACTGCCTCTACTGCCTCCTTCAGTCGGGTAGTTTCTCCTCCTACTTATAAGCCATTTGCTTTTAATAATGCTAACAGGTATGAGGTATGACATAGTGTTATGCGCGAGGAAATTCAGGTATTACGCGTTGTTGGTGCTGATATTTGCTATATTCTAATCTATGTTGATGATATTCTGCTTACGGGTAACAACTCCCTTCTCCTTCAACTCCTCATATAACTACTGGGCTCAGAATTTAACCTTCGCAACTTGGGTATTGTTTATTATTTTTTGGGTATTAAGGTTCAGTCTACTGGTATGGGTCTTATGCTCCGACATCATAAATATACATTTTACTTCCTCACTTGGGTTGGTATGTTATCTTGTAAACCTGTTGATACTCCTATCTTTACATCCAAAGCTACCATACTGTCAGACCCTCTGTTTTTCTGATGCTACATGCTCTTGTCAAATTATAAGTGCTCTTCAATATCTCATTTTTACGATACAAATATTTGCTATGTTGTTAACAACATCTGTCAGTTTATGCATGCTTTTACATATTCTCATTGGGCTACTGTTAAGTGCATATTGCGTTATCTTAAGGGTACGACAACACATAGACTACATATTACTCGTAGTTCTTCATTTGCATTCTATGGCTTTATAGATGCAAATTAAACAGGTAGTATCGATGATAGAAAATCTATGGGTTTTTATCTTGTGTTTTTGGTCAGATGCTGATTTCGTAAAAATCAGGTAAGCAACATATAGTTACTCGCTCTTCTACTAAAGTTGAGTACAAAGCTTTAGCCGATGATACTACTGAGGTTATCTGGCTTCAGTATTTCTTAATAGATCTTCAGATCCTATCATTTGGTGTGATAACCTTGATGCTACTTATTTATCTATGAATCTTGTTTTCCATGCTCGCACAAAATATGTTGAAGTTGATTATCATTTTGTCCAAGATAGAGTTGCGAAGAAAGAGATTTAGATTCATTTTAGTTCCTCTCATGATCAACTTGCAGATGTCTATATTAAACCACCTCCTACCAGTTCATTTATTACTTTTCATTTCAAGCTTCAGGTTGATCCTCCACCCTCAGCTTGAGAGGACATATTATAGAATGTACTTATATAAAAAATATTATAAACATATTCTTATATTATAATCTCCACTATTAATATTAGATATTGCCCTAAACAAATAATCTACACCATTATCATTAATTAATATAACACAATTCCCATTAAAAAAACAAAAACAGATCTTTTACATTTGAAATGTGATTGAGGGGAGTTTGTTAAGGGTTCCATCAAGTGCTGGAGGGGAGTTTGTTAAGACAATTGTACTTAATAGCGTGTTTGAAAGTGTGGTTGTGATTGCTTTTTAAATTGTTTTTCACTCGGAAATGTATCAAAATAATGTTTTTTATTTTTAAAAAATTATTTTTGATATTAGTGCATCAAAATTATCTAAAAACACCAAAAAAATTAATTTGAAGTAAAGAAAAAAATAAAAAAAATTTAATTTTTTTTTAAAACACAAAAATAAATAGGGCATTAATCAACGAGTAGACTTAATTGGACAGATACATGTGAAAGTGTTATCTCACGCTCCTAGTAATTTTTTATTTTTATTTTTTCAAGAATCTTTCGTTACATCTTATATAAATCTAAACACCTTACTTTATAATATGATTAATTTGGTTAGCAACCAAACTCAGCAGATTAAACTATGTTTGTTTTTGTATTTTAAAAATGTTTTTTAAAAAATTTAAATTTTTTATTTTTTTATTTACTTCAAATTAATATTTTTTTAGTGTTATCAGATTATTTTGATGCGCTCATATCAAAAATAATTTTTAAAAAATAAAACATATATATATTATTTTGATGCATTTCCTAGTGAAAAACACTTTGAAAAGCAACCGCAACCACACTACCAAAACTTTCTGGGTCGACTGTGCAAGGGGCAATATCTATAGATAAAATAGAGTATGTTTCTTTTTTTTGTTTTAAAAATATTTTTGATTTTTTTAAATTACTAATTTTTAGTGTTTTCATATTATTTTAATACGCTGATGTTAAAAATAATTCTTAAAAATTATAAATATATGATGTTAATGCATTTCAAAGCAAAAAACACTTTAAAAAGGAGCACATTCAAACTTAGAATATGATTGTTTTTATGTTTTAAAAGTGTTTTTGAAAAAAAAATATTTTTTTGTTTCAAATTAATATTTTTTGATGTTTTTGGATCATTTTGTTGTGCTGATATTAAAAATAATTTTTAAAAAATAAAAAAAATATTATTTTAATGCATTTCCGAACAAAAAATACTTTAAAAAATAATCACTATCACATTTTTAAACACCCTTTTATAATTTTAAAGAAGGTGACATTTCTATCTCGAGTAAATTACAAAATTACTCTCATCTTATATGCTTATATTTTAGAATTTATATTTTATAGTTGGTATTATTTTAATGGTTTTTTGGTATAATTCATCCACATTTCACAAAAAAAGTTAACAGACTACGTTGAAAGAACCTACGATATGTAAAATAAATTGTCATCGGAAAGAAATTGCAAGAATCACTTAGTTAAATAAAATATTGCATGTATGAATTGCAATTCTTTATCCTTTTAAACAATTGTCATGATAATTTTTATGGTGAAATTTCTTAGGCCATACATTAACTTAAAGAAGAAACAACATTATTTTCAAACAAACAGGCCTTGTTTTTATTATCTTAATGTCATTTAAAAAAAAAACTAATTAAGATTTTGATGCCAATCTTAGGATAAAGATGTCATTTGACCAAATACATAAAGAATATTGAATTTCAAAATAATTACATTAATATTATAATTCTTACAAATCCTTACTTTAAAGATTTATTTGTAAATATACACACAGCAAATGTTAAAGATCTAAAAAATAATGATTTGTTCACCATTTAAATAATGAATTATAATGTCAGATACGGAAAGCTACTGGTAAACAATTATTGATGATTATTATAATTCTAGCAAGTCTCAGTTGATCGTATTTATACTTCGAGTAACTATTTTTTTAATATTTTTTATTTATAAATATATTAAAATAATATATTTTTTTGAAATTTTAAAATTTATAATACATCAAAACAATCTAAAAATACTAAAAATTATAATTTAAAATAAAATATTTTTAATAACACTTTTGCACCATAACAAAAACAAAAGTATTATAATATGGTAAAGAAAATGTTGAGCTGCGTTGATTAAGTAATAAAACAACATGGTAAAGAAGAGTGATAGCGTTAGACATATGTGTTTTCTTCGCCGACAGAAGTGCACAACTTGGATCTTATTAATGATTGTTGTATTTAAAATAAAAAACAATTGATCAACCACTTGAAATATGATTAACAAACCTTGAAACCAAGCTCACGCACTTTAGACTTGGCTGTTGTCTTGGGTCTGACAAACATGTTAGGCCTACATTACTTGAATTTTGCAAACATGTCAACTCGTATTAATATGGCCTTAGCTTTTCTGCCAAGTCTATGCACTTTGGACTTGACAGTCCACTAAGTTCAGGGGTTTTAGATTTGACAAACATGTCAGATCCACGTCATGTGAACTGGCTGACTTCCAAATCCATGAATATTGACAATTGAAACATCCTTGAAAAAAACATAAAGCAATCAAAACCCTCATAGATAAGGCAAGCAAAAAAGAAAAAGAAGCATATTAATGCAGGTGCCAGAAAATCCAAAACAATTGTCTAGTCTCACAATAAAAATCATGCATTCCAATCACAAAAACCGACCTCCAAGTTTTTCAAAAAATCAAACGAACCAAACAGAAACCAAGCAACGCAACACAAAATGAAAATGCACAGGAAACCGATATAATCAGTACAAAGACCCTTGACTAACCAAGAACTGCAACAACCACTAAAGTCCAAGTACACCTCAACGCCAAACTGCAAAACAGATAAACATCATAAATAACACCAACAATCTTCGAGAACCCAACCAGAACACAAAGATTCTAGCACCCTAAAATCTAAAACCAAAGAGAACAAAACAAGACTAAACACCTGGAAAATGCCCCAAGAAACAAAATAATTGTTGCCAAAACAACTCAGCGTAGTGACAGAGTATTTATACCTGCCCAAAACAAAGAGAAATAACAAAGAAATCATTGTCATCTCATGCAAAAGTAACCAAAATCCCATACAATTGCACCATACGAGCACTCTCTCAAGAACAACTACGCAACCGGGTACATCATAGGTAAGACGTGTATCTAACTACCAACCCGTCCACACTGAACAAATCAGGAGAATGATAGTCCATCAAACACTCACTTACAACAAACAACCTAGCAACCCAAGCCAAGCCAAGTCGCCAGCTAACCCAGCCTCGAAACTGCCTCTAAAATCATAGATGAACCCATAACAGACAACCAATAGAACATAAACCCCCATCTCTCACCAAAAACCCAACATGCCAGCTAACCCAGCCTCGAAGTCGCCCTCAAAATCATAGATGAACTCACAACACACAACCATACCATGAAAAAATGACAAAAAGCAAACCGCTTATAACTTATCGCGAAAAATAATTAATTTCTTATCAATAAACATTACTCCAATTCATAATAAA
>Ga0325411_1007062_pt1 | contig 12256 bp, 9 predicted proteins | sample PopdelMetagenome_13_FD_206181 | JGI IMG/M metagenome (GOLD analysis project Ga0325411, IMG submission 206181) | Populus deltoides microbial communities from Bellville, Georgia, United States - Xylem-PdIQD-R4 | ecosystem: Host-associated > Plants > Phyllosphere > Stem > Wood/Secondary xylem... | reverse complement strand
GCTGCAGTCTGAAAGCTGAATGCAACAAGGCTATGTATCACCAATGATCTATAGAAATGCAACTAAATCATTTCAAGAATTATCCATTCCAGCTTTCAGGAAAATCAGTGTAAAGAGTAGGATGCAGTTGCATCCTGATCAAAATTTAAGTGAAATGGTAGTAACTTAGGATAATTGTTCACTCTTCCCCGTGACTCAGCAACAAGTTCCCACCGACTCCAAACACCAAATTACATCACAATCGAACTCATGAAAAAGAAAATTGTGTTGATATTTAAAGAGTAGACCACGTTTAACCTTGAATATGCAAAATTGACGCCCGCATAAAAATTGACTTTCAAGAAGAAAAGTAACAAGGAATAAAGAGTGCCATTTAATGAATCTAAGCAATCTGGAAAAACTTTTAGTTCATAGCAAACAGCAGATGATATCAGTTTCAATGGAAAAGAACAAATTTACACAAATCAGGGGAACAAGATCATGAATTCTAAGAAAAAAGCGTTATTTTAGCTGCATGCACATATAACTTAAAATAAAATTTCTCTGAAAAGAGTAACCATATCAAAAGGCAGGGATACAAAATGATATTCTTTGACCTTATTGAGTTCATTCATGCAACTAGAGAGGAGAAAGGCATTAAGAGAATCTTAAGTTGCAATATTCAAAACAGCCAGCATCAGAAAGCATTGCACAAAGTGCATCATATTCTTTCGTTATCCAGAAAACAATATAAAAATTACAGAGCATCTAAACTTCTCTAATGAAAAATTGATGCTGATTTGTGTCAGGTATTAGGAAACACTGCTCATAATCTAGACAAGTTTTGCAGGAGACCTAGAAGGCTAAGGAAGCACCAGAAGTCGAAGCAGGATAGCATACAGCCATATCAGAGACAAAACATTGTTAATTCATGAAATTTTGCAAAAAGAGACAACAGGATTATCAATTTCGAGCAGTCTGAAAATCAGGCGGTTGCTTTGTCTCATATAAACATCCAGGAGCAAATATGGCAGCTGACACATTAGCCTTCTTTAGTACGCCAACTGCGACCTTTGTCTGATATCACAGTTACCATACTTCATTAAGAAGTAGCCATAGTACCCCATGTAAGTTTTTAAACATGTAAATTTAACAAATATTAATAAACTATATCCACAACTTAGAGTACAGAAATGACAAAGTTAACAACTAAATGCCATCCGTTATGTACAAACGATCTCACAACATGCCTAGTAAGAAAAGGGGGTTTATATTTTATGATTTGAGCATTCCTTCACCACTCCTTTGTTTTTGGCACAAAAGGATATGACCATTATGGATGAAAAGAAAGGAAGATTCAACAAGGAAAACTCCTCCAAATCACCATCCACTATATGTATTGCCATAGATCATATTAATTCACCCATGAGAGCTATGATATGATTTCCTGAAAGAAACGAGAGCCAACTCCTATCAAATGTACAGCATATATGGCTCAACTCAGCCTGAATATAAGAGTCGTATGTGACCAGAACTGGTACCATTCCTAGCAGGAAGCATCAAGAAAGCTACAAGTCCACAATATCATTTTCGATACAAGGACAGATATCCAATTGTTTCAATTGGAAGGAGGTGTGACCTAACTGATTGATCTTGTAGTTCCCCCGACCTAGGTGAATACGATCTACAATTGTGTTATGACATTGATCCTCCCTACAGGCCCAGAATCATTCCATCCTCACGAGGCCACCTTTAAGGATTTATCCAGGTAATTTCCTGGTGCATGATGAGGAGAGCCCGTGCGAAGAGGGATCATTTGGATGCTTAACAAACTCCTGGCACTTTTAAGGAACCAGGTTCTGCTGGAAAACTTTGTTCAAGGTCTCATGCAAGCTTAGTTTCGAGTTTTCACCATTTTCACCTGCTAGTAGCTACACTATCAAGAACCGACTATTTGCCTACTAACCATAATTAGGACCAGGACATCATGTGCAACAAGAAGAACAAACTCCTTGAGAACTGAACTTGTCTAATTAGTTTTTGTATATACAAAAAACTGTCCATGTCTTAAAGGCTGAATCTCCAGTATTTGCTCCAAAAGTCTTGTTTTTAAGCAAAATAAATTCCCTAAGTTCTGCCCATTAACAAGTGCATGTACAATGCATAATGCCCTTTCTTTTTCTTTAAGTGGATACTTGAGACATTACGATTTACCACAACAATGCAGCAATAAAGCTGACAAGATTTGAGATAGCAAATTGTAAAATCAACACCAAAGAGCATTTAAAAAAAATGAAGAGCTGCTAGAGAGGAAGACACCCCCCTCGAACACCCAAAAAATAAACAAAGAAAGCGAACTAAAAGATCAAAATAAAGAGCATTCTGTCCCTGTTAAGTTTTAAGTAAGGAAATCCTCTAAAAGTCCCAGAAATAGAACATAATAAAGTGGTCAAGAAAAATGTTCTCCCTACAACAGTTGGTTAAAAAAAAAAGTTCTAAAAGATTCTAGAGTTCCACTCTCTATAACCCCAGACAAACAAAACCCACTCAATGAATCAATAACAGAGCTTCCACCCCACTAAAAGAATAGAAGATAGTCATGATCCTTTAAATGAAGTAAATCAGATTTTAACATTTTTCTTTGCTTTAAAAAAATAGTGAGATCATCACTGACTTTCACCTTTTAAACTAGATGTTAGTTCCAGAAACTGAAACAGAATATTCACAAGCAAAATATATGGGTGGATACCATGCTTGTTAACTAATGGCATATTCATTGCATTTGGACAAAAAAGAAAAAGAAAATGCATGTGGAATGAACAAAATAACTTTGTGGAATATCTTCGACACGGACTTAATCTGATCAAAATGATGAAACCGAAACCACATCATACAATAGAGCTTGTAATTAAGATTAACATGTCTAAATGATTGGAATGATACCAACGTTCCATTGTCCACCACCAAAAGTTTTCCTTCCAAATACATCCATTCCCATGTAGACATCAAACTTTCTATTTCCAGCCACAGCACCTGAAAGATCTGGATAGTTACTCTGCTCAGAAAATGATTAAATTTGCACACATGAAGAAATGGAACAACAAAATTAACTCTATATGGAAGAGAACAAGATAATCTGGTACCTTCCATGTGTAGTTTACAAATATGCCATCACATATGTCAAAGAGAACATTTATTATTTTCATTCAGTTGATCTTACCACCAAATATATTCAGTGGTTATGACACTGTCATAGCTGCATAATTTGTAACAAGCAATACAAAAGAAAATTCAGGATAGACAGGTAGAATGTGGCACTTTTAATACTCACCATATGACCAAAGATTCAGGCATCAAGGAATGCATTGTATGGGTTAGATGGTTCACGAATTCTTCAAGATAAAGAATTTGCTGCTTGTGCAAATTAACCTCCATATTAACCTGCAATGAGCAATTGCCACCGCAACTGAATACCCACAGCAAACAAAATAGAAAGAAGAACACATCCAAACTCCTTTCCGCTCTTCTTCCGGAAAAGCATTCTTTGTCGCTTCAAATATTTAACATATTTCTTTGTATAATACACGACAGTATCAAAGATTGAAAGAAAATTGCAAATTTCTCTGGCAGTAATTGTCAAAGAAAGAGGCTTTATATTGAGGACTGCACTAATTAAGTAGTATTTTCACGCACATCCAGAAAGTGATTGAAATGACATGTTGCAAATTCTTTAACATAGGAAAATTTAACAAACTACATACCAGCCATCCATCAAAGCCCAAATCAACAGCAAGCTCTGCCAATCGCTCAGCATTCATCCGAGCAGACTTCATTGTTGCAAGCAATTTATTGCGGACAAGTTTTCCTTCATCCCATTCTGTTATGAAAGTCCCAAACACCTTCCATCAACAGGCACAGGGAATAACATCGAATGCATCAATATCTCCAGCCAGTCACTTGTAACAATGCATCAAGTGGGAATAATATAGGTTACAAAAAAAAAATTACACCCAAGGAAACCACTACCATAATGCCTGGACTGCCACAGAAAACAAGTGGTTTCTTTTTCAATTTCAACTGAATTCTTTTTCCATGAGAGTAAAAATTGAATCTCGGATACACCAAATTCTGATCTCTGTGAGTTAAATGCAAAAATCTTCTACGAACAAGCTCTGAACTTGGCACTCAAAGCAAAAAAGTCTACATTTTCCCGGCAAAGGTTATACCAATAACGTACACTACCATTGAACCAGCCATTTTTTAAAATCAACTAAATATGTTATTTAGAAGATTTGAACTATTGATAACCAATGCAAAAGCCTACCATATGTGACATTATTGCACCAAATCTTTCTTCCTTTTCAAACATCAATACAAACTGAAAAGGAAAGGACTTTGGTAAGCTACAAAAGAACCAGAACTCACAACTTCACTACCAAATCAGTTTCCTGCCCATTCAAAATAATCCAAAAAGAAAAAAACTTTTCACTCGTAAACTCCAAAATGGCCATAATTTATACTCGGAGGCCTTCACCTCTGCAACTAGCTAGCTCTGTCGCCTGCCCCGCCAACGCAAACCAGCCTCCTGGGCAATTCCAAAAAAAATTAAAAAGAATCTCCTGACGTATAATTATCCAAAAATCAATAACAATTCGCTAAATTCAACAACTAAACTAGTTCTAATACTAAATTAACTTATATATATATATATATATATATAAACATTCCAGCTCAAGAACTGCAAAGACATAAATAAGAAATTTAAAGTACCTTGACACCACGTCTGTGAGCAGTATTAGTCCAGCAAGGAGGAGGCAAGGTAACCAAACTATGAGAGAAGTAGACGAAAACATCAATCAAATACCAATGCCAAGTAGCATAAGCATCAGGATTAGTCCCTCCTTGAACCCACTTGTCATTCACATAACCTCCTTGCATATCATGGCGAACAAGAAGCCTAGGCCTATTTGGCTAAGACTTGGGTTTTAAAGGAACATAAGATTTGTTAAATGGGCAGTGAAAAGATTCAAACTAAGAACGAGTTTCAATCTCTTCAAAGGTTTTGATTGGGTATGAGATTGGAATGGAGGAGTGCGATCAATGGTGGAGGATTCTTGATCTTGTGGGGGGTCATTGGATTTCATATTTTTTAGTATTAGAGAAAGGAAATTGCAGAGTGACTAGGGTTTGGCGGTTGATGCAGGCACGAAGGACGGAAGGAGAGATATAAGCACTTACTCATCTGCCTGTTTGTTTTGAGAGACAAGACAGTAGGAAGTAATCTCTTTATATAGTTTTAGTTTATGTTTAGTATTTTTTTCATCATCATTATGGTGTGTTATGGTCATTGGTATGGTTTCGGAGGGAATCTAAAAGGAGTGAAAATCTATTTTCTACTTACAAGCAAATGCTTTGTTTATTGTTACTACCAGGAAACTTCATGTATCGCAAGTAGTGATGGGCTTTTAAGATTCTGGATTGCGGTTTGAGATGTTAGCACAAATAAAATAAAGAATTATGCGAGAGGCTATGCTCTGGTAACGCATAGGCATGTTCTTTTACGAGTACCCTTTTCTGGTCGAGCAATACTCCCCGGTATTTCGTTTTCCAAGTTGTTACTTCGAAAAGGAGAGAAATTTTGACTTACTCTGAAGAAAAAAAAATGTAGAAGCTATTGTTAGGACTAAGATTGATGTCAGAACACAATGTTTGGCAACTATCTATGTTCACAGAGCAGCCAATTTCATTAAATAGAGAGAAAACTACAATCTACAGTAAACGAGGGGAGAAATGAGGAGGAGGAACACATCAACTCAACTCTCATTTTATATAGTTGCCTCACATTTCTTTCTATCTCTCTGCCTTGCTTGCTGCTTCAAGCTACTTCTGCCGGCTCTATCTTGCTCTTACTGATGGCCAGTATCTATAGCTGAAAATGGGGGAGCACACATTTCATTTTCAACCATGATTTCTCCCAACAAACTATCAGAAAATCTTCCCCTAATTTTCAGTCATGAAATCCCCCAGCCTAAATAGTAGCACTGAATTCTTCCCTTCCTTTCCAACTTAATGTGTCTTTATTGTCTCCAAACTCAACAGAAATCTCAACAGGAACGTAACATCCGTTAAAAGAGTAGTGAAAGCACTTGAAGTTATTTACTTGGGAGGCGGAGGGTCCACGGTAGAGGACTGGTGTTCATTTGATCCAGACATGGTTAGGACTTGGGAGGAGGGGATTGCAAGAAGAGATTCGGGATTTGGCAGTTTTTACATGTATTGAATCCAAGGATTGACAATGGTGATTGTAATATAAGATTCTGGCAGGAAGTTCTTCCATTAACTTGATCGGAGAATCAAGTGTAATCAGACTAACTTGATTCTCTGATAGAAAGTCGTGTATTATTACTTTGTTTTGCCGTTTTTTGCCGTTGGTGCGGATGTTTGGTGGGACTATTTTGAAAGACTTGAAAGCACGTGTGGACATGTGCTTCACGTTCATTGTTACACAACAAATACGGCAAAATAAGGAAACAGACTTGAGGATATCCATGCTCCATACTTCTTTAAAGGATAGTTTATAGGTAAATGGTTACTGCTAAAAATATTTGATATAATCAATGCTGATACTGTATATATCAGAGGCAAGGATCCTGCGGAAGAAATGACGCATTTTATTATTATTATTATTTTACAGGGGTCCTTGCAGAAAATAAAGATTTGGTGATTTTCTCTAGGTCTTAGCATGTATTCGCATTTCTCTATCGTAATAGGTAAATTAACATGTTCCATTGGATTGTATCATAGAAATATCAGAGATGGTGATGGAGAAAGGATATGCAATATAATAACGCTGTACAAGAAATTGATGGGTTGTATTCGATTGGATTATCATTGAATGCATGCTTGTATTCTAGTTCTTGATTGGTGTTTTCAGTGTCGCTGGTCCTTGTGTTTTATCGTTAGTAGTCAATATCTGTGGCTTCTGGGTTTTTCCGCGGGAAGGGTTGAAGACTTCGGCTTCAGATAGTACAAAGACTAGCATACAATTAAAGAAGATTGCTCCAAATTAAGTCTACCATGCTTCTTTTTTATGCACGCCTGCTCTTGTGACCTGAAAGTTTATGTCATCACATGGTTAGGAACCACGAGTTGGGATCTGCTCAGATGTTTTTAATAATATTTTCGGTTGCATACGGTTCAAGCAAGTGCATCTCTCGTATCAAAGCCTTTTACCACTGATGTATTTCCAATTTGAATTCGTACTAATATCAACATCAAAAGCGTACACTGACAACCACTAACACCAACATACAGGTAAGGAGAGAACAAAAAAAATGGCAACAGAAGCAACCACTTGAATCACTCATGCAAACCCAAAAACTAGGAGGGAATCGGAGGTCTCTCTATCGGATGTGAAGTTTCTCTGCATCAAAACTTTGCAACATTTGCTGAATTTTAGTCTTCGGGGCAAGCTTCAGATGTCTTAGCCAGTGGGTAAGAAGAGTTTTAAGTTGGCTCCTCAACTTTAAAGCCCATATTCAGGTCGCAGGTGATAATCCATTCATGTAAATTCACAGGATAGCTATCTGCAAATCATGCACTTCAAAGTAGTTCATCGGTTCCTGTCAACTTTTCAAATTCGCTTTCATCAATTGTCCCCTTCTTCAGTTTTTTCAATAAACGATATTCCCGAGCCAACTCTTCTTCATCCTCAACTGTCTGGGCAGCTCGTCTCTGTTTAGCAGTTTTCTTTCTCATGGCAGTAGCTGCAGCACTGGGGGTCTTGCTTACCTTTTGGGGTTTTGATTCTTGCTGCCGTGCTTCTTTCTTGGCTTGCAAATTTTTCCGTCTTTGTTTCTGACGAGATTTATCCCTAATCACAATTACTGGCTATTAGCACTCAGTCGCTATAAGAAAACAAGAAGATGAAGTTTTATGACACCATGTCCATGTGGACACTGGACGAGATATGCATGGGATAAGGAGTTCGAGCCTTAAAGATTTGTGTAAATACAGGTAAAGCTCAAGTGAGGGGACAAACCAATTTTTGAAGCTGCATAACTATGACAGAATAATATGAATCAAATAATAAATCAGGCTAAGGACGAGAACATTCAACAATTTCAGGCCTAATATGTCTAGTCATGAGTACTCATACACTGGTATTGTAATTGCTGCTACATAACAAACAGTCCCTTCTTCACAATTAACGTGGTAAGCAAGGCATAGTGAAGAACTCTTACTTGTACTTGATCTCCTCTAAATTGAGGTCGTCAACTGGAGTGAAATCCTTGGTTGAAAGTGAGTGGTGCTTTACCTCTGGCATTGATGGGAGCTGTAATAAGCCATATCCCATGCCCAACTTCCCAACTTCAAGTTCTTTCCACCTGTAAAATACAAATATAAGGCGAACCCAGTTACAGTCCAGCAGAAGTAAAGGTTCTAGGATGGGAAACCTAAAGATGGTCTTATCCAGTTAGGGGTTATGTTTTTTTGTGGGTTGGGGGGCAGGAGGTTAGGAACAGGATGAAGCATGATTATTAACCTGAAAATGTAAGAGCAGTGGTGTTCTTTATATGCACGAATGTACGAAACAAATGCTCTCAGTCCTTTCTCCATGACATCACGGTCCTTTTTAGCAGCAGATCGTATCTGAAACAGGTAACGACCAGAAATATTGGATCAATGACCAAAAATAGAAGGGCATAGCAGAAAAGAAAATTATGAAATATGATGCTATACAGTATCTAGAAACAAGCCAGTGGTTAGAATATAACAATAATAGCAGTGAAGATATTAACTTTTGAAACATGTGGGCAAAAAATCATATCTCAACATGTGACACAACTAGCAGAATTGAGTACCATAATTAATCACAAATTATTTCAGTGTGTAGTGCTGGCAATCAAATCCAAATAAGCTTGACAATGATACATGCACCATAAGAGAAAATGGTCATTCAGGATTGACCATAGTGCTTCATGGCATCAAGGTTAGTTATGCTAATAGCATTGTGAACCTAATCAGGATTTTTTGCTCTATCATCATCTTCTAAGTTACTGCTTGGAAGAAATTGAGGTCACCTGCGGAACAACATCTGGTGCATCATCTGCACATTTCCTTTCCAGAAGAGGAACCCTTCTTATGCGCAGGAATTCCACATAAGCTTCCTCCTGCAAGAAGTGACTACATTGATCACTTTTGTTGTAAGTGGAAGCAATAGATAGAAAATAACATGAACAAAAAGAATTCAGAATAACATATTTAAGAGCTAATAATAATTGCTTCAATGCAGAAGTGATAAGCTACACCTTTGGCAACAGAAAAACAATGGAACTTCCTTGCCTACCCAACCGAGCAGTTCGACCAACTCTATGAACAAAGACATTTGGGTCTTGAGGGGGATCGTACTGCAAGATTAAATGAAAAAAATATTTCACCTATCAATTAACATTAGAAATTCAAAAATTAAAAGTAACATTCTCTTCATAAAGTTACAACGCTGCAGAGTGTGGATAGTTACTGCACTACCTGCACTATACAGTCCACACCGGGAATGTCAAGTCCACGTGCAGCAACATCAGTGCACAGAAGAATGCCACTTGTGAGAGATGTAAATGAAGTCAATGCTTTCTCTCTTGCTGTCTGTCAGGCATAAAAAAAAGAAAAAGAAAAAAATATGAAAATGTCAGAACACACGGCGGCCTGCTGGAGATTTCTTCACCAACAACCTCTGCTCATCTTTGAATTTTTACCTGCTTCATCTTCCCATGAAGAGATATCAGAGAGAAGCCGTTCAATACAGTGAGACGTGGAAGAACAACCCCCCAGTAATCGACACAAGCACATGTCATGAAGTATCTGCAGATTATGGAAATCATTTTTCGTAACGAATGATATCTCATCAGACCTTAATAATGTAGATTGCTTTGCCATCCTTTTACAATATAGAACACAACTTACATGATAATTTTTTTAGATTTGTTCTTAACAAGGAGATCAACAAGCTGAGATGGTTTCTTATCTGCTTCACATTCCAGATACTGCAGAAAGAAAAGATAAGTTGACATATTGACTGCACGAAAGACAAATTTTGAACAAGAACTATTCTCCATTAACATGTAAGGGATAACCCAGGTTGAATGACAAATTAATGCCATGTACAATTAGCATAACGCAACATAAAATATACCTCAAGTAGAAGGCCTGATGGTGTTTTGGAAGGTGCTAATTGTTGACCAGACACTGAGTTATTTAATGATTTTGTTTCAGCTCGAACTTCAACTTTCACAGGATTCCTCAGTCCAGCTTTGGATAGCTCTTCAACAGCCTCGGTTTGAGTAGCTGAGAAAAGGCCAGTTCTGCGAAGCTTGGGTAAGCGAGATATAATGGAGTTTAGCTGCTTCTGGAATCCCATATCCAATAGCCTATCAGCCTCATCTAAAATCAAAACCTGTTCAACCAATGGACAAATTTACCAGTAATCTTCATGATTGCTTTTATTGTGCACCACAAATCATCCTTGTTCACAATCTCCATAATTAGTAATTCAGAACATGGTTATCTCAATAAACTTCTTAAAAAGGCATGCAACATTTTATCAGATGTCCCTAATTCAGTGGTCATGTTTTCTTTATAAAGAAATAATCAAGGTAAATGCTTTGCATTCCTAGAGAATGATAACATATGAAACATAACAAGCACGAGGGTATAAGAAGCCTCAACCTCATCAAGTGGTTAAAAATCACTACCTCGAGGTTTCTAAAGTCCAAGACATCCACACGATCCATTATATCAAACAGCCTCCCAGGTGTTCCTATCAACAAATTAGCCCCTTCATCCTCTATCATCTTCACATCAGCTTTTACATCCATGCCTCCAACAAGTAGCATGGAATTAAAATTTGATAAGGTTGCAATAAAAGGTTGTGCAACATTATATATTTGCGACGATAACTCCCTTGTAGGAGAAATAATTATTCCCATCACCTGTTAACCACGTAAAGCACTGAGATTATCAGCTTCATTATTACGCTACAGAACCAAAATTAAAAACAAATGCATGGAAGCAACTATGATACAAACTCCCAAAAGTCACTGTAGTTAAAATTTTCCACCTTCAATATCAAAACAGCTAAAAGCGTTAAAATTCTCTTCTCATTTTTCAAATTATCTCAGCAACAAAGCAGGGCTGAGAAAATCAAAGAAAAGGTGAACAGCTTATTTTTCAACAATTCAAATGCTGATTCAACCAAATTACAAATAGTCACACAACTAAAACAGACCAGAACTAAACCAGTCTATTAAATTAAGCAACTTGAACACTGGACCCGCCAATTTTCAATTCAAACAACAAAAGACACTAACTTTCCTTCGCTCGCTCCCAGTTTTCAGCAGTCGAGCAGAACGCATAAAAAATAGAGAAGAAAGCAATCACCTGGTGAGGTTTGGGAGAAGAGGATCGGCGAAGAATTTCGACGAGAGGTACAACAAAAGCTAGAGTTTTTCCGGATCCAGTGGCGGCGTCGACTGCTACGTCTTTGTAGCTGCATAGTAAAGGGATGGTAGCGGCTTGAACCGGTGTGCAGTAGTCGAACCCAGAATTGGTTAAGGCTTCGAGAACTGGCTCGGAAATTGAAGGCTTTAAATCGGAGAAGCGGGTGTTCGTTAATGCTCTGTTTGGGTTCGGTGATTCGGTGGTGTCCATTGTAGGTTTTCAGGTACCGCCGCTTCTTTGATTCCCTTCAAAATCTATGTTGCGGCTTTTGTTGCTCGTGTGTCTGGAATTAACAGAAACGTTTTTTAAGAATAGTTGAATGGAGAAGTATATAATTCTCCAAAGAGAAAAGCAACGTTTCTTACGTTTTCTTTTTCTTTTGCAGCACTTAGGTTAGGTCCATGGCACCGGAGGAACGAAAGCCTGGCCCAGTCTTTTGTACAGGCTTGTTAAGCGTCGCTTTCGAGCACGGATGCTACATTTAAAATAAATAAAAAAAGGAAGCAGCAAATGACTCTAGCCTTGGATTCATTGCATTGTGCATTGGATGACTATTTTACCATTGTCAGATAAAATTAACTAATTTGTTATCAGGGACAGTATTATCTTTTCACATTAATTACTAGTAATTACTGAATTGATTTGGATATATCATTTTTCTTGTATATTTTAGTACAGTAAAATTATTCTTAAAAGCTAAAAAGTATTAAACTTATATAGGAATTCTTTGTTTTTTTTTAAGCACTGTTAAATTATTGAATTACCTTTAAAATAACACAAA
>Ga0325411_1007059_pt1 | contig 12264 bp, 10 predicted proteins | sample PopdelMetagenome_13_FD_206181 | JGI IMG/M metagenome (GOLD analysis project Ga0325411, IMG submission 206181) | Populus deltoides microbial communities from Bellville, Georgia, United States - Xylem-PdIQD-R4 | ecosystem: Host-associated > Plants > Phyllosphere > Stem > Wood/Secondary xylem... | reverse complement strand
TACAGGGTAAACAGCAAGTCTTTCACATTGCAAAACCCAGGCAACATGCTTATGATAGAAAACACAGAAAAGTCATAAGCAAAAAGTATGTCAAAGAACACAACCTCGCAATTTTTTGATCAATATGGTAGCTCAATCAAATGGTTCATCTGAATAAAAACCGATATAGTCAAATGGGCATTTCAAACCATATAAAAGTACGTAACACACCAAAGAAACAGGGAGCCAGAAGCTGGGAACGAAAAACGGGCACGGAGTAATGTTAAGCTACAAAAGAATAATCTCCTAAGCTATCTAAAACCTATAGACACGTGATATCTAATGACACGAGAGAGAAACATACAAAAGATCAACATATAAACATTGTGGACGGAGATGTAAATGAATGTTGGTTTTAGCAGCGCTAGTTGTGGTTCTCACCAGGCGCAAATGAAAAGGGCCAGGCAAATCTTTTGACTACCTTAGCCATGTATTTTCCCTGGCGCTCCACAAAAGCTAGCTCTGTTTCACTTGGCTCTCTTGTGCCATCCTCAGAAAGGACTTCTGCGCCACATGGAGATCCTCCTCTAATGGAATCCATTCTGAACATTCCAGCACCAAAGGTCTGACCAATAGGGACAAAGACCATCCCATGATGGACTAACTGAGTGATTACTGTCAAGCTGCAAAATGAACCAAAAAAAATCAATTTGATGATAATCTTAAATTTCACACTGCAAAAAGAGGTTAGTTTTCCTAAAATAAGTGCACATCGTTTATCCTGACAGCATGTCCTCTTTCAATGTCATTAGAACTGAAGCAGGAAACTCGGAAGTGCAAAATCCCAATCAGGGACTTGACATTAAGTTGTCAGGCCGACATTTTACGCCATCTGATCTCTAGGGTACTTCCAAGGCACTAATAAATGCAAAAACAGTTCCATAGCAAGACATTCTTGTTGCATCTGTTCACTGCTACACCTGTCAAGCTCACAATCTAAGACTTATGAAAAATCCCTTCATTGTTGATAAAAAAAATGTTGATTGATGTTTGGGAAAGCTGATCAAACTTTAACTATCCATCTCCCCACCAAACAAGCTATAAATCGAAAAAAAGCCTTCATTTGAGCCGCCATGGAACCAAACCTTGTAGGAAATCAAAGCAAGAACCCATCAGCGTTAACCAACTCATCAACTTTCACCAAAGGCACCTCATTTCTTTTTTGGGGCACCTTCATTTGCCCTAAAGTCCTATGTGGCAACGTCTCTGGGATCCTATACAAAACTCCTTTAACCTCAGGAGTGGAATCCACTCCTTTCTTTATTCTTCTTGCCATTTACTCCACATGATCATACGTTGAGTAAAAATTAATGTAACCCTTGCTCTTTTTAAACTACTCGTCGTGTGGTCAGGGGCGGGAGGGGGGGGGGGGTGGGAAGCAGTGGCCTGGCCCCCTTAAAATATTCCGCCCCTGTAATTTATATTATGGCTACATAAATTAATTTAAAAAAAATCAAATTAAAAAATTACATTTAATTACAATAAAAAAACTCATCTTTATAGTATAAAAAACCTCATTCACACTTAATTACTTAATATATATATATACATAAATTAATTTTAAAAAAATCAAATTAAAAAATCACACTTAATTATAGTAAAAAAAAACTCACCTTTATAGTATAAAAATATATATATTAGGTAATTAAGTGTGAAGGAGGTTTTTTATACTATAAAGGTGAGTTTTTTTTTACTGTAATTAAGTGTGATTTTTCAATTTGATTTTTTTAAAATTAATTTATGTAGTCCTAATATAAATTCTATAAATATAAAATTATTATTTTGCGCAATAAATTCTGCAGCCGGTCAAAAACAAAAATATAAATATAAATAATAAGTAAAATTTTTCAACGAAAAGATTGAAGCAGAGTCATCAATTAATTTATTTTTCATCAAACAAAACAAGGCAACTTAAATTTAAAATCTATTTTTATTTTGTTTTGAGATGTTTGTTAATAATTTGGTGAGTTTTTATATATATATATATATAATTCTACCATTTTTGCTTTATTGTTTTCTTAGATCTGCTAATTTTATCAATTGTTTTTTGAATTCTTGTTATAGTGCTTTTTTTTAATTAATTAGATATATTTTATTGGTTTGTTTTGATTATACTTTGATTTTTTTATATTTTGTTTTTAGCAGAATCACCAAAATTATCAATTTTTTCTTGCGATATATGTTTTGATTTTAGGTTGAACTATGAACAAAATAAGAAGAATTTGATTTTTTTTCAAAAAAAATATTGATAACTCGCAGCCTAGTGAACCAACTCCAATGTGTAATGATAAAGTTATGGTTGAGCAACTCCAATGCGTCTCAGTTCATAAAGAACCTGCGTTGATTAGTGAGAATAGTTCTTTATCATTTTTTGCTTTATTTCAAAATTTATCGAACATAAATAATGCTTCGTTTTAGCTAATGTTTCTTATATACTTTGTATGTTTATAAAGACCAACAACATTAAAGTGATGAATATATTATGTAGATGAAATTAATTTTGTTACTTTGACTCAATTTGGTATTTTTTCGAACCTTTTACCTTATATAAAAATTATTATATGTTTATAATAAGTTATTTGAATAAATCTACATTATACAGGTATTTTTTACAGCTCGTATACAATAAAGTAAAATAAATATTATAATTTATTATATTAATTATAGCCCTTTTAACAAATAATTCCACCCGTACGTGTGGTGTTATATTGATCTGGGATTGTTGCGTTCGTGGATATGGTTTGGTTTTGTGCGGAAATAGCAGGGTTTGTTTCTTCTTGGAGAGGGGTGCTTGATCATGCACCTCTATAGGTAATCTTCTCTTGCTTGGTACACACCCACCCACCACCTTTATCCATGTCAAAAGATTCAATAAAATCTTCAAGAATCAGAATCGGTGATCAAGAATATAGAATTCTTGGTTTCTCTGTCGTTTCTTGAAATCTTGAACTATAAATGATCAAAAGATTGGACGGCAGCTTTAGTTAAAAGAAAGATTGTAAATTTATGCAAGCCTGATTATGCTGTAGCATGAACAGAAATTGAAACAACGAAGATGAAGAATTTGTTTGTCTGGGTCTTGGGTCTTCGGCTTCACTCTTTCCTTAGATGTTCTTGCTAGCATTTTGATTTCTGTCCATAAAATAGCGCTCATGAATCTCTGTCGTAGGAATCTGAAAGTTCAATAAAAGCAGTTTTTTTTCCCCAGCAACCTCAATTTTTTTTTATTATCTCTATTGTCCCTTTACTCTTTTAATCTAACCTAACAATTTAAATTAATATCAAAATCTTAATATAAACAACCTCACCTAATAGCTTCATCATCTTCATAATAGCTCAAGTTACATTCTTAATTGGTTTGGTCTACATGAGTCATATATTTGTTGGCTGTAGTGTAATTAGTTTAACACATCTTTGCTTATTTTATCAATCTCTCTCCTTTCTTTTATTTTACGGAAATCTTCACCATTTTGGAACATGAAGAATTAGAACATTTTATTTATTTGAGATTTTTGTCAAGAAATTGATGAACAGAAAGCAACTTTTACTATTGTGCTCTTGTAATGTAATGGGAGTGAAGTTTCAAAGAGTAATTAACACCAAACGAGAATAAAGGCAACGTAAAAGAGAATCTTTTAGCCAAAGAAATAGCATATATAAAATATATAAACAAAATCGGAAAGAGCTACTGAAAATTAAGAGATCAATGTGATTTGTAGACAACTGAAAAATCTACACCAGTTCTCTAGCAATGCAAACAGGCTTGCACGATATCGGAATACAATCAACAAGCAAATTCCTGGGAGGCAGCCCGGCAGAGATGGGATAAGAAGTGTAAAGCAATCTATTGTAGCGCTCAAAACAACCACCTCGCACATATTTACTTTCCAAGAAAATCGTGTATAAAGGAAAGATGTTGATATCCCCCGAATGCCTCAAAATTGCAAAACCACAACTGACAATCTTTCAAAAGCACTGGCATTTTTTTTCATCCTTCCTTAAATGAACCCTTTCTGGACCTCTTCAATTCCCATGGTGGTAGGCAGCCTTTGTAGTGAGAATGCAGAAACAAAGAAGACATGGAGACTTCCTTTTGTGGCATTGAAATTGATGAAAAGCAACTGAAGGAACTTCTTAGTCTCTTTTTTTCGCTTTCGCGTTCTTGATAATTGGGGTCATGCTGTACTTTAGTGGCCTTGAGGGCCTCTGGGAGTATACAGTTGCATAGTGAACCTAAAGAAAGAAGTTAATAGGTGAAAAAGAATTTTATATCAATACAAAGAATTTTCAGGGGAAAAAATAACAAGGGAAGAAGCGTGGTAAATGAACATGCAGCTCGCATAAAAAGTCTCGTAGATATGATTAAATTCTTGTTTCTTGTTGCTGTCGGAAGCTACAAGAGATCCATCTTCATTAATACTGAAGATAGCACAAGGAGATGAGAAGGGAACACGCATAAAATTGCAACATGAATGTTTGGGTGGGTTCAGTAATCCACAGCAGTCAACTGATACGCAGTATTTGAAGTTTGAACGTCATGCAAAAGATGGCACGAGGTGTATCATGAAGGAAAGATATTTATCCAATACCTATTCTTGCAAGTCGATTCACCCATTTCGGTATTCGGTTCCCAGTCAGTTTGTAACACGTATCCTCACAGAAATGGTTGCAGTTCTTAACAATCAAATGATATGTATCACCATTGTAATTAGCAGATTGGCGCTCCATGAACTCTCTAACTTGTTTAGGATCTAAGCGTGTTGTCCCCATAAATATTGATTTTCTAAACTTGAAACCAGGGCACTGTCGGGGTTCAACCTCAAACACACCGCTTGACGGGTAGTCATGGGCTCCAAAGGCATATTCCACACCATGGACTGTAAGCATGCAGAAGGACAGTTTATGATCTTAGGAAGAAAACCAATGAGAAGATGAAGAATCAAATGATTCATAGCATTCTATTAATATATAATCTGATTGAAGAGAAGGCAATCAAGAGCAATGTGTAATAAGTGTTGCTAAGTGCTAACCTTCCACCCCAGAGTGAAAGATACCGAAGCCAGCCCAATAGACATAGCCATTAGCGTTTGTCAAGTCATACACATTCAGGTAGACAGGTGCGTTTTCTGGGCTATAACCTGCTGATTTAACTTTTGGGAAAATGCAAAAGCTGGTGACTGCTTTGCCTCTGAAATTAAGGGGCAAAATAGAGTGCCACCCATTCTTTGGTCGTGATATCATGTTTGTGGGTGAAACCAGGAACAAGTCTACCTGTTTCTGATCTGCAAATATGCCAACACAAACATTAACCATTCCATATATAAGTAAAATATGGAAAAAAATTAAAATAATACAGTTACCAAACACATACAATTAATCTTTTGCATGCAACTAATGTAGGAGGATTTTTTGGGAAACATTATTTTTCTTAATTATTATTATTTCATATTTAGTTATGAAAAATAATTTTTTATGATGTTTTTTAGGACTATTATAAGTAAGGAAATACAAACTATATCAGAGTTATTTATCCAATAATGAAAATATAAATTAAGATTCTATATACTAACTTATTTGTCTTCAATTCCGTCTTTCTCTCCTCGGCTATGTTCTCTCTCACCAAAAGTCATGGTCAGAAATGAGTATCTATTTAGAAAGATAGAAGTTAACTAATTGGGACGTGAAGGCTTTATTGATCAATACAAGTTTATTTGGTTTCTTAATACTGAGTTATGGCATTAACCTACGAGTCAGATATGAACAGATTGTCCTTCCACCAGAGCAACCCAGATCCTATCAGAAAACCTCAGGTGCTCCAATTCATTAGAAATGACAGAAAGTCAAGTATGCTCATGCTGCATTGGACATTTACCATTCCCGAATTAATGAGAGAGAGAGAGAGAGAGAGAGAGAGAGGAGAGGACAAATCGACAATGGTATATGGTTCAACAAAAAGATGGCAGAACTGAAAATCTACTGAGTGGGCTACACATAATTCTCAAAGAAAATGGCTCTTTCAAGGAGACAGATCAGGTCAACAAATTACTCAAAGTGCAAAAGCCAAGTAAACAACCACCATTGTTAACAAAAGAATAACCCATTGACCATGAATAATATAAAACAAAACGAGAGATGCAGAACTGGAAAGAAAAAAAAAAGGCACCAAACTCATCAAAGGAGTAAAATAGGAATCAAAGAAATCAACATCAATGTGAAGGAAGAATCATGAATCAAGGACACTAGCTTGCCTTGCTAAAGAAATGCAAAACAAATCAAGAAATCAGGATTCCATGAAAATAATGCAAACCCACGAAAGAAAAGTTGGAAATCATAAGCACATTGCTAAACAAAGCAAAGCCATGGTAGAGAGAGAGAGAGAGAGACCCCTTTACCTTTATTTTAGAGGGGTATTCATTCAAGAAGCATAGCATATGTGGAGAAGGGAATGCCGGAACAAAAATGCCAGTTTTTCTCAAGAGTCAAAAGGAGAAGAAAAACTCCTGAGAATGCAGTAGTAAGGTAGAGATGCGCGTCTGAAACCCACACATTTGTTCTCCTTTTGTTCTTGTCCTTCAACTGACAAAAATGAAAGCTGAAGTAGGCACAGAAACTGCTGTTCTTTCTTGGAAGACCAATGAGCAAAGAGAGAAGAATCAACAAAGAAAAAGAAGAAAATAATAATATTTAACTATTAAATTTGCTGAAAAAAGGTAAAGGCAAAAGCTGATGGGACATGAGTGTTGACTGGATTGCTTTTGGAAATCGGACTGGACTTCTCATTTTCTCCCATTTTTAGTTGATATATTTCATATAGGAATGAATATCATGCATATTTATTTTTATATTTTAAAAATATTTTTTTAAAAAAATAATATTTTTAAAATATTTATATCATTTTAATATATTGATATCAAAAATAATTTTTTAAAAATAGAAAATATATTATTTTTATATATTTCTAAGTAAAAAATACTTTAAAAATAATTATAATTATATTTTTAAACATAAAAAAATAAAAAAATCTAGGGAGAATTCGAATGACAATTTAAATCTAATTATGAAAAACTGAAATAATAATTACTGTGCTTGGCATTGATAAGTAGGAATTGAAATCGCATAATATATTTCTCATTGTATTCTTAAATAAATATAACAAATTTTGTCGTGAAAGAAATTAGGATTTAGAAAAAATATTATAAGAAGATTTTTTATTCAATAAAAAAAAAAATAGTTGTTTTATACTCAAGTTTTTTCATGCATCATACTCTTTTTTTCCTCCAAATTTGATTTCTTAAAAGTAAACCAACATGCTACATCATTATATTTTTCAATTTGACTTTTATATATATATATATATATATAAACAGAAAATAGTGAAAAATATATTCATTATATATATATATTATAATTTTATATTTATCTCTTCAATCAAATATATTTTTATCTTTATTATTTTAATTTTTTTAAATCATGTGAGAATAAAAAAAAGGGTGAAAAAAAATTAAGGTATAAAATAATAATAAAAAAAAGTAATATACATAAAATGATTTGCAACCTAATAGAAAGCACAACTCTAGTTTTCGGAAGAGTGAAAATAATAAACAAAATATTGTATATAACGTAAAAGACAACAATTATATAAGAACAAAAGTTACCATCATTCCAAAAAAACGAAAAACAAGAGAGTTTGGAAACTAACGGGGTTGATAATTGCCGCTCCACGTTTTTTTTCTTAAGATGACACAATTGCCCTGAACCAAAAGGAGTCGGATACATGCCGTTGATGTCTCCTGGCTGCTCAAGTGAACTTTTTCCGGCTATCCAAACACCTAATCCAACCTTTTGTTTCCCCACCATCACCAATGCCCATCTTTTAAGATTTTTCCAAACAAAATTAGAACTAAAAAGTTAATTATATTTTTATTGATTTATTAAATAAACTAAGAATTGTGAAATTCAAATCCGTGATTAGTTAAGAATTCAATTGAAGGGTTTAAACGGTTGGGCTATAAAACAATTGGTGATCTTTCTTCCATAGAGACCGGAAAGAAATGACCGTCAGGTAGATGATGAACATGATAATGAATGGCATGGATAGTACTTGCAGTTCTACGAAAGCGCATCAAATAAGCAAATAAATCCATAATGGCTCTCCTCTTAACCTGTTTCTTATGATTATTGCCTCTCTTTTTTCATTTTCAAGTTAATTTTTTATTGTTTTATCCAATCTTTCCGGGCTTCATTTTATTAGCTTCCTAGGTATAATCATTTCTTGAAGTTGATAATGTTGAGGATATATTCAATAATGTCATTTCTGTATCTATCTTATCATCAGTACCATACTTGTTCAAGTTTGAATCTATTTCTCGCTACTAATTGAACTGAACACTGAGAGTTAATTCATTTTCTCTCGTTTCCTCTCTTTCCCTCAACATCAAAATTGAATAAGTTGCTAATTGATCAATGAAACAGTAGGAGCTAACCAAAAAATATGAACGAGATGCAATCTCTGATCTTGTAGCCATGGAATCCGATGCTGAAAGTGAAAGCGAAAATGATGAAGAAACCACTTCAAGTGAACAGAACCAAACTCTTGACCAGAGTGAGATTTCTCATATCTAGCTTGAAGACAGAAGATAACTGTTTTTGTCTAGGCAAATCAGGTCTTTGCTGAAGATTCATCAACAGAATAGGCAGGCATTCAGGATAAATTCTGCAGATTTGAAACTTCACTCTCAAATTATTTTAAATTTACTAATGGTGGGTTATAAAGCTGTAAGACTAAGAATAGATACCACCAATGTACTGAAGCTTGTCTCCAGAAGCTTCGAAGATAGGATAGGAGATAAGGTTATGGTTTTTGATCTGTATCCTAAGTATGTACAATAGGGAACTCCCGAGTTCTCATCCAAGTTCGTATTTATCTATTGAGGCCTGAGAAATGAAGGATAATTTCATAGTCTGCAAGACTGAAAAGTCATTTAATTTGGAAGTGGAGATCAGTGAAATCGTAGGCTACCCAGTATTTTCTTAATGAAATTAACTCCCGTACGATTATTTTGATAATCTAAGAGGGTCCGTTTAAGGACCTTAAACTAGTAGCTTCCGGCTACCTCAGCAGCAAAAAAATCAGTACGTCCAATTTTCAACAATGTTTATTGCAGGACTGCACCAGTAAGAAGAAACTACCAGAAATTCACCTGGGACATCAATGCATATAAAAATCATGGTGGCTTTTTTTTTTCTCCTTTTCATTTTCACCCGCTATTATCAGTAGATAAATATCATAAACATTGCTGGTAGTTCAAAGACAACATGACATGAACTAAACTTCAACTGTAAGTAAGACTGGAGGGGCAAGACTGGAGCTGTGAGGAGGGAGTTTAATGAAACTAAATTTACCTCTTCCATTGCAATGTTCAAGATCAAGGAAAATATGTTCATTTTCAGTAAAGAAAGTCATACACAGATAACGTATAGCAAAATGCCCATGCATTTCTTTGTATGAGATTGGTATGTTTACTTGCAAGATACAACTACAGGAAAGTAACAAATGTTATTGTGCTAGATAAGCGATTGAAAGAAAACCATCTGTTTGGGAAACAAAGGGTTGCAAATGGCTCATAAGCTACCTGCATAACCTGTAATACAATGGCATAGAATTTGCTCTGCCAGAGGAGCAAAATTTCCAACATGGACATTTGATAAGGATTGTCTGGGGATGATGGTGCTGCTCCCATTGGGTCCTAGCTGTGGCGGGTTTCGCCTTACAATTTGTTTTGGACAATTCATTACAAGTCTACAACATGATTGAAGGGTTAAGCATGAAAATGTAGAGGCTATCTTCTGAAAAGCAGGAAAGAAACACCAATCCAAAAATTTATCATTCTGATCCATCAGGGAAAGAGCTTAGTGCATCTTGCTTGCCATTGACATAGAATTCCACCACCGCTTGCATACGCAGAAGCTTATCAGGATGGTAATTTATATGCACAATCACTGGCTTGATCTTTCTCAAGTTAGCATTTTTCCTCACAGTTTTGAAGAGGACCTTGCTGTTCATGAAGAGATAGAAATCCATGGTTCTCCTGGATGCATAAAGTCCATCATACCCAGGATGTGAAGGGAAAAAGAGTTCCTCGTTGAAAACTGCCTGGTCCCAAGCATTCCCACGAGAGAGCCGATTAGCAACTCGATCCAAGAGCTCGATTGAAGGAATTGTCGGTCTAATGTAGAAAAAGCCAGAGTTGTAAACCCATATCCGCATTGTATGGGCATATCTAGCCCAACCCATTGCAGGTTCATCGAAAACATCATTATAACCATAAGCTGTCATATTATTGTGGCCATCACTCATGGATTCCACATCTGAATCTCTATAAAGATAGTGGAAAGGATTTTGCAAATACACAATATCAACATCTGAGAGAAGAACACTGTATCCGAGCTGCAAAAATTCCCTCAATATATGAAATTTCAGTCCTGAAACAGCATGGTTGCCTCCGGTCTTTCCTACAGAATCAATTCCCTTGTCTGGGTCTCTCTTATACACTGGAACATCATTTGATTCACAAAACTTGGCAATCTCATCATCCAAAGCAACAACCAAATAGTTGGGTATCCCTACTTTCTGGATGCTTTTAAACCAAACCTCCAACATGTCCTTTACATTTGAATTCGCCAAAGCAACTATAAGCTCCTTCCCAACGGCAATTTTCTCTAAAATATTAGCTAGTCTCGGGTTCACAGAATCATCTGGAACGACTGTCGGATTTGTCCTTAAACCCTGAACAGTACCAAAAGGCCCAGCTTTATGCGGTTCACCCAACACCAACACTTGCTTCTCTGCATGATCTTTACCTTGTTCAGCCAATCTAAGCTTTTCAATCAACACATTAACCTGTTTTTTCAACTCAGCATTTTTCTCCGATGCAGCCACAAACTCAGCTTTTAACATGTTCAGACTATCAGATGATTCACATGATGTTGATACCACCTAATATAACACATAATTAGAAACTTTTAACAGAATTATCATTTGTGTTGAATAATCTAACCCTACAGATCACCCATCCAATTCAAAGCTGCCAACTAGCTAATGAAACTACCAAAAGTGTAAACAAATCTACACAGATCACATAAATATACATTGACAACAGTACATTGTTGTTGATCGCATTCTAACACCACTTAGACTTGAATCATTGGCAAGAATAAACACAATAACATGTTAATTAGAATATCCCATCTGACAGGAGGATGAATATGGTAAATAAATCACTCCAATTTATACAGACAAAGGAAAAAAACACACTTTATTTCCAAAACAAAAAATCCTCAAAATAGAAAGACTAAATAGTATCTTGTAAATCAATAGGGAATGGCTTATAAAATTCAAGAAAACAGTGGAAAGATCAAAACTGTGGCGAAAATGAAACCTGGGAAATGGATCTTGTGAGATGGTTATGGTCAAAGTGAGGAGAATTGGAAGAGAAAAGTCCATGAGGGAAGAAGAAAGCGAAGATGCATCCAAGGAACATCCCAATGGCAATTGCAATTGCAATTCTTGATTTAAGTAGTGATTGATTGCTGCTGTTGTTTCGCATCAACGCTCCATCTCTGCGTCCAATCATCTTTCTTTCTTGGTGTAATATGGAAGCAGAGGTTGTGTTTGGTTTCTCGTTTTATGCTTAGATGGGTTCAGTCAAATGTTGCTGTTTTTTGCTAATGTGTATGAAAGGTAAGAGAAAGGGCTTGGTTGAGTTGAAAAGTTCTTACTCCGTATTGGGAAAGAGAGAGAGAGACAGAGACAGAGACAGGGAGAGTTGGCTGGTTCAGAGAGTGGTTGAGGGGGGGGTGTATGTCGCAGGAGCACAGTTAAAGTAAAGGTTGTTTTTAAGTTTTTTTTTTTGTAAATACATTTAAATAATATATTTATATAAAAATAAATTATTTTAATATTAATAAATTAAATCAATCTAAAAACATTAAAAATTTAATTAAAAAAATTAAAGTTCTTAAAAACTCCCATTCAACCATAACCCAAACACCCATGAAGAAAATGAAAACCAGTACTCAAGTGGGCAGATTAGTTGACTTATTTAGAAGGTGGGCAGATTAGTTGACTTATTTAAGAGGTTTTACTGTTAGGTGTATTAGCAATTATTTTTTAAAACATAATTATTTTAAGTTTTAGGTATTAAAATAATTTTAAAACACAAAAAA